>Ga0181400_1000034_pt1 | contig 46660 bp, 57 predicted proteins | sample 23SPOviralmetaG_FD_130129 | JGI IMG/M metagenome (GOLD analysis project Ga0181400, IMG submission 130129) | Marine viral communities from the oligotrophic San Pedro Time Series (SPOT) site, San Pedro Channel, CA, USA - 23 SPOT_SRF_2011-06-22 | ecosystem: Environmental > Aquatic > Marine > Strait...
TAAAAGGAGAAAGTATGGACTTAATAAAAGACCTACGAGCTCTCAAAAAAGAGAAAAGTAAAGAAATCTCTGCTAGAGCTCAATTAAGAAAAAGAAGTAAAGATAGTATTGCCAGACCAAAGGCAAAGAAAAATCTTTTTTCTAACGATCCTAGATTACAAGGGATATAGTATATAAATAATTATACCACACCACGAGAGGTGAGACCTCCACATATTCTCACCTCTCACTTAATCTAAAAATTTTGGTACAATCGGATTGAATCGAACAATCACCTTCTGCGCCACAGGCAGACGTTCTACCGTTAAACTACGATTGCTCTTTAATGTGTATAAGTGTAAACTAAACCAATAAATGTAATTGTCGCTAATACAATATTAGTTGTAATCAATGCGGCTTCACGCCACATAATAGAAACGATTAACCAAGTCATACCACCAAACAAATTAGCGATAGGACCCCAAGGGTAAATGTTAAGTGAATTTAATGCGGCACCGATCATTAGAAATCCTGTCGCTATCCATTTAAGATATTTGTCCATTATAATTTTTCCTTGTATTCAAAATGTGTCCAAGTTTCTGACGCTTCTTTATCGTCAGTAACGATTGACATGCCTGGACCATACTCATTGTTTGTTGCGAATATGGCCGCATCCATAGGCTTGTCAAATTCTTTTAAGACCGTATTGTCTTTGATGACTTGATACTTACTCATCAATAAGGTCCATCAGGTCGTATGGTACTCTCCACTTAGCGCCTGAACAATCTACGACTGCTTTCTTAGGCCCAAGTTTTATAACCACACCCATACGTTTCATACCGTTGGCTCTACCAAACTTGACTTTAGTACCAACTTTAAACTGTTCTTCTTTTACACTTTTTAAAGTTTGTTCAACGATAAAAAGATGACCCGCATGACTAGGCTCTTTAATCCAGTCTAGTATTTTTGGCAAGTCGTTAAATTTAAGTTTACTCATATATAGTCCTCCCTATTGTTATTTTAAATATAATGGTCCTGTCCATTGAATAGCATAATTACCTTCAAGTACATTACCTCTTGGTGAGTTTAAAGCAGGTTTATTATAACCAGCGGCTTTTAGTATATCACCTTTTTTAAATCTACCAGAGTCTTCTTTCATTACAAAAGCAAATACACTATTACCTTGTACAATCTTAATATACTTTTTACCCATACTTACTTTTGTTTTGTTATCCCAATTATCAACTTGTTCTTTAGAATAACCTTGTAATTCTTTTTTACCATAACTAGTTGACATTTGTTCATAATCTTTTTTGGCACCTAACATCATATTAGAAATACCTTCATATATGTTTTCTGCTTTTTGTTCTACTTTTATCATAGTGTTTTCTCCTTATTGGTTTGATTGTAAAATTATTGTTAAGATACCTGTAAAGATACCAGAGATTACCATTGCACCACCAAGTAAATATTGATCTGCTTCAATCGCACCAGTGGCAGCAACCATACTCATTATAAAAACTACTCCAAATAATACTGACATATTCTCTCTAAATTTTTTCATATTGTTTCCTCCTATTTCCAATAATTAACTTCTGATAAATTGTTATTTTTACAAATCTCTATTACTTGATTATTTGTCAAACCATAATCTTTAATAGGATCTGCGACAAATCTTTGACACTCTGTCACAAAAGGATCTGTGATAAAAGTATCATTATAATCAAAACCAAGTTTATTGTCAGTTTTGTATAATTTAATTGTTTTCTTTTTCATAGTGTTTTATCCTTATCGTTGTTTTAGTTTATAATTGTTAATGATTTTATTAATTGCGTTTTTCATATTAATATCAATCATATCTAAAAGAGTATTGTCAACTTCAATTACTTCTTTTAACTTTTTGTTTATTTTTTCTATTTGTTTATATGAGATATTTCTAACTATCGTCATATTATTGTTTTTTATGTTTTTGTTTATCATATACTAGCTAATATATCAGGATAAATAGATAAGTACAGAGAAAAATGGGTAAAAAGCAAATTAATTTGGTTAAAAAAGGGTTGATTTACTTGACTTTTTCACTTTTTTTGTTCACCTTTTGTTCTTGTACCAAAATATCGTGTAAAATTAGGCCAGATTTAGAGAAAATTGGCGATTCGGCGTTGAAAAATAAAGAAAATTTAACAGAAACGAATCTAAAACACGCAAATGTGCGTTGTAAATACTAACATAAATAGAAATATGACAAAATATTGTGAAAATTGCGGACACGACTGTCACTGTGGTGGCGATTGTATAAAAGAATACGACAAAGGCACTAAAATTGTGTGTTGTGGTCACTGTAGATGCGATAAAGAAAAAACAAAATCAACAAATAACGAAGATTTATTTAATGGAGCATAAAATATAATGGCAAAAATGAGAAAATTTACATTTTGGAACGAAAATGGCGATGAAAAAGATACTGAACAAACAAGTTTAAAGAAAGCAGTTAGAGCTGTACAAGGTGATTATAAAGATAGGTTTATCAGCGTAGAATATGTGAGTAAAAAAGGTAAACAAATCAGTCAATCTGTAGAAATTCCTATGGGAAGAAAGATTAGACAAGCGATAATCGCAGATAAACGAAAAGCGGCACTAAAAGCAGCGAGAGAGGCTAGAAGATAATGGCAAAAATAGCGAAATCATTTGTAGCGCATGAAAGAATGCCAAAAAAGACTTCTCAAGGTACTAGTAAAAGAGTTAAAAAAAGTTCTATGAACAAATCTCGTAAAAGATCATTTAAGGTTTACAACTCACAAGGAAAATAATGCCAGCATGTGTTAGATCAGGTTTAGATGTCCACGTTGGACACGAAAGTCCTACTCCTAATCCTTTTCATCAAACAGCATATACAGGTGGTTCTCCTAATGTTAAAATAAACAGCGCTGCTTCAATTAGAGTTGGTGATACAACAAGTTGTGGTGACCCTGCGGTGGCAGGTAGTTCAACTGTAAGAGTAAATAGTATAGCAATTCATAGATTAGGTGACGCAACAGGTGGTCACGGTAGTTGGGTACCTAATGCTGCAGCGACTGGAAGTTCTAATGTATTTTCTGGTTAATCGTGTATAAATATTAGTGTTATGGCAATATATGACGCTTCAAATACTAATAAAAGTAAAAAATCTGTAAGGTCTTTTTATAAAGATTTAGATTTAGATTTTACTAGAAACGTAGTTACAAATGATGTTGTAAAAATTGAAGATGTTAATGCTGTAAAAAGAAGTGTTAAAAATTTAATTCAAACTAATCATTATGAAAGACCATTCCATCCAGAATTAGGTTGTGGTATAAGAGAATTACTTTTTGAAAATTTTACACCACTTACTGGTATTTTCATAAGAAGAAAAGTAGAAGAAGTTATAACTAACTACGAACCAAGAGCAAGATTATCACAGGTTTCAGTTAACGAACAACCTGATAGAAATGGAATTGAAGTTACTGTATATTTTTATGTTATGAATATACCTGAACCAGTTTCTGTAACGACACTATTACAAAGGATTAGATAGCAATGGCATCAAACAAACTTTCAGTATCAGAATTAGATTTTGATAATATAAAATCAAACTTAAAAACATTTTTACAAAATCAAGCAGAGTTCCAAGATTATGATTTTGAAGGTTCAGGTTTTGCTATTCTTTTAGATACTCTTGCATATAATACTCACTATCTAGGTTTCAATGCTAATATGTTAGCAAATGAAATGTACTTGGACAGTGCTGACATCAGAAAAAATATAGTTTCATTAGCGAAGATGTTAGGTTATACTCCAACATCACCTAAGTCTCCAACAGCATCAATTGATGTTTTATTAAACAATGGTTCTGGCGCATCAGTTACCATGGCAAAAGGAACAACTTTCACAACAACTGTAGATGGAACAACTTATCAGTTTGTAACAAATGCTTCTCACACAATGACACCTTTAAATGGTATTTACAAGTTTCATAGTATACCAATTTATGAAGGTACTTTAGTTACATTTAAATATACTGTAGATACTTCTGATCCAGACCAGAAATTTATTATTCCAAGTATAACTGCTGATACATCAACTTTAAAAGTACAAATACAAAATTCAGTTTCTGATACTACAACAAACACTTGGACAAAAGCAACAGGTTTAACTTCTTTAGATAATACATCAAAAGTCTATTTTTTACAAGAAGGTGAAAATGGTAAGTTTGAAGTTTATTTTGGTGATGGTATTGTTGGTAAATCTTTAGATGATGGTAACATTGTAATTTTAGAATACATTGTTTCCAACAAAACTGAAGCAAATGGTGCTTCTGCATTTACACTATCAGGAAGTGTTGGTGGATTTACAGATGTTACTATAACAACAGTTTCAAGTGCTCAAGGTGGCGCAGAGGCTCAATCAAAAGAGTCAATACGATATAATGCACCGTTACAATATGCAAGACAAGATAGAGCAGTTACAACAGGTGATTATGAAACACTTGTACAAGAAATATATCCAAACGCATTATCAGTTTCAGCGTGGGGTGGTGAAGATGATGAAACACCAATTTATGGTGTAGTAAAGATTGCCATTAAAGCAGCATCAGGTTCTACACTTACAGATACTACAAAGACAAGTATTATAACACAATTACAAAAATTTAATGTTGCATCTGTTAGACCAGAGATTGTTGATCCAGAAACTACATCTCTTATACTTAATACAGTTGTAAAGTATGATGAAAAAGCAACTACAAAAACTTCAGATACAATAAAATCAAATGTCACAACCACTTTAACAAATTACAACACAGATACACTTCAAAAATTTGATGGTGTGTTTAGACATTCAAAAGTTACAGGTTTAATAGATGATACAGATACTAGTATCTTATCAAACGTAACTAAATTAACTATAAGAAAATCATTTACTCCAACATTAAGTACATCTACAAGATATGATGTTTATTTTAGAAATGGTATTTTTAATCCACACTCTGGACATAAATCAGCATCTGGTGGTGTTATAAGTTCAACAGGATTTAAAGTACCAAATGATAGTAATGTTTATTACCTTGATGATGATGGAAGTGGAAATATAAGAAGATATTATTTTGTAGGTTCTGTTAGAACATATGCAAATAACACTCAAGGAACAGTTAATTATACAACTGGTCAAATCACAATCAACTCTTTAAATGTTGCGTCAGTAGAAAATATACGAGGTGCATCATCTACTGTTATTGAAATAACTGTAGAGCCAGATTCTTATGATATAGTTCCTGTTAGAGATCAGATTTTAGAAATAGATACAGCAAACTCAACTATCACAGTAGAGGCAGATACTTTTGTTGGTGGTTCTGCTGATGCTGGTATTGGATATACAACAACATCTAATTACTAATGGCAAAGTTCACAGATAAAATATCAAGCCTGATTAATCAACAGGTTCCAGAGTTCGTATTAGAACAACACCCTAAATTTTTAGAATTTCTAAAAACGTATTATACGTTTATGGAGTCAGCAGAGTTAGGTGTTACTTCTATACAAACAACAGATGGTATTTTATTAGAAACAGAAACTGCACAAGAAAATGAATTAATATTAGATGGTTCTCGTTTAGATACAGATAGAACACAATTAGATGCCGGTGATAAAATAATTTTAGAAAGTTCTACTTATGGTAAATTTACTAGAGGCGAAATAATCACTGGTCAAACTTCAAATGCAACTACAACTGTACTTGCTGAAGATTTAGGTAATAATAGACTTTTTATATCAGCACAAGATAAGTTTATAGATGGTGAAACAGTTGTGGGCGCTAGTTCTAACGCTACAGCAATTATTAATAATTACAAACCAAATCCAGTAAACAATATACAAGAGTTATTAAATTTTAGAGATCCTGATAAAGCTATATCAAATTTCTTAACAAAATTTAGAAATGAATTTTTAAACACATTACCAGAAACATTAAGTAATGGTGTTGACAAAAGAAAATTAATTAAAAATGTTAAATCATTATATCGAGCAAAAGGTACAAATAGAGGACACCAATTATTTTTTAGATTATTATTTGGATTAAATTCAGAAACAATATATCCTAGAGAACAAATGTTAAGAACATCTGATGGTACTTGGGATACAAAAACAATATTAAGAGCAATTGGAACTGTTGGTGATACAACTAATTTAATAGGTAGAACAATAACAGGCGAAACATCAGAAGCCACAGCAGTAGTTGAAAATGTATTTAAATTTCAAATTGGTACAACTGAAGTATCTGAATTAATTTTAAACAATGATACTATTTCAGGTACCTTTCAAATAAGTGAAGTTGTAAGAGGTACAATAAATGATGAATCTGATATTTTTATCAAAGCAACTATCACAGGTATTCCAAAAACAATTTCTATAACTAATGATGGAAATTTATATACTGAAGGAGATAGTATATTAGTTAGTGGTGGTGGTAATGGAGCAATTATTCAAGTAGATTCTGTTGGAAGAGGTGGTATTACAGATTTTGTTATTGCAACAGCAGGGTCTGGTTATAAGATTGGTGATGCTATAGAATTTACAAACACAGGAACAGGTGGAGGAAATGCCAGTGCAAAAGTATCAGTAGTTAACGGAGGATTTACACAAGAAACTTCAACATCTACTGTTGACGACCATATAGTTTTAGAAGACGAAACTGTAAGAGGCGATCCATACACAGGTAATAAAGTTGTACAAGAGAGTGGTAGTGGTACTGGTGATATTACAGATATTAGAATAATATCAAATGGAAATAATTATCAATCTTTACCTACAGTTGCAGTAGATGATACAAATGGATCAAGTGCAGTTGTATATGCATACAGTACAGATATAGGTAGAGTGTTAGGAATGAAGATTGTAGAATCAGGTTCAGGTTATGAAGCATCTCCGTCACCACCTACATTATTATTACCAAGTTATATTATTATTTCAGGTGTTTCAGGTACATTTCAAGTTGGTGAAAATGTTACAGGTATTGATGCAACATCAACAGCAGTTTCAGCCACTGTTGTTTCATATACATCAGGTACAGGTATATTAAAAGTTTCTAGTCCAACAGGACAATTTGCTGAAAAATCAACAATCACATCTGCAGGTGGTGCAACAGCAACAGTTGAAAAAAATGATTTAGGTACAGCGACAGTGTCAATTGGAGCTGTTGTTGATACTACGGGTACTTATATTAACCAAGATGGTCACTTATCTGATGACTCAATGAAAATACAAGATAGTTTATATTACCAAGACTTCTCTTATGTAATTAAAGTGGGTCGTTCAATATCCGATTGGAGAGATAGTTTTAAAAAGACAGTACACACATCAGGTTTCTTTTTTTCTGGACAAGTTAATATAGAAACATCAGTAGATGCTAGATTAAGAAGATTCACTACAATTAATTCTAATGTTGAATATGAAGGTATACAAACTGTATTAAATACATTATTCTCAACAATCTTTGGAAGAAGATTAGGAACAACTACTGATGGAACAACTTTAAGAGTTAGTCCTCAATTAGGTGTTGATCCAGACTTTACTGATTCAACTAGTGAGCATTTCACATCAAATACTAGAGATGTCACTTTACATCAACATATAACTTTAATTGGTGCTGGTGGAATAATAAAAGAAGTAACGGATATTAGAAGTAATACAACAAAATTTGGTGTTCCTGTTGCGGGTCCTACTTTACATAGTATTAATAAATTAGTATTAGGGGAACATTTTGCTAATCGAATTACAATAGCTCAATTAAACGCTTTAACACTGACAGGAACAAAAAATAGTAATATTGACGGCGAACAAGTAATAATGGGAGATTTTCCATTTAAATTAAAAACTAATTTTGCGATACCAGCAGAAGTATGGCAAGTATCTAGTGATAGTTTTGATGAAGATAGAGATACTTTTGATGAAACTAATATAACTTTTGATGCTGCTTAAAAATTATTATAAATATAATAAGTAAAGGAATAAGAACGTGGCAAAACAAACAATTAATATCGGATCAACGGCAAATGATGGAACAGGTTCTACTATTAGAGCCGGTGGTGATATAGCAAACGATAACTTTAACGAAATTTATTCAGCGATCGGTACTGGATCAGCAATACAGTTTAATTTATCAGGTGTAGGAAGTGGCGACGGATTAATATATAATAACTCTAATTCCAGATATGAACCTAGTAGTCTTGTTATCACTACTACAAATACAAAAACACTTGAAAATAAAACTATCGCTTTAGGTAGTAATACAGTTTCAGGTACTACTGCTCAGTTTAACGCTGCCCTTTCAGATGGTTCTTTTACAACATTAGCAGGTTCTGAAGCACTAACAAATAAAACATTTAATACTACAAACACATTTCCAGCATTAAGTTTGTTAGACGAATCTTCAACAGCAGGTACAGTATCTTTAGGAGGTACATTACGAATTAATGGTGATGCGAGTATAGCAGCTGCTGTGTCAGGTAGTACATTTACTATCTCTTTACAGTCAGGTATAGACGCAGCGAAAATCGCTGATGGTTCTATATCAAATACAGAATTTCAACATCTAAATGGAGTAACGTCAAATATACAAACTCAAATTACTGCAATATCTGGAGGATTATCAACTATTGCCTCGGCAATTGCATTAGGATAGTTTGAAAACTAGTATAAATATGAATAAGGAAAGATAAAAATGCCAGCAATAATAACAAACAAATTTAGAATACATAACGCAGAAAAATTTACAACTGCATTAACGGGTTCTTCAAATGTCTTTTATTTAGGAATAGGTAGACCTCAAGCGTTTACTACTTCTACTAGACCAGATGCTCGTACAGATAACGAAGGATCTGATGTAGCTCCATTAACACCCGCAGATTCTATACAAGAAGAATTTTATACTTTTGATGATTTACTTGCAGCAAAAAAAGTTACATCAACAGATATATCATATGTTGTTCCAAGAAGAAATTGGACAACAGGTACAACTTACGATTATTACAGACACGATTACGGAAACAGAATTACAGGTACAACAACTACACAAACAGCAAATAGTGGGGCAACTTCTTTATGGGACGCTACTTACTATGTTGTTACAGATGATTACAATGTTTACAAATGTATAGATAATGGTGGTAATTCTGCTTCAACAGTAAAACCAACTGGAACACTTTCTACTATCATAACTACTGGTGATGATTATAAATGGAAATATATGTACACACTATCTGCTTCACAACAAGTTAATTTTTTATCTACTGACTTTATGGCAGTGGCAACAAATTCAACAGTATCATCTGCCGCAGTAGATGGTGCGATCAATAATATAAAAATTAAAACTGCTGGTTCTGGTGGTACTAACGGTACACACGCAAGTGTTGCTATTAGAGGTGATGGATCAAGTGGTGTATGTTCAGTAACTATTGCTGGTGGCGCAGTAACTGCAGTCACAGTAACTGCCGCAGGTTCAGGTTATACATATGGTTATGTTAGAGTAGCAGATATTAATTCTGCTGGTGGTGGTTCTTTAAGCGGATCTGAATTAGATTGTATTATTGAGCCAAAAGGTGGACACGGATTTAATGCAGTAGAAGAATTAGGTGGTTTTTATATAATGTTAAACACTAACTTTGAAGGTGCAGAAACTTCAAATTCAGGTGACTTTACAACTGCAAACGATTTTAGAAAAATAGCTTTATTGAGAGATCCAAAATCAGGTGGTTCAGCTGCATCGGCATCAACTTTAAGAGGATCAAAGGCAGTTTTATTAACAGGTACGCCAGGATCTTTTCAAGTTGACGAAGAAATAAATCAAGCATCAACTGGCGCAGTTGGTAAAGTTGTAGAATATGACTCAACAAATAAAATTTTATACTACATACAAACTAGATTTAACGATCAAGGTGTAGATGCAAATGGTAATCTAACAGCGTTTTCAGGTGCAAATGCTATTACAGGTCAAACTTCAAGTGCTGCTGGTACACCATCAACTTCATCAAGTACGGTTGATAATGTAGCATTTACAAGTGGTTATAATTCAGGTGAGATTGATGCAGATACTGGTGATGTAATATATATTGAAAATAGATCACCAATAACAAGAGCTTCAGATCAAACTGAAAACGTAAAATTGATAATTGAATTTTAGAGGGAAATAAATGCCAAGTCCAACAGACTTTAACCTCTCGCCATATTATGATGACTTTACGGAAAGTAAAAAGTTTCATAGAATACTTTTCAGACCGTCATTTGCAGTTCAAGCGAGAGAATTAACACAGTCACAAACACAATTACAAAACCAGATCGAAAGAGTATCTGATCATCTTTTTGATAAAGGTGCAATGATTATTCCAGGCGAGATTGGTTATGACTTGGATTACTATGCCGTTAAGTTAACAAGTTTAGGTTCAGGTAATACACTAGCGCAATTTACAAATGGTACAGTTTTAACAGGTGGTTCTTCAGGTGTTAAAGCAGAAGTTGTAAATACAGCAGCGACAGATGGTACTGATCCAGATACTTTATTTGTAAAATATAGAGATAGTGGTACATCTAAAACAGCAACATCTTTTTCAAACGGAGAAACAATTACTGGAACAAATAGTGCCAGTGTTTCATTATCTGCTGTTGTTAATTCAACTGCCACAGGTTGTGCAGCAGAAGTACAAGAAGGTGTTTATTATATTAATGGATTTCACGTTCAAGTTACAAACCAAACTATAATACTAGACAAATATACTAACACTCCTAGTTATAGAGTAGGTATGACAGTTACAGAATCTTTTGTAACTCCAAATGATGATACAAGTTTAAATGATAATGCCGCAGGTTCTTCAAACGCAAATGCGCCAGGCGCTCACAGATTTAAAATTGATTTAACATTAGCCAAAAAGACATTAACATCTACTGAAGATTCAAACTTTGTAGAATTGTTAAGACTATCAAATGGTATATTACAAAATAGAGTTAGAACAACTGAATATGCTGTATTAGAAGATACGTTTGCTAGAAGAACATATGACGAATCAGGTGATTACACAGTAAAACAATTTGAAATTGATGTTAGAGAACACTTAAAAAATACAGGTAGTTCAGATGCAGATATTGTAAGAGGTATTTTTACTTCAGGTAATGGTGGTGATTCAACTAAACTTGCTATTGGTTTATCACCAGGTAAGGCATATATTAAAGGTTATGAAATAGAAAAATTAGCGACATCATATATTCCAGTTGATAAGGCTAGAGATTTTGATACTCAAAATGCTTTTCAAACAAGATTTGACGTAGGTAACTTTGTAAATGTTACAAACGTTTATGGACAACCTGATACAACTTTTGTATCTGGTGAAACAGAAGCATTTAAAAGAATTAATTTTTATAGTGAAGCAACAAGTGCACGTGGTACAGAAAATGCTAGTTCAGAATCAAGTATTAATACAATCGGTAGAGCAAAGTCCAGAGGTTTTGAATACACATCTGGTACAGCAACATCAAACATATTTGTAAGTTCAAGTTTAACATCAGCAATATACAGACATTATATGTTTGATATTAATATGTTTACACACTTGAACATAACTAGTGCTCAAACATTCACAACTGGTGAAGTAATTACAGGTGGTACTTCAGGTGCGACAGGTACTTTAGAATCAATATCTACTACTGAAACAACTGCTGTTTCTGGTATATCAACAGCAAGTCCAGGTGTTGCTACATCAACAGCACATAATTTAAAAGAAGGACAACAAATTAAATTTAGCGCTATCAATGCTGCTAACAATTCTACAGCAATGACAACTAGTCAAATATTTACTGTTAGAAACCCTGCTACAAATACTTTTGAATTATATGAAAGTGATGGTACAACTGCTACAAATATTACAGCATTTACTTCAGCGGGTAATGCTTTACACGGTGTTGTTATTTTATCAAGTGTTAATGGTGACTTTGTTGCTGGTGAAACAATTACTGGTGGTACATCAACTAATACAGCAGTCATACAATCTGACGCAGTAGGATTAAAAGGTGTTACAAGTTTTGACTTTCCACAAGTTAAACAAATTGGTATGGCAGGTTCGCCTACTTACACAGCAGATACTGCACTCGATGCAACAAATGGATCAAATCTCACATTAACTGGTACACTATCAATCGCAAATAGTGGTACAGCAGTTTCAGGTTTCAATACAAGATTTACAGAAGAATTATTAATAGGTGATTCAATCTCATTTACTACAGATGGTGGTACTACTTTAACTAGAATAGTTGAGGCTATAATTAGTAATACTTCTCTAACATTATCTGCCGCTGTTGGTGGTAGTGATGTATCAACAAAAACTATTGCAACAAGAAGAAGAGCAATTATACAATCACCAGAAAAAAATGTTTCTATATTTAAGTTACCATATGAAAATATTAAAACTTTAAAAACGACTGCAAACGGTGGTTTAACAGATACAAGTTACAGCGCAAGAAGACAAGAAGTTGTAAATTTATCAGGTGGTTCTGAAACAATTACTGCTGGAACAAACGAAATATTCCCTAGTTTAGATGAAGGTGACTATACAGTTTCAGTTATGTCAGCAAGTGGAAGTGCTGTTGTTGGTGATGTATTAAGTTTAAGTGGAAATAACCACGAAGGAGGTGCGATCTTTACTTTAGGTGGTTCTCCTACAGGTAAACAGTTAACTTTAGATTTTGGTTCAAATTATGGAAGTGCAAAACTAAAAGTAACGTTTACTGTAAATAAATCAAGTACAGCTGCTAACTCAAAAACAAAAACTCTAAATGAAGATCAAACATTACAAGTTTCTACTTTAGCAGCAATTACAAAACAAGGTGGTATTAGTTTAGGTAAAGCTGATATTTACAAATTAAATGCAGTTTATATGTCAGCAGATTTTTCTACTAACGCAACTTCAAGTAATACAAATATTACAACTAGATTTGAGTTAGACAATGGACAAAGAGATAACTTCTATGACATTGGTAGAATAAAATTAAAAACAGGTGAGTTAACTCCAACAGGTAGAATATTAATTGACTTTGATTATTTCACACACGGTGCTGGAGATTACTTTGATGTAGATTCATATTCAGGTGTTATTGATTACGAAAATATACCACATTATACATCAGATACAACTGGTGAAGTATATCAGTTAAGAGATAGTTTAGATTTTAGACCTAGAGTAGGTGCGTCATCAACAATTAATTCAGGTGGACAAGATAGAAAATGGCAAACTACTGATAGTGCTTTAGATACAGAGGCATCAACAGTAAACATAGTTAAATTTGAATCAAATGTAACAACTGACCACGAATTTTATTTACAAAGAGTAGATAAAATCTTTTTAGACAAAGAAGGTAACTTTAAAGTATTAAAAGGTTCAAGTGCATTAAATCCAGAAATTCCTGGAATATTAGACAATGCAATGCACTTATATACTTTGTTTATTCCAGCATATACATTAGATATTGCTGATGTAGGTATTGAAGCAGTTGATAATCGAAGATATACAATGAGAGATATTGGTCGATTAGAAAAAAGAATAGAAAACGTTGAATATTATACTCAACTTTCTTTACTAGAATCATCTGCACAATCTTTACAAATACAAGACGCAGATGGATTTGATAGATTTAAAAACGGATTTATTGTAGATAACTTTACAGGTCACGGTATAGGTGATGCTGGTAATTTAGATTACAAAGTTGCTATGGATTATGCGAGAGGTGAAATGCGACCAACATTCCACGAAGACGCAATACAATTAATTGAAAGAGATGATGATGGTACTGCAATAGTTGCCGCTGATAGAACAGCAGCAAATTATCAAAAGACTGGTGATCTAATTACACTACCATACACAGAGTCAACTTTAATAGATCAACCATATGCAAGTAAAACTGTTAATGTCAACCCATTTGGTATCTTTACTTTCATTGGTTCAATCGCTTTAACTCCAACAAGTGATGAATGGAAAGAAACTGAAAGAGCACCAGAGTTAGTAATTAATAATGATGATGGTACTTGGGATACTTTAGTTAAAGAATCAGGTAATCCAAATTTACAATCAGTTGAATTAGGTACAATTTGGAATGAATGGCAAAATCATTGGACAGGTGTATCAACATCTAATAGTACAGAACAATACGAAGAAAGACACGGTCACGGTTGGAGAGTGATGCAACGTGATATTCAAACTACTAGAAGAACGGGTACAAAAACAAGAACAGGTATTAGACAAGTATTAGTTCCTAAAACAGTTACACAAAATATAGGTGATAGAGTTATATCAATAGCATTTGTACCATTTATTAGAAGTAGAGATGTATCATTTAGCGCAACAAGATTAAAACCAAATACAAGAGTTTATCCTTTCTTTGATACAGAAAATATTTCTGCATACATTACACCAACAGGTGGTAATGCTGGTGATCCAATATTAACAGATTCAAACGGAGCAGTTTCAGGTACTTTCGCAATTCCTGATCCAAAAGTTAACGCAAATCCTAGATGGAGAACAGGTCAAAGAGTATTCAGATTGACAAGTTCATCTACAAATGATTTAACTTCTGCACCAGAAACAGCAGCGAATACTGAATATGTTGCAACAGGTACTATCGAAACAGTACAAAATACAATTATTTCAACAAGAACAGCAGGCGTAGAATTTAGAGCGACAAATGAAACAGAAGCAGTTACACAAACAAGTGTTCAAAGAGGTGCTTCACGTCAAACAGGTTACCACGATCCTTTGGCAGAAACATTTATGATAGATGATGAGGGCGGTGTATTCTTAACTTCAATAGATATTTACTTTAGTTCAAAAGACGCAAATATTCCAGTAACTTTACAAATAAGAAATACTGTAAACGGTTATCCTGGACAACAAATATTACCTTTCGCTGAAAAAACTTTAAATCCAGGTTCTGTAAACACAAGTACAGATGGTACAACAGCAACTACATTTACTTTTGATAGTCCAGTTTATGTACAAGAAAATACAGAATACGCTTTTGTCTTAATGGCAAACTCTACTGATTACAATGTATATGTAGCAAGATTGGGTGATACTGCTTTAGATTCAGATAGAACAATCTAACAACAACCATATGCTGGTGTATTCTTTAAATCTCAAAATGGTGTTACTTGGTCAGCAGATCAAAACGAAGATATTAAGTTTAAAATTAAAAGAGCAGAATTTAGTAATGTCACAGGTACAGTTACATTAACAAACGATACTTTGGCTAGTAGAACATTAGCAACTAATCCGATCAGAACAGCAAGTGATAGTACAGGTATATTGACTATATCACACCCTAATCACGGAATGCATGGTACATCTAATAATGTTACAATTGCTGGTGTTGCGTCTGGTACTTATAATGGTATAAACGCAAATCAAATCAATGGTACTTATACAGCAATAGGAAATGTTACTTTAGATAGTTACACACTTAACCCTGCAAATAATTCTAGTTATTCAGATTCAATTGCTGTTGCAACAAGTGCAGGTGATATAGGCGGTTCTGCAGTAACTGCAACACAAAATAGAACATTTGACGTATTAAACTTGGCGGGTGTTCAAACAATGCAATTACCTGGAACAGATATTAATTACTACATTAGACCTACAACAGGTAAATCAATTCACGGATCAGAATCAGAATTTAGTTTAACATCAAATACAAACAAACTTTCAGTTGTTAATAATGATAATATATACTTTACAGCACCAAACGCTGTAATGAGTGAAATAAACGAAACAAACGAAATGTCAGGTAATAAATCTTTCTGGACAATATTAGAGTTCTCAACAACAAATACTAAATTGTCACCTGTATTAGATACACAAAGAATGAGTGCCTTTACAATTTCAAATAGATTAAATAATCCTACTAATAGTAATACACCTAGTTATGTTGCAGATACAGCGAATACAGGTACATCATCAGCAGCAGTTTATTTAACTAAATCAATCAATTTGGAAAATACTTCTACTTCTTTAGATGTTAGATTATCTCAAAATGTAAGATCAAGCTCAAATGTTAAAGTTTACTTTAGAGTATCTGGACCTGATGAAGTAAGAAATATAGAAGATTTAAATTGGGTACCATTTAATAGTGACGGAAGTGAAGACACAACTGTTACTCCTGCTGAAGACGATACAACATTTAAAGAATACAAATATTCAGCTAGTGACATACACGACTTTACAAGTTTCCAAATTAAAATTGTATTAACAGGAACAGTTTCTTCATATCCACCAATTGTAAAAGATATGAGAGCAATAGCATTGGCAGTATAATGGCAAGATTAAAAGTACACGGTTATGAAAATTTAGTAAGAGATACAAGATCAAATGGTATTGTACACACAAATACAACAGAATATAGTTTGTATATGGCGAGAGTGAGAGCGAGAGAGAAACAAGGTGATGAGATAAGAAGTGCTGTAAAAGAAATAAATAATTTAAAAGCAGAATTAAGAGAAATCAAAGACTTAATTAAGGGAGTAGTAAACAAGTAAAATGGCAATACGAAGTGTAGCAACATCTGATACTTTAGAAACGTTTAGAACAACGTTTAATACAGTAGGTACTGACATAGGTGATTTAACTAGTTTAAATACTACTCATAAATCTACTATTGTTGGTGCTGTTAATGAAGCATTAAGTGCGACATTTACATTTACCTTAAGAGATGAAAGTTCAACTACACAAGTTATTCAAGGTAACGATACTCTAAACGTTGTAGGTTCAGGAGGTATTGCGGCTACAGTATCTGCAACTGACACTTTAACTATATCTTTAGATTCTACAATTAGTGGTTTGACTAGTTTTTCTAGTGCATCAATTAACGCTACTTCAACATTAACAGAAAATAATGTTAGAGTTGCAACAAAACCTTTTGCGATTGCTCAAGCGATAGCATTAGGGTAGACAATTTTATAACTAAATATAGTTATAAAAATTATAAAAAAGTACATTATTCGTATAAGACCGATAACAATTAATGTATAAATAGTAATATATCGGTCGATATGACTAACAAAAAAATAGGTTAACAATGGCTAACGATTTTAAAAGACAAGTAAAAGCAGATGTAGGCACATCAACAGGTGCTTCGGCAGATGCGGTATATTCAGTTCCTGCTGGGGCTGGTTCATCTGCACTAGAATCAATCGTTATCGGCATTTCAGTTTGTAATAAAAACGCTTCCGAAAGAACAGTTGGATTATTTTTAGATAACTACGATGGATCTAATGATGGTTACATTGTAAAAGCTTTAAAAGTTCCAGGAAATACTACAGTTGAAATTATGTCAGGTAACAAAATAGTTTTACAAAACAGTGGATCAGCAGGTGATGTATTAAGAGCAGAGGCTTCTGCTGGATCATCAATAGATGTTGTTTTATCAGTTTTAGAAGACGTGTAAACATAAATATAGAATAAGAGAATAAAATGGTAAGATACATTCAACCAAAAGACAGACCAACTGAAATAAATGTAAGGTCTGCGACAGGCGATGGGTCAACTACAGGTTTTACAGTTACTCAAAATTCAACTGTAAATAAAGTCTTGGTTGAACTGAATGGCGTTACTCAAAAGCCAACAACAGATTATACTATTTCTGGTACGACTTTGACTTTTGGGACTGCACCCGCGGCTAGTGATGTTATAGTGATAAGGGAATTACCAATTTAAGGAAAATATAAATGACACAAATTAGAGAATCAAACATTTTAGGAGCTTTAGTAACAACTCTTAAAGACGTGTCAAGTGATACTACACCGCAATTAGGTGGTAATTTAGATTTAAATTCAAAAAATATAACAGGTACTGGTAATATTACTATTACAGGTATTGTTACTCCAACTAGTATTGGGGCGACAAATTTAAGTGGTAATTTAACCTTAAATAGTAATGATATTACAGGCACAGGAAATATAAATATAACAGGTGATTTAGATGTATCTAACGATATTCAATGTGATTCACTAGGAATAGGTACTGCACCGTCAGGAACGAGTGGTGAGATAAGAGCAACAAATGATGTAACTGCTTTTTATTCTTCTGATGTTGCACTAAAAGAAAATATTTCTAATATACCTGATCCTATTGAAGCAATTAAAAAGTTAAATGGTGTTTTATTTGACTGGAAAAAATCTTATATTGATGAAAGAGGTGGAGAAGATGGATATTTTGTTAGAAAAAAAGATGTCGGAGTTATCGCTCAAGAGGTAGAAAAAGTTTTACCTGAAGCAGTAGCTCAGAGATCAGATGGCATCAAAGCAGTTAAATATGATAGACTAACTTGTTTATTGATTGAAGCTGTAAAACAATTAAATGAAAAAGTAGAAATTTTAACTAGGGAGAAAAATTAAAATGGCTGTTCCTTCTACAAACACAAGTTTAGGTGGAGTCCAAACAGAGTTTGGCGGTTCTAATCCAATTCAAATTACCGAGTATTATTCTGGTGGTTCTTTTGTAGGAGCCAGTACAAGTGCTCCAGTTGCTGGAGGTACAATACCTTCTTCTGGTACAATAAGCATAGGACAATTTAGAGGTGCTGTTGCAGCATCATTTGTACAAGCTTCTGGTGGAACAGAATCAACATCAGGTGATTACAAAATTCATACTTTTACTGGACCAGGAACATTTACCGTATCAGATGCGGGTAACGCAGCAGGGTCAAACTTTGTTGATTACTTGGTAATCGCTGGTGGCGGTGGAGGAGCAGGAAGACACGGTGGTGCCGGTGGCGCTGGTGGTGTTAGAGAGTCTGACCAAGATGGTGGATGGACAAGTAGTCCAAGAGCAACTGGTACAGGTGTAGCAGTTTCTGCTCAAGGTTATCCAATCACAGTCGGTGGTGGTTCAGGTGGCGGTAGTAGAGGTTCAACTTCAACTGGAGTAGGTTTCTCAGCAGCAGGTGGTGGTGGAGGTGGTTTCTTTAATAACTCTCCTCACGGTGGAGAACCTGGTGGTTGCGGTGGAGGATCTGGTGGAGGATTCGGTGGTTCAACAGGTGGTGGAAGTGGTAACACACCTTCAGTAAGTCCACCTCAAGGACAAAATGGTGGATCAGGTGCTGGATCAGATGGAGATGGATCTGGTGGCGGTGGTGGTGGAACACTAAACGCAGGACAACCTACACCAAACAACAGAACTCCTGGTAGAGGTGGTAATGGTATTAGTACAAGTATTTCAGGATCATCAGTTGCTTACGGCGACGGTGGTGGTGGAGGATCAAACGGTCCTAGAGTATCAGGTGGAGATGGTGGTGGTGGAAGCACAGCATCATCTGGAAGCGGTAACCGTGGTGGTGGCGGAGGCGGAGGAGGCTCTGGACACGAATCACCTGGAGGATCAGGTGGTAGTGGAATAGTAATCATAAGGTATAAATATCAATAATATGGCACATTTCGCAAAAATAGACGACAACAATTTAGTTTTACAAGTGTTAACTGTAGATAATGAAAATGCAACATCTGAGAGTAACGGGCAAAGTTATTTAGAAACACATAATAATTGGCCTGCTAATAAATGGATACAAACTTCATACAATACTTGGGGTGGACAACATAAACTCGATGGTACTCCTTTTAGAGGAAACTTTGCTGTAATTGGTTATACTTGGGATGGTTCAAATGAAATATTTTGGGCACCCAAACCATATGCTTCTTGGACCAAAAATAATTCAACTGCTAGTTGGGTATCTCCTCTAGGTGCAGAACCATCATTAACAGCTGAACAAACTCAGCAAAATTTAGATGGTACACACGGTTGGAAATATAATTGGGACGAAGACGCTTATCAAGCAGACAATAGCACTGGTTGGACTTTAGTTAACGGATTAGCTTAATCAACGTATTAACTAGTCGGTAAATGATATACACTATTTAATTAGTGTCTATAAAATGATAATATTATGAAAGAACTGAACTTAAATAAAACACATTCCAATTCATCAACAGTTATACCTTTATTTGCCGTTCCTATAGGATTATATACCTTAAATATATCTCAAAAAGAACAAAATCAAATAGAAAATAAAATACAAAACTTAAATTACGGTCCTACTAATCAAAGTGGAGGGTCTAATATAAGTAAAGATTTATTTTTATTTAAAGATAAAACATTTAAATTATTAAAAGAAAAAATTTTGAAAATGGTTTGTGTTTATAATGAAGAAGTAATGGGTTATAAAAAAACAAATTTTAAAGTGACTACATCTTGGGCAACCAGATGTCAAAAGAACGAAGAATCTGAAAGACACAAACATTGTAATAGCATGTATTCAGCTGTTTATTATAATAAATGTGATGAAGATATATCTGACATTTCTTTTTACAATAATAATTGGACTAGTAACAATTACGATTTAGAAACAACTGAATTTAATACATTCAATTCTAGCTCTTGGTCTTTTAAACCTAAAGACAAACTTTTAATTATTTTTCCTTCTTCTATGTATCATAAAATATCAAAAAGTTATGGTGAAATAAATAGATATTCTATAGCATGTAATTTTGTTCCAAAACCACCTTATGGTTATATGGACAGTTTTGTAAATGAAAAATAAGGTTTTAAAAGCTTTATATATATTAGTAAATAAATTTAATGAGGTATGAATATGATTAAAAAAACACTTTCGGAGATTGACATTTACACTGGAGATGTAAACTTACCTAAAGGTATTGAAATAAACCTAGAGGCGTTGAGAGCAGATATACTGTTTTACTTAACTAATAACAAATTTCCACAATCTAAAAGTACTGATATATTAGATACGTATATCAGAGATTACTTCAATGTAAACTTTAAAAGGTATCTTATACAAAGACACACAACAGGTATTATGTTAAAACCTAATGAATACTCTTTATCGTTATATGATGTAAATCCTATGGATTTAGTTAATTCAGTAGATTATGTTATGTTTTATGGTGTTAATATTCCTAAAGAAGGCTCGTGTAAGATTGTGTTTGAATATGACAATAAAAGATTTAAAGATAACTTTTATGAAATAAGTTTAAAAACAAATTCATATGTTATTTTTCCTAGCACTTTAGTCTATAGGTTTGAACCTAACACTTCAAGTAGTTTAAATTATATTATGAAAACAACTTATGAACTTAAATAATTATTATTGGTTTTTTCGATCAGCGTTATCTTCTAAATTTTGTGATAGAATTTTAAAACGTGCTTTAAAAGAGAAAGATGAAGTTGCTTTAATAGGTGGTGCAAGTGGTGATATTCGGAAAACTTCTAAAAAACAAATTAATGATCTTAAAAAGATAAGAAGATCAAATATAACCTGGCTAGATGATCAGTGGATTTACAAAAAGATCCACCCATATATTCACACAGCAAATAGAAATGCTGGTTGGAATTATGAATGGGACTATTCTGAAACTTGTCAATTTACAAAATATAAAACAAAACAATTTTATGATTGGCATTGTGATGCTTGGCCACTACCATATGGTTCTGCTGATCCAGAGTTACACGTAGGTCCTGTAAGTGGAGAAGTTAATAAACATAAAATAGGTAAAATTAGAAAATTATCAGTAACAGTTTCGTTGTCTGATCCTAAAGATTACAAAGGTGGCGAGTTAGAGTTTGACTTTAGAAATATGAATCCTGACAAAGAACATAATCGAAAAATATGTACAGAAATATTACCTAGAGGTAGTATAGTCGTTTTCCCTAGTCACGTATGGCATAGAGTTAGACCTGTAACAAAAGGAGTTAGATATTCTCTAGTTATTTGGAACCTAGGTTATCCTTTTAAGTAAATGAAGTATTTTTTAGAAAAAAAATTTATAAAATTTAAAAAAGAATTAGACTTTAATAGATTATCTAATTTGATGGCAGATAATAATTTTCAAAGTAAAGTTATATCTGTATATAACACTGATTACTTATTAGACAGTATATTTCAAATTAGAAATATACAAGAAGAAACATTTTTTACAGAAGTTTTTAACCAAATGAATCATATGTTTAATAATGAAAACCATAGAACTACATTGGATTTATTTTTTTCATATATGAGAGGTGCTAGAGGTGATGCTCATAGAGATCAGGAATCTGTTCATATTATGGGAGCATTTGGAAAAACTTTATATTGTATTAATAATGAAGAAATAATATTAGAAAAGGGGGATAGATTATTCATAGAAAAAGGAGTTAAACATAGAGCTATAGGTTTAACACCAAGAATAATTTTATCTTTTGGTAAATATGAAAACTACTAATTTTAAAAAAGACAAATATGCGGTGATAAAGAATGTTATATCAAAAGAATTATCCGAATACATATTTAACTATTTTATGATAAAAAGACAAGTGGCGCAAACTCTTTTTTATTCAAAATTTATCTCACCAGAAAATACTGATTGGGGATTTTTTAAGGATCCTCAAGTACCAAATACATATTCTCACTATGCCGATATTGCTATGGAAACTCTTTTATTAAAAGTACAGCCAGTAATAGAAAAACATATAAAAGATAAACTCATTCCAACATATTCATATGCTAGAATATATAAAAAGGGTGATATATTAGAAAGACATAAAGATAGACCTAGTTGTGAAATATCAGTTACAATGAATCTAGGTGGTGATCTTTGGCCAATATATTTAAACCCTGATCCAAAGTCTGGTTATGTAGATAAGAATAGTAAAAAAAGAGGAAGACATGCGATCCAAGATTACGTGCCTTCTAGTAAAAAGGGAATTGAAGTAAATCTCAAACCTGGCGATATGCTCATATACTCTGGTTGTGATTTAGAACATTGGAGAGATAAATTTAAAGGTAAAGACTGTGCTCAAGTTTTTTTACATTATAACAAACTTAGCAGTGGTACAAAAAATATTTTTGATAATAGAAAACATATAGGACTTCCCGTTGAATTTAAAAACAAAGTATAAGATTATAGATAATTTTTTAGAAAAAAATGTGTACGATCATTTTTCTAATTTTTTAAAGTCTGAAGAAGTACCTTGGTATTTACGACATATTGATTCATCTTATGGTGAAACTAAAAATAAAAATGGTTTTTTTTCTTTTTGTTTTTATAATAATTTTGAACCAAACCACGATGCCTTTTACACTTATATACAACCATTTATTAAAAAATTAAAAGCAAGATCACTTTTACAAATAAGAGCTAATTTAACTTGTAGAGATATTGATAATAACGAGTCATCTTATCACGTGGATTATAATTATAATAATTCTATGACTGGAATTTATTTTCTTACATCTTGTAATGCTAAAACAATATTAAAAATTAATAAAAAAGAAATAGTTGTAGATAATATTGAAAATAGAATGTTGTTATTTCCAACGAACATATTACATAAAGTGGTTTATCAAACTGATATACATAAAAGATATGTTGTTAATTTTAACTTTTTTGGTGAATAATGTCAGTTGCTAATTTTACAAAATTATTAAAAGATAAAAAATATCCTAAATCAAAAGAAGGTTGGGATATAGAAGGCATATTACATAAGTCAACAAATAGGTCTTATAAGTATGATTTGGGTCCTATTAGAAAATTTGAAGATGAATCAGTAGGAAAAATAGGTTTTTTTAAAACCAAAGCAGATAAGATGGTATTTGATTTTAAAGATCAGTGGATAATATTAGACATTGAAGAACTACACGAATATATAAAAGAAAATAATGTTAAAAATCTTTTACTTGATGATCTTCTTAAAACTTTAACGTGGAATATAATTGTAGATAAATGAATTGGCCTTTAGTAGTTGCAGATGAGTTTTACAAAGACATTGATCTCTTACAAGATTTTGCAGTAAAACAACATTATGAACCTGGACTTAATTTTCCAGGATTTAGAACAAATTTAATAAGTGAAATAAATCCTAATTTATTTGAAGGTATTGCTTTAAAAACTTTGTCTTTATTATATCCAGATAACTATAATGAGTTGACATATAGAGCAACTTCTTATATTCAGAGAATACCAGCAAACTTAATTGATGGTTGGGTACATTCAGATCAAGGAAGTCAAATTACTTCTATAATATATTTAAACAAAAATATTAATGCTGGAACATCATTATTTAAGCCAGTTGTTCCTTTTCCAAACATTAATGATTACGCTTATGATAAAAGATGTTATTTTCAAAAAGTAAATAATTTAGAGAAACTTACGAAAAAAGAAGAAGTATTTTTTACAAGTAAAAGAGATGAAATTAATTCTCAGTTTAGAAAAACTTGTTTCATAAATTCTGAATATAATAGGTGTATCTTATTTGATGCTAGTGAATATCATTCAGCAGAAAGTTTTAATTCTAATACTAAAGAAGATAGATATACTTACATTACTTTTTGGCAAGAGATATGGTACGGAAACAAACAATTAAATCCAACGTTACCTACTTCAAAAAGGATTATGCCATAATGGATAATTTTATATACTTGTCAAAAATTAGTAAAAAGGTATGTGAGGATATTGTTAATTATTATTTCAATAATAAAGAGCAGCACTTACAACCAGAGTTTAATAGTGATACTAAAACATCTACGGAATTACCTATCTCTGTTAGTAACAATGATTATCCATTTAACAAATATAAAACTGAATTACAAAAATGTATTGATGAATATAGAAATAAGTATCCAGAGGTAGATACCTTATTAGAAAAATGGGGTCTATTAGAAGATTATAATATACAATACTATAAACCAGACGAAGGTTTTAAAAAAGTACACTGTGAAAGAGGTTGTATAGAAGCATCTAAACGAGTCCTTGTTTTTATGACTTATCTAAATACAGTACAAGATGCTGGAACTATATGGCCAAAACAAAAATTTACTTCCGATTGTATTATCGGCAACACTGTTATATGGCCTACGGATTGGACACACTCTCATAGAGGTATTATAAACTCTAAAAAAGATAAATGTATTATTACAGGATGGTATAGTTTTTATGATTAAAGTAAAGAAAATCCAAAGTTACTATCTAGTTACAAAGATCAAAGAACATAATCAAATTAAAAGTGATCTCTTATCTTTAATTGATAAGATACCTCAAAATTCTTTTGAAGATATAACACATACAGATTGGAATTTACCTAGAGATTTAAAGAGAGAATATTTAGACTATTTTTATAAAATTATTACACCTTATATGAATGAGATGACTGAATTTTTAGAGGAAAAGAAATGTACTATTCAAAATGGATGGTTTCAACAATATTATAAAAATAACTACCACACTTGGCATAGACACGGAAAAACAAATTTTGCTAATGTATATTATCTAGAGCTGAAAGATACTAAAAGAACAACAAAAGTTAAACCTATAGTAAATAGTAAGAAGTCAATAAATCTAATAGCTAAAGAAGGTGAATTAGTTACTTTTCCTGCTATGTTTCAACATACGTCTGAGAAGATTAATAACAATTTTAGAAAAACAATAATATCATTTAATAGTGATTTTGAGTAAATATTTAATTAAAATCATTATAAATATAAACAACAAGGAGTGAAAATGAGTGAAGAAAAGATTATAACAATTGATGGTAAAGAGTATAAAGAGTCTGAGTTAACAATTAGATGTCGTAATGTAATTTTTAGTAGATCAGAATTACAAACATCTAAAACAAGACACGAAATGGAACTTGAAAAGATTGATGTTTTAACTAATTACTACAATATGGAAATCAAAAAAGAATTAGAAAAATTAAATGGCGGCGATAGCAAACCTTAGAATAGATCAAGGAGCAACTTTTTCAACTGACGTAACTGTAACTGGTACGGACGGAAGTGCGTTTAACTTAACTGGTTACACAGCGGCAGCGAAAATGGCAAAAGGATATGCTTCTACACGAACAAGGACAGCGCTTACAACAGCAATCGCAACTGATAGAACAACTGGTGTAATTACTCTATCATTGACAGCGAATCAAACAAACACACTTGACGCACCCGCTAGATACGTTTATGACGTAGAAATTACACAAACTTCTGATAGTACAATAACAAGAGTGATTGAAGGTATTATTACAGTTAGTCCATCTGTGACAACTTAATTCTTTAGTATAGTTTTATTATAAATATAACAAAAAGAGAGATATATCTATGGTAAAAGCCGTAATTAATCGTACAGGTGGCGTATCTGCTAAAATTAATAGCACAACTTCATCTGGACCACAAAAAGTTAGTGTTACAACTCCAACGGCTCAAGTTAACGTTGATGGTGTTAGACAATTAAGAAGTTTAACAGATGTCAATTCATCTACTCTGGTTGACGGTGCTTTAATCCAATATGATGCTTCATCTGACAAATTTATAACAAGAAACGAATTAGAAACTACCTCAGGAACTATAACGTTCAACGGTGGTAACTTTTAGGGGAATTAACAAATGGCAACAATAATTCAGATAAAACGTAGTTCAGGAACTACGGCACCCTCATCACTTAAACTTGGAGAACTAGCCTATACATTTGGTACAGGTACACAAGGTAATCTAGGAGATAGAATTTTCATAGGTGAAGGTGGTGTAGATGGTAACGGTGACGCAAATAACGTTACAGTAATCGGTGGTCAATATTTTACAGATAAGTTAGATCACGTAGATGGAACATTAACAGCAAATTCAGCAATAACTGTTGATACTAACAAAGCGATTGATGAAATCTTAATAGGTAATAACGCTTCAACAGGTGGTACTTTAAAATTAAACGAAGGTACTAATAACGGAACAAATTTCATTGGACTTAAAGCTCCGAATGCCGTAACAACCACAACTACTTTCACGTTGCCAGATGGTGATGGTTCAAACGGTCAATTCTTAAAAACAGATGGTTCAGGAAATTTAAGTTTCGGTACTGTAGTATCTACTTTATCACTTGCCGCTGACTCTGGTTCAAATGATTCAGTTTCAACAGGAGAAACAATTACATTTGCTGGTGGTACTGGAATTGATACTACTGTAAGTGATAACAATGTTTCTTTTGCGATTGATAATACAGTCGCTACACTTACTGGTAATCAAACACTTACAACAAAAACAATAGATTTAGGCAACAATACTTTAACAGGTACTACTGCTGAATTTAATACTGCTTTACAAGATGGCTCTTTTGCTACATTAGCAGGTACAGAAGCATTAACTAATAAAACACTTACAGCACCTAAAATTGCTGATGGTGGTTTTATTGCTGACGCTAATGGTAATGAGTTAATTCTATTACAAACAACTACAAGTGCAGTAAACGAATTAGAAATTACTAATGCTGCTACAGGTAATGGTGTTCAAATTGCTACTTCAGGTGGTGATACAAACATTGATCTTAAATTATCACCGAAAGGTTCAGGTGTTGTTGATGTTAACTCAAGTAAAATTACAAACGTAACTGATCCATCAAGTGCTCAAGATGCTGCTACAAAAGCATATGTAGATAGTGTTGCTAATGGTTTAGATGTAAAAGCTTCTGTTAGATATGCTTCAACAGCAAACGTTACTGGTACATATGATAATAGTGCTGGAACAATTACTGCTGGTTCAAACGGTGCTTTTTCAATTGATGGTCAAACTCCATCAGCAAATGATAGAATATTATTAAAAAACCAAACAACTGCTACTCAAAATGGTTTATATAGAGTAACTACAGTTGGTTCAGGTTCTGCTGCTTACGTTTTAACAAGAACACCAGACGGTGATGAGGCGATTGAAATTACAGGTGGTGCTTTTGTATTCGTTGAAGAAGGTACTGCTAATGCTGATAATGGTTACGTATTTACACATAACGGAACACCAACATTAGGAACAACTAATATTACAGTTGAACAATTTTCTGGTGCAGGTCAAATATCTGCTGGTGACGCAATCACTAAATCAGGTAACACATTAAACGTTGCTGTAGATGATACAACTATCGAAATATCAAGTGACGCATTAAGAGTTAAAGCAGATGGTATTGGTACAAACCAACTTGCTTCTACTGCCGTAACAACAGCAAAAATTACAAACTTAAATGTAACTGGCGCTAAAATTGCTGCTGACGCAATTGATGGTTCAAAAATTGCTGATGACGCTGTAGACTCTGAACATTTAACAGATGGTTCAGTAGATAACGTTCACTTATCAGGTAGTATCGCTAATACTAAATTAGCGAATAGTGCGATTTCATTTACAGATGAAAGTTCGACTGCTGGTTCTGTATCACTTGGTGGTACATTAGAGTTTTTAACTGGAGAAGGTATTGATACAAGTGCTTTAGGTAGTACAATAACTATTGCTGCTGAGTTAGCGACAACATCAAACAAAGGTGTAGCATCATTTAGTTCAGATAACTTTACAGTATCTTCAGGTGCTGTAACAGTTACTTCACTAGATGGCGGAACATTTTAATTTTTAAAGGAAATTAAATGGCGACTATTATTAAATTAAAAAGAAGTACAACAGCTTCTGCAGTACCAACTACAAGTAATTTATCTGATGGTGAAGTTGCTGTAAACATTACTGATAAAAAGATATATCAACGTAATGGTAGTAATATAGTCGAAATATCAAATACTACTAACTTTGAGAGTGTTGGTAGTGATATATTACCTGACTCTACTGCAACACACGATATAGGTGCAATCACAAATAGTTTTAAAGACATATTTTTATCTGGCGCCCCTAAAAAACAAGTCAACATATATACAAATGCTGGTGGATTAAGTAGTGTGGCCGCTGGATTTGCTTTTAGATTTAACACTAACATAAAATATTTTAACCAAGTTTTTACTAATGCAGGAGGATTGGTTACGCCAGCGATTACAGCACAATCAACAGATTTTGATGACGATAATCCGGCATATACATTTTAATAAATTATGGCAAATAAAACACCGATAAGACTAGTATTTACAGGCGGAGTACCAACAGGTATTGCTGAATATCAATCAGGTGATACTATTGGAGCTTCGTTTCTAGCAAATACAGCAGTAACTGCTGGTAGTTATGGCTCAGCAACAGCAATTCCAACATTTTCAGTTGACGCACAAGGTCGTTTAACAGCAGCAAGTACAGTAAGTGTTGCCACAAATTTAACTATTAGAGATGATACATCTACTACTGATACAGTTTCATTATTATCAGACACACTTACATTTTCTGGTACTACAAATGAAATCACAGCAACTGTAACAGATAATAAAGTTACAATAGCATTACCAGATGATGTAACAATAGGCAGAGATTTATCAGTAACTAGAAACGCTGTAATTACAGGAAACTTAACTGTAAATGGTACAACAACTACTGTATCTACAACTAATACAGTTGTTTCAGATACACTATTAGAATTAGGAAATGGTACTTCAGGTAGTCCTTCAAATGATGCTGGTATAGTTATTGAAAGAGGAAGTTCTGATAACGCATTTATAGGATATGATGAAAGTGCTGATAAGTTTAAAGTTGGTACTGGTTCATTCACAGGTGCTTCAACTGGTAACTTAACAATTACTACAGGTACTTTAGTCGCAAATTTAGAAGGTAACGTAACTGGTAATGTAACTGGTAACCTAACAGGTAACGTAACTGGTAATGTAACTGGTAACCTAACAGGTAACGTAACAGGTGATGTTACTGGTGATTTAACTGGTGATGTTACAGGTAACGTAACTGGTAATGTAACTGGTGCTGTAACTGGTAATGCTGATACAGCGACAACACTTGCAACAGCGAGAGCAATCGCAGGTCAAAATTTCGATGGTTCAGCAGCGATAACAATTGCGTCAACTGATTTATCAAACACATCTAACATAACATTAAATGATGCTTCACAAACATTAACTAATAAGACATTAACAAGTCCTGTTATATCTACAATTACAGGTTCTACAATCACTTTAGATAGTGCGGGTGATATTAGTTTAGACGCTGATGGCGCTGACATTATATTAAAAGACGCAGGAACAGAATTTGGTAGATTTACAAACGACTCTACAGACCTTGTAGTTAAAGTTGCTACACAGGATAAAGACATTAAATTTGTTGGTGATGATGGTGGTTCTGCTATCACAGCATTAACTTTAGATATGTCAGATGCTGGTTCAGCAACATTTAATAGTAATATAGCAGTTGGTGGTAACGCAACAATCACAGGTAACTTAACAGTTAATGGTACAACAACAACTGTTTCATCAACTAACACAGTAGTATCTGATCAATTATTTGAATTAGGAAACGGACGTACAGGTTCAGCATCAGGCGATGCAGGTATCGTTATTGAGAGAGGTAATGATAGTAACATTTTCTTAGGATATGATGAATCTGCTGATGAAGTTGTATTTGGGTCAGGTTCATTTACAGGCGCTAGTACAGGAGATTTATCAATAACAGACTCTAATATTAGAGCAGCAAATGTTACAGCATCTGGAAATTTAGCAGTTACTGGTACAACAGCTTTAAATGGTAATATAACTTTAGGTAACGCTACAAGTGATACAATTACAGTAACAGGTAGATTTGCTACGGCGTTAGTACCTGATACAAACGTTACATATGATTTAGGTACTTCATCTTTAAGATGGAGAGATATTTACTTGTCAGGTAATACAATTGACTTGGCAGGTGCGACTATTCAAAGTGATGGTAGTGCAGTTACTTTACCATCAAATTCAAAAGTTGGTAATGATAAAGTTGCCGTTACTGATGATAGTGGGGCGATTATTAGAAGGGTATCATTTTTTACAGCTTCGGGTGGATTAGCGAGTGCTGCGGCATCTTTCGTTTTTTCAGGTGGTTCAACAGCAACTGTATTTACAAAAAATCAAACATTTACTCGGGCAAACGGTAGTAATCAAGCTAATTTTCAATTGTTTGAGTTTTAGAGAAATGTTTGAGTTTTAGGGAAAAAAGATTATAAATATACTAAGGAGAAAAAAATTATGTCAGTAAAAACACCAATACGAACAGTCTTTGACGGAAGTGGAAACGCCACTGGATTAGCCGAATATCAATCGGGTGAATTTATAGGTCTTACTCACGGTGGTTTAGGGGCTTCATTATCAATTGGTTCTGCGGGACAAGTTTTAAAAGTAAATAGCAGTGCTAATGCGTTAGAATTTGGTGGAGTAGAGGCAGTTATTAATATTGATGGTGCAACTAATTTAGAAAGTGCTACATTAGCAGTTGGTGACAAATTTTTAGTATCAGATGGTGGTTCTGAGGGTAGAGCAACATTATCACAAATAGATACATTATTTAAAAGTACATCACAGACTTTAACAAATAAAACTATTAACGCTGATAATAACACTGTTACAAATATAGGACCAAGTGAATTGTCAAATACTGCTGTTACGGCAGCAACTTATGGTTCAACAACAGCGATACCAGTTATTACAGTTGACGCACAAGGTCGTTTGACAAATGCTTCAAACGCAGCAATATCAACTACATTATTAGTTTCTGACGAAAGTTCAACTCAAGCATCAATAAGTTTAGGTGCTAGTGAAGTATTAAATGTTGCTGGTGGTTTAGGTATAGATACAACAGTTAGTGGTAAAACTATTACTGCCAAATTTAATTTTAGCGATGGTGATGCAGGTCAATTTTTAAAAACGGATGGATCTGGTAATTTTTCATTCGGTGATTCGTTATCTAATTATGATGAATCTTTACAAACAACAATACCAGGAGCAACTAATACAGATTTAGCAGGAGGTGAAACACCTTTCGCAGCTGTATCAGACGCTTTCGGTGTAAAAACAATATCAACGGTATACAGTTTAATGGATCCCGCTGGTGCAACAGAAACTTTAGATTTAGGTGCTTTTAGTTAATCACCTATATATAAATTATAAATAAAAAGAAAACTAGGAGAAAAGAAAAATGCCAACAGTATTACAATTAAGAAGAGGCACAACTGCGCAAAATGATGCATTCACTGGCGCTGTTGGTGAACTTTCTTTGGATACGCAAAAAGACGTTTTAAGAGTACACGACGGTTCAACAGCCGGTGGTGCTCAAGAATTAGTAGGTCTAACAGCAACACAAACATTAACAAATAAAACTTTAACAAGTCCAACAATCACAGGTAGTGGAGATATAGCAGCAAATGATTTAACACTTGCTGGTAATCTAACTGTAAATGGTACTACATCAACAGTAGCATCTACAAACACAACAATTACAGATAACTTAATAGAATTAAATAATGGCGCAAGTTCAAACGCAAATGACTCAGGTATCTTAATTGAAAGAGGATCTACAGGTGATAACGCAATCATAGCATGGGACGAAAGTGCTGATAAGTTCGTAGTTGGTACTACAACTGCTACAAACACATCAACAGGTAACTTAACTATCACAACTGGTACATTACTTGCTAACGTTGAAGGTAACTTAACAGGTAACGTGACTGGTAACACATCAGGAAGTTCAGGATCGTGTACAGGAACGGCGGCAGTAGCAACAGCGGTCACAGCCGCAGATGAAAGTTCAGACACTAGTTGTAACGTACTTTTTGTTACAGCGGCGACTGGTGACTTAGGTCCTAAAACAGGTACTAACTTAACTTTCAACAGTAGCTCAGGTATGCTTACAGCGGGAGGGTTTACAGGTAACGTAACAGGTAACACATCTGGAAGTTCAGGTTCTTGTACTGGTAATGCGGCAACTGCCACAGCACTAGAAACTGCTAGAAATATCGCAGGTGTATCATTTGATGGTTCAGCTAACATCTCTCTTGCATTGACAAACTTAGGTATATCTGATGGATCTGCAGGACAATTCTTAAAAACAGATGGTAGTGCGGGTTTCAGTTTTGCTACAATTTCAACACCAACATTAGCGAGTTTAAATTTAGATACAGATGATGATGTACAATTTGACTCTTTTGGTGTAGGTACAGCAGCCTCAGGAACAACTGGAGAAATAAGAGCTACAAATGATGTAACAGCTTTCTATTCTTCTGACGTTGCTCTTAAGGAAGATATAACTAATATATCTAACCCACTAGAAGCCGTTGAAAAATTAAACGGAGTTTTGTTCAATTGGAAACAATCTTACATTGACCAAAGAGGTGGTGAAGATGGTTACTTTGTTAGAAGAAAAGACGTTGGGGTTATTGCCCAAGACGTTGAGCAAGTTCTACCAGAAGCCGTTGCAACAAGACCAGATGGTGTAAAAGCAGTTAAATACGATAGATTAACTTGTTTATTGATTGAAGCAGTTAAAGCACTTAAATTAGAAATAGAAGAATTAAAAAAGTAATACTTTAATTTCTGATATATTTGTTGGTATAAATAGTCTAAAAGGACCTTTATATGGCAACACCTTCAACTAGAGAACAGTTAAAACAATACGCTTTAAGAGCACTCGGAAAACCAGTCATAGAAATTAACGCTGATGACGACCAATTAGAAGATAGAATTGATGAGGCGTTACAGTATTTCGCACAATATCACTATGATGGTATAAGAAGAACATACTTAAAGTATCAATACACACAGGCTGATTACGATAGAATAAATGCTGATTCATCAGAATCAGTTACTAAAAATTCTGTAACTACTTCTTGGAAAGAAGGTAATGGTTTTATCGTTGTACCAGAAAGTGTTGTATCTGTAATTAACTTATTCCCATTCTCTCATAAAGGTAATCTAAACTTATTTGATGTAAGATACCAATTAAGATTAAATGACCTATATGATTTTTCTTCAACATCAATTATTAACTATGATGTTGTATTAAGACATTTAGATTTTTTAGACCACGTTCTAGTTGGTGAAAAACCATTAAGATTTAATCAACACGATAATAGACTTTACATAGACCAAGATTGGAAAAATGATTTAGCTGTTGGTGAGTATCTTGTTATAGAGTGTTATAGAAAATTAGATCCTGATACTTACACAGACGTATATAACGACATATACTTAAAAAGATATGTGACTTCATTATTTAAAAAACAATGGGGCGCAAATTTATCTAAATTCAATGGGGTCGCTATGATTGGTGGCGTATCATTAAATGGTCAACAAATATATTCAGAAGCTTTATCTGATATAGAAAAACTAGAACAAGAAATTAGATCAAGTTACGAATTAAATCCAGCAATGATGATAGGATAATGCTATGGCCGTCAACCACTATTTTCAACAAGGTAAAGGCATAGGAAGTTCCGAAGAACAAAGACTTTATGAAGATATAATCATAGAGGGTTTGAAAATCTACGGACAAGATATTTACTATCTTCCAAGAACATTAATCAATAGAGATATTATATTAGGTGAAGATTCTTTATCTAAATTTAGTACAGCACATATGGTTGAAATGTATATGGAAACCACAGAAGGTTTTGCTAGTGAACAAGAAATTATAAACAAATTTGGTTTAGAAATTAGAGAAGATACAACCTTTATGGTTGCTAAAAGAAGATTTGATGAAGTTGTAGATAGTAATACTACTTTAATAAAAGAAGGAAGACCTAATGAAGGCGATATACTTTATATGCCTTTAATGAATAGTTTTTTTGAGATTAAATTTGTACAAGATCAAGAGCCATTTTTTCAATTAAGTAATTTACCAGTTTACAAATTAGTTTGTACTCGTTGGGAATACTCATCAGAAAGATTAGATACAGGTGTTACTGATATTGATGCGGCAGAAGATACATATACATTAGACCAATTAGCACATCAAGTTAGTTTAGAAAACGAAGACGGCGCTTTATTATTAGAGAACGATGCAGCAGATGGTGAAAGTAATTATATGTTATTAGAAACTTATAATATTCAAACACAATCATTATATGCTGATAATTTAGATTTAGATACAGAAGCAGGTTTTGATACAGCGTCAACTGCAGACGATATAATAGATTTCACAGAACGTAACCCATTTGGAGATATAGATTTTTAGATGTTTGGAAGATATTTTTATAACGAAAGTATGAGAAGAATGACCATCGCATTTGGTCAAATCTTTAACAACATACAAATTAAAAGAAAAGACTATAGTGATAATGTTGTACAAACAATTAGAGTTCCATTAGCATATGCTCCAAAAGAAAAATTTTTAACTAGATTAGATCAACAACCCTCTTTAGATGAAAGAGAATTTTCTATTACTTTACCTCGTATGGGTTTTGAGATTACAGGTATTACATATGATGGTACTCGTAAGTTAACAAGAATACAAAAATACAAAACTGTTAAAACAGGTGCAGACGGAAAAGTATTAAATTATAATTACACACCAGTCCCTTATAATATATCTTACAATCTATATTCGTTTACAGCAACAGCAGAGGGTGGACTACAAATTATAGAACAAATATTACCGTTCTTTCAACCTGATTATACAGTGACTGTAAATGCCATACCTGAATTAAATATAAAAAGAGATGTACCAATAGTTTTAAATAGTGTTCAATATGAAGATAGTTATAGTGGTGATTTTTCACAAAGAAGAGCCGTAGTTTATACTTTAGGTTTTACTGCGAAGACTTATCTATTTGGTCCAGCAAATACTTCTAAGGTTATTAAAGAAGTACAAACTGATTTATATTCAGACACAGATACAACAAACAAAGCGAGAGAAGAAAGAATTATAGTAGTTCCTAATCCAACAAGCGCAGACGCTGATGATGATTTTGGTTTTACTACAACAATTACATCACATACAGATGGAAAGAAGTACGTCACAACAACTGATAGTGACGAATAAATAGTATTATATTATGTCAAAATTAGAAGATAAGGTAAATGAAATATTAGGTATTAATGAACCTGAACCTAAAAAAGAATTAGTTAAACAAGACTTTAAACCAGCAGTTCCACGTAGAGAAGATAACGAGAAGGCTGATGTAGATAACGACTACAAATACAGCAGAGAAAATTACTACAATCTAATTGAACGAGGCCAAGAAGCGATTGAAGGTATACTGGATATTGCGAGAGAAGGACAACACCCTAGAGCTTACGAAGTTGCTGGTCAATTGATAGGACAAGTTGGACAAACTGTTGACAAGTTACAAGACTTACAAAAAAAACTTAAAGACTTAAAAGAAGTTCCTAAAACAGCAAATCAAAATATAAAGAATGCTCTTTTTGTTGGCTCTACAGCAGAGTTACAAAAGATGTTGAAGAAAGATGAAGATACTAAAGTCAAAGACATCACACCCAAAAAAGACGACACTAAAGATAAGTGATTTAACTTATAATCTTTATTACGAAAATTATAATCCTAAATTAACTGATGGTGTAGAAGATATAAAAGATATGATGAATAACCCAATTGAAGTATTTAAACATAAGATTAATCCTACACAACGATATGGTGCCGGCGGTAAACACTATAAAGAAAAACTATATAGTGTAGAGAAAGGTAATCAAAGAGTTACACAAGCAAAAAGACTTGGGTATACACATATAGAGGCAATTGTAAATGAGTAATGAAGCATACTTAGGAAATCCTAACCTAAAAAAAGTAAACACACCTGTTGAGTTTACTGAAGAACAAATAAAAGAATATCAAAAGTGTGCGAATGATCCAATTTACTTTATGACAAACTATGTACGAATTGTATCGCTTGATGAAGGTTTGGTTCCTTTTAATATGTATGACTTTCAAAAAAATATCGTACAAACAATACACGATAATAGATTTACCATTTGTAAACTACCTAGACAATCAGGTAAATCAACAACAACAATTTCTTATCTTTTACATTACGCTTTATTCAATCCAAATTCAAACATCGCTATACTGGCGAACAAAAGTTCTACTGCGAGAGATATATTAGGAAGACTTCAACTTGCATATGAAAATTTACCAAAGTGGATGCAACAAGGTATCATTAATTGGAACAAAGGTAACATTGAGTTAGAAAACAAATCAACGATTGTAGCAGCTGCAACTTCAAGTTCTGCTATTCGAGGTGGTTCATTTAATATAATTTTCCTAGATGAGTTTGCTTTCGTACCAGCGAATATCGCAGAGATGTTTTTTAGTTCAGTTTATCCTACGATCTCATCTGGTAAAAGAACAAAGATGATTATAGTATCAACACCACACGGTATGAATCAATATTACAAATTATGGATTGATGCGATCAATAAAAGAAATGATTATGTACCTATAGAAGTTCATTGGTCAGAAGTTCCAGGTAGAGATGAAAAATGGAAAGAGATGACTATTCGTAATACAAGTGAAGAACAATTCCAACAAGAGTTTGAGTGTGAGTTTTTAGGTTCAGTAGATACTCTTATCTCACCAGCAAAAATTAAAAACACACCATATGCTGATCCATTACAATCTAAAAACGGATTAAAGATGTTTACGAAACCTATAAAAGGCAATATGTATGTTTGTTGTGTTGACGTGGCAAGAGGTACAAACAAAGACTATTCAGCATTTACAATTATAGATGTTACAAAAGATGAAAGTCGAAAAGTTCCGTATGAAGTTGTATGTACATATAAGAACAATGAAGTCAAACCATTTGTCTTTCCAAACATCATTACACAAACTTGTAAGGCTTACAATGAAGCGCACATCTTAACAGAAGTAAATGACTTAGGACAATCAATCGCTGAAGCGATGCATTTTGAATTAGAATATCCAAATATCTTAATGACAACTCAAAGAGGTCGAGCGGGTCAAATACTTGGAGCGATGTTCTCTGGTAGAGGTACATCACTTGGTGTACGTATGACAAAACAAATAAAAAAGGTGGGTTGTGCGAATTTTAAGACGCTTATGGAGGGTGATAAACTAAAAGTCAATGACTTTAGTATAATTGAAGAAATATCAACTTTTTCACGTAGAGGGAACAGTTGGATGGCTGAAGAAGGTACAAATGATGACTTGGTTATGTGTTTAGTCATATTTGGATGGCTCTCAAATCAACCCTACTTCAAAGAATTATCTGACTCAAATATAAGAAATCAGATGTATATGGAACAACAAAATCTAATAGAACAGGATATGGCACCGTTTGGGTTTGTAGATGATGGTATCAATAGTGACCCTATGAATGAAGAAACTGTAGATGAGTATGGCACTCGTTGGTTTCCTGCGGTTAGAAAAGGTCAATAAACTACAATTTTAGGTTATTATAAATATCAATAACTGAAAAGTTTGACTATGGTCATAAGAAAACTTATGGATTTTGAAAAATTAAAATGTTAATTAGCTAATTATAGAGGAGAATAAACCTATGGCATTTCAAGTATCACCAGGTGTTCTCGTACAGGAAAAAGATTTAAGTAGAATTATTCCTGCGGTATCAACATCAATCGGAGCTTTTGCGGGACAATTCGCAAAGGGACCAGTTGACGAAATCGTAGCAATTTCTAGTGAACAAGAATTAGTAGATACGTTTGGAAAACCTGACTCAAATAACTTTGAGCATTTTTTCAGCGCTGCTAACTTCTTAGCATACTCTAATGCATTAAGAGTAGTACGAGCTACCCAAGCATCTTTGACAAATGCTAACAGCGCAGGATCAAGCGTGTTAGTAAAAAACATAGATGATTACGAAAATAACTATGAAAGCGGACAAGGTGTAGTAGGAACTTTTGCTGCAAGAACAGCAGGAGTACACGGTAACAACTTATTAGTTGCTACTTGCCCAACGGCTACAGCTTACGAAGAAATATCAGCGTCATTAGTTGCATCAACTTCAACAACAAACGTAGTAGGAGATACTTCTGTTGCTGTTGATAACAATGCAGTATTTAATGTAGGCGATATTATTCAGTTTTCATCAACTGCATCAACTGACGACTTTGATGATGGTGACTTTTACAGAGTTACATCATTAGGAGCTCGTGAAGTAATTAATTTTGTTCAACACCCTAGAGGTGCTGGCGGATTAAAAAGAGTTGTTGCCGATAATGCAAAAATAAAAAGAAGATGGAGATATTACGATTCAGTTGACGGCGCTCCAGGAACATCAGCATATGCATCTGCAAGATCAGGTTCAGGCGATGAAATCCACGTAGTCGTAGTTGACGAAGATGGTGGTATCACTGGTACTCCAGGCGAAGTAATAGAATCATTTTCTAATTTATCAAAAGCGAGTGACGCAAAATCTCCACAAGGAGACACTAACTACTATCCAACTGTGATTAAGAATAAGTCACAGTTTATTTACTGGATGGACCACAATACTGCTGGTTCTAATTGGGGTAATGCTGCAAGTGGAACTACTTTCACAGCAGTTAATACACCAACTTTAGAATCATTATCTGGTGGTTCTGATGGTACTACAGTAACAGACGGACAATTGAAAACTGCTTACGAGAAGTTCCAAGATGCCGAAACTGTTGATGTAGGATTAATCATCGCTGGTCCAAGTGGAAGTACAACACACGTTGACAATCTAATCACTATTGCAGAGAATAGAAAAGACGCTGTTGTATTTTGTTCACCACAAAGATCAGATGTAGTTAATGTTACTAACTCAAATACACAAACAACTAACGTTATCGGTTTCTTTGATAACATTAGATCATCTAGTTATGTTGTATTTGATAGTGGTTACAAATATTGTTACGATAGATATTCTGACGTATACAGATTTGTTCCATTAAATGGTGACACTGCGGGTCTAGCAGCAAGAACTGATTTAATTGCAGATAGTTGGTTTTCACCAGCAGGCTTTAACAGAGGTATCGTTAGAGGCGCAGTTAAATTAGCGTACAATCCAACTAAGGCACAAAGAGATCAATTATACCCTGCAAGAGTTAATCCTGTGGCAACTTTCCCAGGTCAAGGTACAATTCTTTTTGGTGACAAAACTGGATTGTCTTCACCAAGTGCTTTTGATAGAATCAACGTAAGAAGATTGTTTATCACTTTAGAGAAGGCGATTTCAACTGCTTCTAAATTTCAACTTTTTGAGTTCAATGATGAATTTACAAGAGCTAACTTTAGAAACATTGTAGAACCTTTCCTAAGAGAAGTACAAGGTAGACGAGGTATCACAGACTTTTTAGTAGTATGTGATGAAACTAACAATACAGGCGATGTAATTGATAGAAATGAATTTGTAGCAGAAATCTTTGTGAAACCTGCTAGAAGTATCAACTTTATCACACTATCGTTTGTTGCAACCAGAACTGGCGTGGCTTTTGAAGAAGTCGCTGGCGGATAATAGTAGAGGAGAATAGAAAATGGCAAACATATCGGACTTCAAAGCTAAACTTGCTGGCGGTGGCGCTAGAGCCAATCAGTTTAAGGTAACAATGCCTTTCCCTGGTTACGCACAAGTTGGTGGCGAAATAGAAGACTTAGCGTTTTTATGTCGTGGTGCAGCAATTCCCGCAATGACGGTGACAAATATAAATGTCAACTTCAGAGGAAGAGCTGTTAAGATCGCAGGAGATAGAGAAATCCCTAACTGGACTATCACTGTATTAAATGACACAAGCTTTAAATTGAGAAATGCTTTCGAAAGATGGCAGAATGGTATCAACAATATGAGTGACAACGAAGGATTAACAAATCCAGTTGACTATCAAGTTGATGCGTTTGTAGATCATTTAGATAGAAACGGTAATACGATTAAGTCTTATACTTTAAGAGGTGCATACCCAGTTAGTATTAGTGAAATCGCTTTAGACTTTGATGAAAAGACTGAAGTTGAAACTTTTACAGTTGAGTTTGCTTACCAATTTTTTGATACAAATACTACAACTTAATATTAATACAGAGGGGCTTTCGAGCCCCTCTTTTTAATCCCTTATAAGTAATAGTACAAGGAGATATTATGGCAGAATTATTCGGCTTTTCAGTAACACGATTAAAAAAACAAGCTGATCCAAAACAGGCTTTCACAACAGCACAAGCAGAAGACGGTACACAAACGGTCAATGCTGGAGGTCACTTTGGTTCATACTTGGATATGGAAGGTAATGCTAAAACAGAGCAAGACCTAATTCGTAGATATAGAGAAATAGCTTTACACCCTGAATGCGATATGGCAATCGAAGATATTGTCAATGAAGCAATTGTCGCAAATGAACTAAAAGACGCAGTAAGAATTAATTTAACAGATTTACCTTACGGCAAAGAAGTAAGAAGAAAAATAGAAGATGAATTTATTGAAGTTTTAAAATTAATGAACTTCAATACAAAAGGACACGACCTTTTTAGAAGATGGTATGTAGATGGAAGAATCTTTTTTCAAAAGATTATTGATAGAGAAAGTCCTAAAAAAGGTATCACAGAATTAAAATATATTGATCCAAGAAAGATCAAAAAGATTAGAGAAGTTAGAAAGAAAAGACCTGACACTCCAATGCCATCATCACTAAACAGTTTGGCTGTAGTTGATGAATATATTGAATACTTTTTATATAATGAAAGAGGACTATCAGGTACAACTGGACAATCTGGTATTAAAATAGCACCAGATACAATTGCGTTCTGTCCATCTGGATTAATTGATCAGAATAAAAATATGGTATTGTCTTATTTACATAAGGCGATCAAACCTGTTAATCAATTAAGAATGATTGAAGACGCAGCAGTCATTTATAGAATTGCTAGAGCGCCAGAAAGAAGAATATTTAAGATTGATGTTGGTAACTTACCAAAAGTAAAAGCAGAACAATATTTAAGAGATGTAATGGCAAGATATAGAAATAAACTTGTCTATGATGCTTCTACAGGTGAAGTTAGAGATGATAGAAACTATATGTCAATGTTAGAAGACTTTTGGTTACCAAGTAGAGAAGGTGGTAGAGGTACAGATATTTCTACATTACCTGGCGGACAAAATCTTGGCGAGATTACAGATATAGAATATTTTAGAGCAAAACTATATCGTTCTCTAAATGTTCCAACAAGTAGATTAGAAGCTTCTTCAGGTTTTAGTTTAGGAAGAGCATCTGAAATAACAAGAGATGAATTAAAGTTTACTAAATTTGTTCAAAGATTAAGAAAGAAATTTACTGAACTTTTCAATGATATTTTGAGAACACAATTAGTGTTAAAAGGTATTATTGCTGAAACAGATTGGATTAATGTAAGAGATAGTTTACAATATGACTTCTTACAAGATGGACACTTTGCTGAACTTAAACAAACAGAATTGTTAAGAGAAAGAATAGCATTGGCAAATGAAATGAGAGAATACATTGGTAAATTCTTTTCAGTTGATTACGTTAGAAAACACGTATTAAAACAAAACACAAGAGAGATTGAGGAAATGGATAAACAAATTAAGAAAGAAATTAAAGATGGTATTATTCAGGACCCAATGGCTCAAGTTACAAACAATAGTGACGACACAATAGTATAGGAGTAAAAAATGAGTGAAGAAGTAAAAAATTTTATAGATAAAATCGCAGATGGTGATAACGCTAGTGCTGGTGACGCATTTAAAGATGCGTTAAGAGTAAAAGTAGGAAATTCACTTGACGCACACAGACAAGAAGTTGCTGGTAATATGTTTAATGGAAGCGTGGAACAACCACATAGTGACCCTAAACCAGTGATCGCTGATCCAGGAACATTTAACCAAGATGGTTCTGTATCACCTACAACTAATGCCGGCGATGGACAAGCAGATTTAGATTTATCTCAACCATCACCTGTTGGGATAGATGTAGATAATGCTGGTTAGTAGAGTCATAAAAGAAAATCGTTTGATTGACTCAAAAAGTTTTAATGAGTTACCACCTCTTATGAAAGAGGCAATGGTAGATGTATTTAAACTCATTGAAAAAGAAACTGGTAATATTATAGAAAAGTTTGATGGTGCCGTAGCAAAAGTATCTGAGTTTCACGGTATCAATATAGAAAAATTTTATGAATATATTGACAAAGAAGTTTTAGAACAATTAGGAGAAAAATAAAATGGCACAAACATTCATAGTTAAGGGTAGTGTTGTCACAAATGCATCTGATAATGATTTCAGTAGAGCACAGTATGTTAGAATTACTGCAACTGGTGACACAACTGCTGTACTTGAAGAATCAAATGGTAGTACAGTAATTGGTCAAGTGTATTTAGAAGATGGTGATACAGTTATCATTGAAAAACACCCTGCTGAAAAAATTACTTGTCCAACTTCAAAAGCTAGTGCAGTTGGATCACCGAGAAGTTAATTATGACAATATCAACTACAAAGTTGGTGGACAATAATTTTCATATCATTGTTAATTCAAATGGTATCGGAAATGAAGAAGAACAAACTTTAGTTGATGTTGTAAATTCAAACAACGCTTCTAGTGAACCAAAAGTATCTATAGCGAATATCGTTTATGAGATACGAGGAACTGGAAACGTAACTGTGTTTTTTAAGAATGACACAGAAAAAAAAGTAGTGTTATCAGGTCGTGGTAATTACGGTTTGAAACCTACTGAAGAAAAGATAAAAGACACGATAGGAGATATAATACTATCAAGTGACTCTAATGTAACAAAGTATAATGTTGTTATAGAGGCACATAAAGAAACGGGATATAACTAATGGCTGATACAGTAACATCACAAACAATTGCTGACACTTCAGGTGTAAAGTTTGTAACTAAATTAACAAACTTTTCTGATGGTACAGGCGAAACTTTAGTAAAAAAAGTTGACGCTTCTGAATTAACTTTTATGACTGAAGACGGTAATAGAAAGATTAGTAAGATTTGGTATTCTGTGAATACTAATAATAACAAAGCGGGTGTAGAAATCATATGGGATGGCGCTACAAATGCTACGGCTATGTTCTTATCTGGTAATGGTTATTTTGATTTGAGAACTGCTGGAAACGAAATAACTAACAACGCTACAACGCCAACAGGCGATGTTTTACTATCTACTAAAAATTTTGTAACTGGCGATAATTATACGCTTATTATAGAGTTTAGGTAAAAAAGTTTATAAATATTAGACAAAGAGAGAGCAATATGAAACTAATATCAGAAGAAGTCGCATCAGCCGAATATCTTGTAGAAGAAAAGAACGGCAAAAAAGAATACAAAATCAAAGGTGTATTCTTACAATCAAATATCAAAAATAGAAATGGAAGAGTCTATCCTAGAGAAATCCTAGTTAGAGAAGTGAACAGATATACAAAAGAATTTATCAATAAAAATAGAGCTTTTGGTGAGTTAGGGCATCCTGACGGACCAACTGTTAACCTTGAGAGAGTATGTCATATGGTAAAAAAATTGACACCTGAAGGCGATAATTTTATTGGTGAAGCGAAAATAATGGATACTCCATATGGTAAGATCGTAAAAGGTCTTATAGATGAGGGCGCTCAATTGGGTGTTTCAAGTCGTGGTATGGGTTCAATTATGAATAGAAACGGAATTAACTTTGTAAAAGATGACTTTTATCTTGCTACAGCAGCGGATATAGTCGCAGATCCATCTGCTCCTGACGCCTTTGTTGAAGGTATTATGGAGAGTAGAGAGTGGGTTTGGGACAATGGTGTTCTTAAACAAGTTGATATTGAATCTTGGAAACAACAAATCCAAGAGGCGAAAAGAACAGTTTTAGAAGAAAAAAAACTAGAAGTGTTTAAATCGTTTCTTACAAAACTGTAATCTTATAAATATCCATACAAAGGAAATTTATAAACGTTTATAAAATCAAAAGGAGATTTCTAATGGCCGAAACAGATAAAATAATTGAGGCGGTAGAAGCACAAGCAGAAAAGGAAGTTAACGAAGCAGTTAATCCTCAAGCTGATGCTCCAAAAAAGAATGCTGTCGCGGCTGAACCTACTCATCTGAAAAATGATGCAGAAGATTTAGGCGCAGCTGTAGTTAAACCTACGGATAGCAATCCTGACGCCACAAAAAAAGTAAATCAAGTTTCTGGAGATCCTCAACAATCAAGTCAAGGTACTGCTGACGCAATGCCAAAACTTAAAGAGGAAGACGAAACTGAGGCAGATGAGAAGAAATCGGAAGTTAAAGAAGGCGAAATGCCAAAAGCAGCGCTAGACGCTCTTAAAAAATCGCAAGATAAAAAAGAGATGTCACACGAAGACGAAAAGAAAAAAGATATGAAAGAAGAATCTGAAGAAGATTTAATTGACGTATCTGCAGACGTTGAAGCTTTAACTAAAGATGAAGACTTATCTGAAGATTTCAAATCAAAAGCAGCAACTATCTTTGAAGCAGCAGTTAAATCAAAATTAACAGATGCTAAAAAGAAAATGCACGCTTCTTATGAGGAGAAATTAAAAGAAGAAGTTGAAACTACGAAATCAGAGTTAGTAGAAAAAGTTGACTCGTATCTAAACTACGTTGTAGAAGAATGGATGCAAGAAAACAAACTAGCGATTGAACGTGGTATCAAAGGTGAAATCGCTGAGGACTTCATCAGTGGTCTTAAAAAGTTATTTGAAGACCATTACATTGATGTTCCAGATGAAAAATATGATGTGCTCGAAGATCAAGCTTCTAAAATCGAAGACCTTGAGAAAAAACTTAACGAACAAATCGAAAAGAATGTTGAACAGAACAAAGCAATTGGCAGTCTAAAAAGACAAGACATCATTGATGAAGCGTCTAAAGATTTAGCTGACACTGCTAAAGAGAAGTTTAACAAACTTGCTGAAGAAGTTGAGTTTTCAAACGAGGAAGATTTTACTACTAAAGTAGCAACTATTAAAGAGAGTTACTTTGGTGCGAAGAAAGAATCTTCAACTGATATAGATGATGTAGCGGTAGCAGGTGGGTCTGACGAACAAGTTGATCCGGCAGATTTATCGAATAGTATGGCTGCTTATACCGCCGCTATAAGTAAAACAAAAGACATTAAAATTGTCAAGTAAATATAGAGGGAGAAAAGTATAATGTACTTATCTGAAACTTACGAAAAAAAATGGCAGCCAGTCCTAGAGCATTCTGATTTACCAAAAATCACGGATTCTTACAGACGTGCCGTTACAGCTACTATCTTGGAAAACCAAGAAAGAGCACAAAAAGAAGACGCTGCTTTCTTAAACGAAGCGGCTCCTGCTAACGCAACAGGTTCTTCAATTGCTAACTGGGATCCAATTTTGATCTCACTAGTAAGAAGAGCAATGCCTAATCTTATCGCTTACGATATCGCTGGTGTACAACCAATGACTGGTCCAACTGGACTTATCTTCGCAATGAGAAGCAGATACACTTCACAAACTGGCGCAGAAGCTATGTTTGACGAAGCAGATACTGAATTTTCAAGCAGAAACGCTGCTGGTGATTCAACTGCGGGTCAAACTCCAGATGCTGCACAAGCTGGTTCTAACCCATCAATCTTAAACGACTCTCCAGTTGGAGCATACAACAAATTTGAAGGTATGACTACTGCAACTGCTGAGGCTTTAGGAGATGCTGGTTCAAACGCATTTGCTGAAATGGCTTTCTCAATTGAGAAATCTACAGTAACTGCTAGATCAAGAGCTCTAAAAGCAGAATACACTATGGAACTTGCTCAAGACTTAAAAGCAATCCACGGTTTAGATGCTGAGACAGAACTTGCAAACATTTTATCTGCTGAGATCCTTGCGGAAATCAACAGAGAAGTTGTAAGAACTATCTACATCAACGCTGAAAAAGGTGCATCTGCAAACACAGGTACAATCAACACAACTACTGAAGGTGTCTTCGATTTAGATACTGACTCAAATGGTAGA
>Ga0181400_1000035_pt1 | contig 46147 bp, 79 predicted proteins | sample 23SPOviralmetaG_FD_130129 | JGI IMG/M metagenome (GOLD analysis project Ga0181400, IMG submission 130129) | Marine viral communities from the oligotrophic San Pedro Time Series (SPOT) site, San Pedro Channel, CA, USA - 23 SPOT_SRF_2011-06-22 | ecosystem: Environmental > Aquatic > Marine > Strait...
ATATGTGTATCCACCAACGGTCAAACCTACATCATGTAACTCGGTCAGCATATACTTGACTGCTTCTTTGGCTGTTCCGAAGCTAACCCACTCAGACATCCACGTTTTACGAACTTGATATTCCATAGTAATGATTCCTCTCTCTCTATTACTCTCTAACTCTACAACAAATCCACTACAATGTCAAGCGGAAAAGAACGAATAAGATAATTTATTTGCAGAACACTTCTTAATATATGCCACGACACAATCAGTTGTGGTTATATAGTGTTCAGAGAGACGTTCTGCACCCTTCTCTGTATAGGCATAACCAAGGATCTTACCAGTGGCTCCACATTCAACATAATACTCTGCAAACATTAGGCAACCTTTCCATTAGCAATAGGAGAAACAACGATCCGATTATTCTTCTCTAGAATGATTTCGATCTGTTCAACAGCTTCCTGAATGGTATCGAGTTCTGCATACTCATAGAACTCATGAGCGAAGATGATTTGGTCTAACTCAGAGATGCTAATAAAGCCAGAGTCATTCTCTACTGCTTTCAGGAATGCATCGTTGGTTACATCATTAATAAACTGTTCAAACTGTGTCATAATCAATTCCTCATCTCTCTACACTATTATAATGCCTCATTACAGGGGGAATGTCAAGTAAATAATGGAGATTAGAGCAAGTTTTTTCTGTAGAGAGGGGGTTGACTTATTGCCAGAACTGTTTTATACTGGTAAAGGAGTCGCAACGACAGGATCTCCGCGAATTAGGTTCAGCATCTTTCACCACTGCTTGCCTCGTCGGAGTTCATGTATAGAACATTAGGCGAGTCACACTCAGGGCAATCCTCTCCTAGAGTTACCACTCTCCATTCATAGTCACACATTAGGCATTCAGCGATGATTCTCGACATCCACCCATATTCCTACTATCACGAGAGTCAGGAAACCAATTACTACTAACCACCCCACAGAGAGATTACTCCTATACCGAAAAAGATTATCCAAAATGTTATTGCTTCTCTATCCATAGTCTTCGTTCTCCTTCACCTCTGGACCATCCATTCTGTATGTCTTACCATTATCTCTTACAATAATAACAATTCCAGGAGGGAGATGCTCTTTCTTCACGAGGATTTGTTCGTTCTCGGGAGCTAATCCAACCACTTGTCGATCTTCTTCTTACCAATGTATAGAATACCTAGCCAGATTGTGAATAGAATGCCATCGAGATAGCTTAATTCATTCCATGCATTTACTAAATCCATTGTTTATTCTCCGTTTTTCATTGCTACGAATAAGAATCCCACTGCCAATACACCAAGTATTGTAGTGAATAAGTCAAACACAGTCATCTTTTCTTTCTTTCATTTATAGTTCCTATGGCAATTCCACCAAAGATTAATGCCAACACAGTCAGATATTCGAATACCACAGTTGTGTTTAACCACGACTCGGGGGCGAACATAGCATACAGAATGGTCGCGAACCATGCTATAATAGGAGCGGCGACGAGGAGCAGGAGGAGTTTCATGGATGGATCCTTCCTAATCTGTGGAGCAGAGAGGAGATTTGTCGCTTCTCTTCCTCTGTGAGAGTGTCATTATAATTGTAATGATACACCGACAGTGCTTTGCGAATCACAGCGTAGTCCTCTGGAGCAAACACGGCTCGGGGGCGAGGAGACCATTTCACATCTTTTCTATCAGGATCTCTCATCTTATATTCCTATTCCACATATTGTTTTACACACATCTTGGGGGTTTGTCCACTGTGTCTTTATATATTCTTTATACACCATATCTATCTGAGAGTCAAGATAAATCAGATCATTCAGATCAATTTTATGTCCCAGAAACGGATTGTCTTGAATATACGAGAAACAGCAGGGAAAAACACGTTCGTCAGCAGAGACAAAGAGCGAGGTTTGCGTTGCTCCTCTGCGTATATGACAGGGTTGCTCAACTCCGCCAGCCATACTGGCGGCATATAATGTGTGTTTCTCTCCTCGCCAGACATATTCCGTCTGTCCATTCTCGAAGCGAGAGGTGTCAGAGCGTGTGTTAAACTCTTGAAAACCCAGATAATTTGCAAACTCTTCACACTCATCCACCTCATGCTGATTGTGCCGAAACACCGTCATTGCCCATTTAGCATGTCCTCCAGCATCAATGAATGCTTTTGCGTTCTCCAGAATGCGCTTATAAACGGTGTTCCGACGATAGATTTCATGCGTCTTTTGACTCATACCCTCTATCGAAAACTCTACAATCACACCCATTTTCGCGAGTTCAGACCAGAAAGATGGCTTGAGACCACTGCCATTTGTATTGATTTGGACACGATCTGCTTTCTCTTTACACACTCGAGCGAACTCAAGAGGAGATGAATGCATCACAATGTCACCATAATTACCATTGATCAGAATGTCATTCACTCTCCGAAATGCAGGTGCAGCTAGGAATGTGTTTAATCGTTCTGGATCCCATTCAATGATGGGAAGATCAGAGCGAGTTTCGCCATTTAACGCATCTGTCCGTGGGCATTGAGGACAACGCGCATTACATTGTGTTGTTGGCTCAATGTGGAGATGGTAGAGTGAGATCAACCGTCGGCTCGGCTCTTTAAGTCAGCATAATGCTCACAGAAATCCCACAATGCTACGAAGAGCAGCATCACTGCTCCCCAGATACCAATGAAAGACTTATTCTCTGGAGTCATATTGAGACCCAACAAAGAAAGACCGAGGAAAAGAGAGATGAAACCATATTGAAGTTTTGTCATTACAATACCTTTATATTTTTGAGTGGATGAGTGTGGATCTCGTCATGAAAATCCACAGTTACTTTGACTCGCCTCCCATTTTCATCAGTATAGATCTGAGTCAAAGATCCAGACTGAGGTGCATCGCACCAGTTACATGGCTCTCCATCCAAAACATAGAGATACGCACGTTCCCCTTTACAGAAATGCTTCCAGAAGTAATCACCTTTTGATTGTTTCGACAATGTCTTCCACTCCCTCTTCTGTATCCCTCAGTATTTCTTCACAACGAAATACATGTGTGCAGCCACCAGCAAATAAAATCTTACTCGCTTGGACTACACGATTACCAGCCTCTTGGACTGGATCTCCAACTGCTGGCTGCAACTCATCAGTCATAGCCAGCGCAACAAATCCCGAGAATGCTAATGCCCAGACGATATTCATTATTCTTCGCCATCACAGTCATACCACTCGTCGCCATCCTCATGATAACTCTCATCATAGATTTCGAAATCGAGTTCACCAATCATTTCATATGCAAGATCAGACACTAAATGAGGAGCATTATCTGGGTCAGCGAGAAAGTCTTTGAATTGCTGGGGTGTTAGATCCCATTCCTTCAGAGTTGCCTCGTCAATCTCGAATTCTTTACAAATAGCTTCATTCGTATATGTAGTTCTACGAAACTTAATCATGATACCACCTCATATTTTTTGTCCCATTTACCGATATTGACATCCATATAATAAGCGGTGTCAAAGTAATCAGTCATGATGTCAGAGCGGTCATACCACTCCTGACCCTTCATAGCAGCAACCAACTCGCTGAGAAACTCAGCAGCTACACCAGTCCAGCCACGGTCGACATGATAGGTGTTCACCTGATAATGCCAATCATCACCAGTCGCATGCTGATCAAAGTCGATCGCACCAGACTTCAGATTGACAACCAGAGATGAATGATTACGAACAGCAATCGTGCCCTTCATGTCATACTTCTTCAGCACTGCCTTGATAGCAGGAGCCAATTTCGCTTTCAGTTCTTTAGATACATAAGCCATAGTTCTTTCCTCTCTCTTAACTATACATACATTATGCAGCATTTTGACAATAATGTCAAGCGTTTTTTTACACTCCGAGGATATTTCCTGCTTTATTTTGATCCAGCGATCCACCATCTCGGAGGTGTGTCTCGATCTGCTCGAAATAGAAAGCAGCATCCTCGTGACCATAGTCCTCCAGCACTTGCTTACATGCCTTGAAGAACAACATAGTCTTCATATCTGCTCCTGTTTCAGCACCCGAAGCACGGTGCGTTTTACCCATACGTTGCATTTTATGCCCTCACAAAATCTTTCCAGAGTTCAACGGCAGCATCGAGATCGTCGACCACATATGATACCCATGGATCGCTACCCGATCCTTGACCATTCTGGGATAAGTCTTTACACATTTCTTTAATCTGATCGATTACAACTTTCTTCGACTTGTTTGCTTTAAACTTCACGCTGATAATATCTTGTGCACCAGAAGCATCGCATTTGATTACACAATATAACTGGTCGATTGCATTTGATTCGACTTCGAAAGTCTTACCTCGAGAACAAGCAAAGCCATTGTATTGCTCAATGATAGGGTTTTCGGCGATGAATGTATGTAACTCAACATACATCTTACGCTGATCGTTTTGGTGTTGTTCAAATAGTCCAGAAAAACGTGACATAATATAAGTCTCCTCTTGATATCGTCCGCTCACAGAATTTAGTTTAGGTTTGAAAAAATGAATTAAAAACGCTTCCATCGAGAATTGAGCACCATCTGCTTTCTCGTCATAGCGTTCTAGGTTTCGGGCAATCAGGTAGCAGTTTTCCCAATCGAGTTCTTTATCCTCGACATGAGAATAGGCACGATCGCCCACACCCTTGCCGATGTAATCCCAATCTTCACTCTCTGGGTTTTTGTATCCGTAAATATACTTACCCAGAGTTGCGAAAAACTCGCCTGATGGTTTTGTATTAATCTCTCTCTTAAACATACTCTTATTCTACATAATTGGAGATAAAAGTCAACACCTTTTTTGTATCTTCTGCATGTTTATGTTCGAATGTCGTAATCTCTCCGTCATCAAACAGGTTTGGTCCAAACTCGGACTTGATGTTCTTCAGCTTCGTGAAGCGAGACTGGATGAATTGTTCAGACTGATCAGAGCCACGATCGACATATCGCTGCTCTCGGAGGTCGTCTGGGACAGTCAACTCGACAATCACCAGCTTATGACCAGCTGCTTTCACTGCTTGGAAGAATGAGACTGTGGTCAGGCGATCGCCTTCAAATACCACCGTGTCAGCAGGTTCACCCTCGAGATACTCGATTGCCTTTGGTTGGACAGCCATCGAGAGGCGATCGGTTCCAGAGAATACTTCGCCCTCCTCATACTTACCCATGACAAAGATACCCTCGTCTCGAGCCAGATATCCATCCAGCAGGTCAACAGGCTTGTGTTCTTCCCACATCCAGTTTTGTAGAAACTGTTTCATTAATGTCGACTTCCCAGTTCCAGGAACACCGACGATTGCTAAAACGGTAGACATAAATAAACCCTTTCTTCTGGTTCGCAATAAGGCAATCCCAGTTCCTTCTGCACAAGCCAATCATATTCAATGACACCCGATGCTTTCACTCTCTTACCTGTATCTGGATCAGTCACACGGGTATCCCAAGCCTTGCGACAAACCCTTCTAACCTTATCATCTGTGCCTGATACTGGATAGAAATAATTTATTGGCAACAACTTATCAAAAATTGGACAATATTTCATAATTATCTCATCACCCACTCCCATGGCTTCCATCAATGGATTATCTTTAGCTTTTCGAACACCATCTACTGTTCTTCCATAAACGGCACTTGTTGGAGAATTTCTTCTCTTTGTGTTCTCTTGCTCTTTATCACTCATAACGGTAAAACTCCCTCTACATTTTGTTCATCACTATACATCATCTCCAGACGATCCAGCTGTCCCGTCTTTAGAAATGAATCAAACTTACTCTTGTTTATACCAGTTTTAGTTACAAAAGTCAAGTCTAAAGTCTCTGCTCTGGCTTGCCATAGCACTTCCCATTCGATACCAGACCACCCATCCTGCTCGACTTTCATAATCTCCTCGGCTTGGCGATCCAGATAGTAACCGAGATAACGACCATGATGCGTCCGAAACAGCTTCTTAAAGGAGCAGAGACACGTCTCCATGGAGAAATAGTCCAACTGGTCAGCAAGGTGTGGATATTCAGTTTTCATCTCGAGCAACAGATAACGAGCATTATCCTCGAGCCTCGTGTATTCCTTATCAGTCAACCTTGTATCGACTTTATCTTCCTCACCGAGAGCATACAGCCATCCATTACGGTGCGAGCGAGAGCCAGAGTAATCATTCAGCATCAGACTGGTTGACTCCATGGGGATATCTGCTGTATGTTTCAGCTGCTGCATATAAAACCAAGTCGAGTAGCGACCAAACTTATACAGACCATCTTTCAGAGCCACCCAGAGATTATCGAAGTTCTGCTCCTCATTGTCTCCGAAATAAGACTCCAGCTTCTCACGCTGCGTTCCCTTGCCCACAAACTTCTCATACGAGGCATACATGTCTGCCAGATGTCCCTTGCTCCACTTGGTGTCGGTCTGATAGCGGAGGCGTTTATAGTTCTCCGTGTTCCAAGCATCCATCCGATCGAATGTAGCCAACTCGAAATCAGGAAACTCATTCATCAGCACCCACGAGGTCGGGAGATAGTATGTGTTGCCATACAGCCACGAGAACCAGAGTCGTTGCTCGTCATTGTGCTCATAGCGTTCGTTGATATAGTTAGCGAGCCAGATGGCAGGGTCACAGTCCTTGTATTGCAACGACCACGCATACCAACGCTTGAATGCTTCACGACGATTCTGGCGTTCTCTATAATCCACGTGGCTCTTTCCAATAGTCCTTCACACAACCACCCATACCTTTCTTGGTGACTTCCTTTTCCGTATATGCATCCCATTCCCAGACGAGGTCACTGATACTTGGTCCAGCGAGGCGTCCAATAGACAGATAGGTGTCAGATGCTTGGATACCCCATGTCTTGAAACCCACCTTCTGGTATGCAGTCAGAGCAGGAGCATTGATTGATACTCGGAAGTGTTTTAGATTCGCCATATATGCACGATGGACAGCGTCCTCGCAAAGAGCGCGAAACACACCCTTGCCTCTCGCGTCTGGGATAGTGACGATCCATTTTAGATTGGCATAGTTCTTCAGCATCTTGGTAGCAATTACACCCAAGATCTTACCATCCTCGTAAAATGCACGGATGCAGTCATGACATTTATCGTCAATGATACCTCGTTTCATCTTAGAGAAAAATTTGTCTGTTGTCTTGTGTTGCTCACAAAACTCAGACCAGTCGTCAAACGACAGGTTGGAGATCCCGTCCGTCGTAACTGACTCTGTGGGGTTCAGTAGTGATTCCAGCACGTTTCACAATATCCTTCGTTGATGTAATAATATTACCATTCTTAAGCACTGTCTTATATAGAGGTCGCTTGCCATTACGATACCAGAACATCATACCATCTGAGTGTAACTCAATGACCGCCATTGACGAGTCTGCCCACTCGGTGAGTGGGTTTAGACCAGCATCCAACGTATGATTTATCAGTTCAGTATCATTATGTGTTTCAGTCTCGTATCCATATAGATCCTTCCAGTTTTCAGGAAGTTCCTGTGAGATAACACCGTTGTGGACGATAGAGACTTTGTCATTAATCTGAATCGGTTGATTGTAGCGAAGGTCGCTTGTGGAGTAGCGACAGTGTCCAATTAGGTAAAGGTTGCCATCCTCATTGATAAACTGCTCCATATCAGACAGAGGAGTGAATTCAGGAGATGGGACAGGTTCTTTGAGGGTGACAACCTTACCATTTGACACATACGACAACCCAGTCGCATGCATACCTCGAATACGAGATTCGAGAAACACGTTCCTTACAAGTTCAAGTTGTTCAGGTGTAGGAGACTTGAGTGCAGCACCGATAACGGCACACATTAGAATAGATCCTCGAGCGTGGCGACACCAGCCGAGTTTGGGTGATACTTAGATAGCATATCCTGACCACCGTGTTCAGCGAGATAGTCATACCACTCTTGAGTCTCCCACATATTAGGAGAGACACCATTCCAGAGAGGACGCCACTCGGCATGCTCTTCATTCAAGCGACGATGGTCGACAAAGTTCTTACGCAATGTCTCGTATTCAAACGAACCAAGATTCGCCATCTTCTCGCGAGCATACGCAACGATAGAGATACGGATCGGATCGTCGCCGAGGATCTGGGTGTTACCGTGAATGCCATCGTGGTTGTTCACGAGGAGCAAGTCTCCTGGATGCAACTCAACAGCAATACGATACTCTGGGAGGACAAACAGACAGCCATCCCAGCTTTTCTTACCATCAGGACTGATACAGCTGATGTTAGAGAAACCCTTTGTGAAGTCACCAGCATCACGGTGAGCAGCAGTGCGGAATGTCTTGTTGACAGTCAGCGTTGTATAGGGTGTTTCAGGGACGACAAACTTCGGATCGATAGCATTTGTAAACTCGATCTGTTTACTGTAGCGTTCGGGGAGCAGTTCCTCAAACTTACGAGCCAGCGTCTGTAGATAAGGATAGGACAGAGAGAACATATCTGGGTTCTTCTCTGTGTAAGATGTAGCACGACCATATGGGATGCGTGGATAACGATCGAACCAGCCAGCGATACCAGAGTTTACTGTATTAGCATACGAGGTGTCGGAGATATATTTCTTCACCATATTCTTAGCTTCGACTTTGCGTTCTTTAGCTGACAGTGGACGAACCGAGTCGAGCCACCAGTCAAAGAATTCAGAGTATTCTACACCAGTCTTTTTGATATTGTCGCGCAACCATACACGTCCACGACCAGCATCATCTGGCTTGTGGCGAGCAATAGCGTTTTCAATAGCATCGAAGTCTGCATCTAGTGAGGAATCGGGAGCAGTAAAAATCGCGTCGAGAACATCCTCCTGCAGAGGTGTAACCCAATCGCGTTTACCATTCTGACCCGCACGTGGTCCAGCAGCCAGCCCACGATTCTGTGTCTCGATAGCTGCCTCATATAGACCAGCATATGCACCTTCCTGTTCCTCTTTGGAGAAAACTCCCTTGCGAAACTTGAAGATGATATTGTCTTCATTGTTGACCTCATTCACTCTATCGAGAGCATACAGGTCTGTGTCGGCTGTGATAATCTGATCATAGTGACTATCATCGAGCCACTGTCCGAGCAGCTGCTCACAGTCGTGTTTTTCAATTGTAAGTTGTTTTACCATTTTCACTCCTACCAATGTCTGATCACACCTGCAATAATAAAGAAGCAGGTGATCCAATTCACAAATTGTAGTAACATGCGAAGATACAAACCGTTCTTCGCTTGTTGCATAGTCAGAACAGGGACTTTGGGTTCATCCTCATCTGTTCTGCCAATATAATAGTCGAGCGCACGAGCGACGACTTTCTCCCATGTGCGATACTCAATCACACGAAGGTCTCATTGTAATCTACTGCCTCTTGTAAGATAGACAGGTTACAGTTGAATAATTTAGATGTCTCGAGCAATGCCGATGTATCCTTTGGGAAGCAGTGACCACCAAACCCTCGCTCCTCTGTGATGTCCATATGACTATCACCGATGCGTGGATCTTGCGCCACTAAATTCTTTACACTTTCATATTCTACACCAGATGCCTTACAAAAGTCAAACAATTGATTGAAAAAAGATACTTTTGTTGCAAGAAAGCTGTTGACAGTATATTTCATAACGATAAGTTCTTCAGCATCTGCCTTATACATCTTACGACCAGCTTCCCAGAATATGCTTGCCCAGAAATCAGTGTCACCACCACCGAAGTAAAATGCCTTACTTGTTGCGAAATCTTCGAGTGCTGTGGCTGCACGAAGAAACTCAGGACTGAAGGTCACATTCAGCTTCGGGAATCGCTCGCTTATCTGCCGCCAACCCTCTAGTGAGATCGTGCTTTTGATAAGGATTGGGATATTTTTCGGGCAATCCTTCAATACACTGTAGACATTCTGCATATTACAAGAGCCATCTAGGTATTTTGGTGTAGATACTGCAACGATTACAGCATCAGGGTTGCCAATAGTATTATCATTGAAGGCGGGGTCAACCACCGTCACATCGTGCTTGCCACTTAGCACCATCTCATGTGCCTTGCCGACAAACCCATAACCAAATACTGTAATCTTCATTCTATATGTCCAATATCCACACCAGCAGTCACGAGGAATACGTTTCCTGCATCATTCTTATATTGATTTTTCCAAACTACGCGAGAAATACCAGATTGGTAGATAAGTTTCGCGCAATCAAGGCAAGGTGAGTGAGTGGTGTATAAAGTAGCACCCTCACAACTCTCACCAGACCGAGCCACCTTCGCGATGGCATTTGTTTCAGCATGCAGCACTTCGCGTTTAGTGACTGGCATATTACCAAACTCATCTGTAGTTTCACATTCGTTCGTCCAACCAGACGGCATGCCATTATATCCGATAGAGATGATGCGATTATCTTTTACGATAACTGCTCCCACCTGTAGTCGTTTTGCCGAAGACAACTGAGCATAGACTTCAGCTGCCTTCATGTGTGCTTTATCCCATTTATTCATTACAACTCCAGTTTCTTTATTTTATAATCATATATGAATTTTTCCAAAATGTCAAGGGAAGGTGAGAAAGAACCCAACTCTTTGTATGACTTCATCATATCATTGAGTGTGTATCCCGCGACGAACCATTCATAGAATTTATAAGGGTTTACACCAAATTGCCAGTGATCATCAGCATACATAAGACAAGCCTTCACGATTGCCTCCCAAGAATTGTATGCATCATTCTCCCAAGGTATAGAGAAATAATCGTCAGAGACGCCTGTTGTTAATAACCTAATGTAATTCTTAATCTCCATCGAAATATTATCGTCTCTATAAAGAGATTCAATTCTTTCGTCATTTTCAATATAGATATCATTCCATGTATTATCTGAATATCCATAATTCTTGTAATCTCGAGAGAAGACTGATGTGTTAATTAATGTCCCCTCTCGAGGTATGAATAATGGATTAATCGTCAACGACTCTCCCTGCCAATTGTTTTTAATCCAACTCCACGTATTATCTATCGTCTCCTCAGTGTCGTGAGGTAGTCCAATAATGAGACTGATCAGACCTTTATAGAAACCTGTGTGTTTTTTCATGTATTCTTTTGTATAGAGGATAGTCTCTTTCAACTTATCAGGATCCATACCTTTACCGATTGACTTAGCTGATGCATGATTAAAGGATTCTATACCATAGAAGTGACCATTGTAATTCATACGTGCGAGATGCTCAATGTCCTCTGGTCTAGCAGCAAGGAGGTCTGCTCTGATATAACCATGAAAATGTGGTTTGAAATCTAACTGCTCGACTACATCAGCATATTTAATTACTTTCTCAGTATAATCATTAAATGTCTCATCAGCAATTGAATATTTTGTGATGCCATATAGATCGAAATTTGTCTTTAAGTTTTTCTCGAAGTCGACAGCTGACCGAGTATGATCGTCACGGACACCTAAAATTGGGAATGTGCAAAACTTACATTTGAAGATGCATCCTCTAGCACATTCCATAGTCAGAGATTCATTAGGGTCTAGAAAGTCTCTTTCCTCATATTCGATAGACAAATCATCCATTGGGAAGGATGGATATTCATGTAATGCTTCAATGACACGGCGAGTTTCACCCTCTTCATTCCATGGTCTATCTTCATATTTTACAGTCCCGCGAAGTATCTCTATCATTGCCTTTTCAGCAAATCCTACAACGTGATAATCTACATTCAGTTGATGTATTGTTTGGAATGATTGACTGCCAGCCACAGTCTTGATATCAGGATAGTTTTCCTTGATCCAATCTACAAACTCACACACTGTAGGGAAGTTGATATTGAATGTGCCTCCGAAACCTATCACCTCTGTGTCAGCGTTCACGCGACTTTTGACTAATGACTTGAGTTCATCCAATGACCATGACATCAAGAAGTCAAACACTTCTACATCATAGCCATAATTTCTCATGAATGTGGCAATGCGGTGTGTCCCTGCACTTCTGCGGACAGATGGGACACCAGTATTTAATTCAAACGTGCCGCCAAATAAAAGCGCATCGCTCAAGTTTCAAAGTCCCATTCATGACCAGCCATTTGCAGAAATTTCATGCCCCAAAAAATATGTCTTTTTCTTCCTGCATGCTGTAAGTCACGACCTTGGTCGTGCTCATCAAAATACTTGAAAAATTCATCATCATTTTCTTGGTGAGTGTAATAAAAGGGTGTATTGAATTGATCACAAAGCGATTTAATCGCTCGCATTGTTTTTTCTCTCGATAATAGCCATTCATCTTCAGTCTCAAATCTGTAAGGTAATGGTTCTGGATTCATAGCCGAAGTGTTATGATAACCAAATGTATTGGTTATCATCTCGTATCGTATTCCAGGAGGTTCAAGGAAGAAAACTGCAGCTGGTCTGATTCGAGGTAGCCACCCATATAACAAGCGGAAAGAAGAATCATGTGAACCTGCACATTTACCCAGATTATATGCTCTCATTTTCAAAGCATTACTGACGATGGTTGGCCAAATCTGACCGACTGGCATACCGATACCCATTGTCGTTGAGCAACCGATTGTAATGATACTGCGTGGTTTCTTCTCAGTCGGCATTTCGATGCCTCTGAAACCATGACTATTGATTTGATATGATAACTCTACCCAATCATTGATTCCAGGATCATCTGGATTCCACAAAAATCTATCACCAACACAACGTTCGTCTGGCGGCAACGGATTCCACCCAAACTTATCCAACAGAGCCTTTTTCTGTGGATCGTTCAGGTTCTTCTCCCACTCTCTTTCACTATCAGTATTGTGAAATCTGTCAAAACGCGGATCGTGTTCTAACCCGTCTTGATATAACCACTTTACGTTCATGTTACTTCCAAGGGAAGGTAATATGAGCCCACATACGTGACCAGAAACCCTTAGTTTTCCAGTCTGAATGCACACGTTGCCACTCACCGAAACTCTTATAAAGTTTCTGTGGCGGCTGTTCAATCAGTCGCACTAACATATTCATCTCCAATTTTTTCGTTTAAATACCAAGCAGCAAAATCGCTGTGTTTAGCTAGGAATTGATGCACTTGTTCATGGGTCATCTGATCAGATCGAATCATATCAGCCCACATCTCCCAGCGTTCCATTTTAGTAGATGGTATTACAGTCACTTCTTCACACCTCCAAATATCAAATCAAAAATAAAGCGAGCAGACTTGCGTTTTTCCACACGAGTTTCACCGACTTTAGTTGGTAGTTCGTTTACCTCGACATCATGTGTAGGTGCAGGCGTGACAGGAGGCACGTCCACATCTACTTCCTTTGTAGCGCATGCGAGTAGACTACTCGTCAGCAGCATCGTTAGCAGCAGCTTCCTCAAGTTCTTTCTCCCATACGCGCCATTCGATAATGCCGATCTTTTCCTGGATCCAACCAATCATTGCAGCCATACCAACTTGTGCACCATGTCGTTCGCCACGGCGATATCCAATATAATATGCAATCGCAAGTGATACCATTGCTACAATCGTGTGAGTAATTACATCCATTCGCCTAATCTCCGCATTTTGTTGATTTTATATTCAGCGTGTTGTTGTTTCAACCACTTTTTATTTATATCGATATATCGATCGAACTCAAGTGGATCTTCCTGCCAGTCACTGCGTTCAACGATATTGTCGAACCACATACCCTTACAGAAATCTAAAAACTCATTTTCCCACGATCTCATTGTAAATACCTTCCCAGTTCTTGACCACTTTGAAGTCACCTTTAGCCTTCAAACTATGACCATGCTCCATTAAGATAGCATCATATCCGACATCTGCTCCCAATTGAGCATTCACCACTTTATCCTCGATCCAATAACAACCCTGATATTTATCAAGTAGATTGATTAAGACCTCATCTTTATCAGCACCAGTGTCAAGGCAGATAACATCTTCGAATGTATTCTTACCGAACAACTTAGCCAAGTTCCGCTTCCGTAGTTTCTGAGCATACGGATCGAGCGACAGGCTTGTCACAGCGATGAACTTATACTTATGCTTCTCATGTAGCAGCTTGACGTAATACTGCGCATCCCGCATAGGCGGCAGGAAGCCGATAGCAGCAGATGCATTAAACTGCCGAACAAGCTGGTCAGATACTGGTTTAGTAATACCGAACCGCTTATCTACACCATACTTATATTGATAGCCATCTGCAAGAGTATGACCCATATGCTCCATCCAGACTACGAAACTCTCTTCCCAGTCTAGAACCACACCGTCAATATCAGTGAGTATATACTTCGTCTTCAAACCATTCATATAAGTCATCATTAATTTCCTTTAACATTTCTTCTGCCATACGGACAATATCCTCGATCATACCACTATCACCGAACTGTTCAACTATAGCATCGAGGACTTTGCTACTATCGGTGTTGTAATTGATACAAACTGTATCCATTACTGCTTTTTCTAAGTCGGTATAAAAACTACGCATTCTCATAACCTTTCACGCTATGCTTGACAACATTATTTTTCAACTCGCGACCTTCAAGGACACGACGGCGAACGAAATGCATAGCGTCATCCATGACCTGCTCTAAAGAAGCGGCAGAAATGACTTTTGCTCCAGTAGAGCCGTCTTCGAAATTAATAGTAATATCTGCATTAAACATAACAAGTTCCTTTCTCAAGTTATACCTTATTATGGCATATAATTACGAAAATGTCAAGTAAAAAACGACATATAAATACGTTACATATCAATGACTTAACATTTTTTTTTGAGATTTATAATGGTAAACACTAGAGCATCCCGTTTTTTTGCTTTTAAAACTCGCGATGAATACTGGATTGTTGATGAAAAGTCATTACAAGAAGTTCCTAAACCACGCGAGATGCTGATCAAGTTCTCAACAGTAGAAGCTGTTCGAGACTATGTCATCACACAAAATAAAATCGATTTACCGATCGTTGATAGATGTCGCGACAGGACAGGTTGGCATACACCAGAAGGCAGAGAGCGCATCCGTCAAGCGAAGTTGGGTGATAAACATCCACATAAAAATGGTCTCACTGAAACTCATAAAAATAAGATCAGTGAGACCATGACTGGGACGAGGCGCGGCGAGTTTAATCCTATGTATGGTAGGAGACACTCATCAGAGACTATTGCGAAGATTCGTCAGAAAGCATTTGAACGACCTAAAAAGAAATGGTGTGTCGAGCCAAACGGCAAAAATCATCTGATTAACGCAACTGAGGAATTACCAGAAGATTGGCAATGGGGTCGCTTTTACGATCCCTACAGACCTACTTAGTAGTTGCCTTTTTCTTCCGTGTCTTCTTAACTGGCTTGTTATATTCCTCGATACCGAGATCCTTCAACAGTTTCTCGAGTTTCGGATACATCTTCAGCAAAGTGCCATCTTTCACAGCAGTCAGAATTGCAGCTTCCTTATGATGCAAACCTTCTAGGATTTGAACCCAGTTCATTTCCTGCTTCCATGTTGGCAGATTTCTGAGGTTGCCATTAGGATCGAGGAATGTTTGAATGCGACGCCACTCCATCTGAATAGATGCATCACCCATGCCATCAGGAATATCTTTATCGATTTTCACAGTTTCGGGCATACCTTCAGGCAGACCCCACTCAACTTTCTCAGCACCGACACCGATACGAACCAATGGCACAACAGTTTGATTGATAGAAGCCCACTCTTTCAAGCGAGCAATCTGCTCATCTTTACTCTTTGCTTCGAAGACATAATCGAAGCCTTCATTTGCTTGTCTAAACTTTCTTGCCATTATACGCTCTCACTATGATAATTATCTACATAACCATTCTTAGATTCAGGAATGTATTTACGAGTGTAAGTTTTCTTCATCAGTTTTTTGTCCTGCCACTCATACACGACATACTGCTCAGACGAAAGGTTTTTGCAACGTGTTTCATCATATTCTTCAAATGGATTGTTCATTAAAAGTCCTCCGCGACTTCCATCATATTTCTCAACCGATATTTTACAAAATAATTCAGCAATTGGGCACGGCTCTTACCTTTTTGCTTCTCATAACTACTTATAACAGAGTCTTTGATCTCTTGCGGAGTCATTGACAAATCAACAAGCTGTTTGTTACGATTGTATCCAGATGCCATCTCACTTGTAATGAAATCTTCTGGCTTTTGTTTCTTCCACTCTGAAAGTAGGTTCTTGCGAATGGGTTTCTGTCGCTTACCATCTGTAACAAACGTGTCATCAGCACTTAGGATGTTAGGAACACCATCGCCCTTATCACCACTGATAATATGCTCCATCAATACTTCTTGTGGAGAGTCTGTCAATTTCACCATTTTCTTCTTCATTGGTGAATATTGAGCGACATTATCCCACTTCTGTAACTGTTGGAAATCATGGTCTCCCGAGACAATCAAAAACTTCTCAGGCATCCCACCAAACAATCCCTGTTCAGCAGATGTCTGACTATATTCAGCGAGTGCACCAATCACGTCATCCGCCTCAGCACCCTCGACATCAATGACTGGGTAAGGCATAAACTCATCCAACTCATTTCTGATTTGATGTAGAGCATCAAAGATAGACGACCAATCATGTCCACTGGCATCACGTGCTTTCTTACGAGCAGCCTTGTAATAAGGATAGACCTCGCGCCGCCAGTAATGACGATTGTCGCAAGCAATTACAATTTCACCCCATTCACTGCCAAACCGATTACGGTAGCTGCGAATCTGGTTCAATATCATATGTCGTAGCAGGTCGACATTCATTTCGACTCCTGGACGCCCACGAGTCTCTGCCATAAAGTTAGAAATGAAAGTCTGGTTGTAATCAATAACAATCATACCTCATCCTCCTCTGGTTCATAACCCCAGCGATAACCGAGGTCTGGGTAGAAGACACCATGTTGACGTTTGGGCTCACCATGCTCATCATAAGCTAGGGCGAGACAACGCCACTTAATTTTCATATCCATGTCTTCACCATAAAAATTATCACACCAATCACCATCCCGAAGATACTTATTCATATTGCGGATGTATGCTTCGAGGCTCTTCACCTCAGCATGAGCACCTTTGACACCACGGCGGTCTTCAGCACGAGCATCTTTTAGTTTCTCTTGATTGGTCTTAATCCAACTCTTTACCTTATTGAATGAGAGATGGTGTTCATCATCTAACTGAAGAACTTTCTCACAGACATTTTTAGGTTGGGAAGGATTGGCAGCAGCACGAGCGGCTCGCGCTTTAGCTAACCTCTCGACTGCTGCTGCTTTTTGTTCAGGCGTCATAGGTTTACGACGCTTGCGGGATTTCCTCCGCTCGAACGGTTTTGGTTCTTTTGCCATAATGGACTTCTCCTATAATCATACTACCAGTATATATCATAGGTTTCAAAATGTCAAGAAGATTATGCAACTTTTTTGATGCGATCTACAACGATTGTGCGCCAACCTTGCTTATCGACATCAAAAACGACCAAGTTGGTCTCTGATGCTTTTGTTTTACCGCCTTTAGTTTCAGGAACAACGGTTTCCTGTAAAGTGGCATTCATGACACGCTCTGTGCCATCAAGTTTGTCGAAGGTAATTTCAACAACACGGTTTTCAAGTTCTTTTACAATATCAGTCATATTATACTCCATAATTAACTATACCTCATATTATCTCAGTAATTCACAAATGTCAAGATCTTTTTTTATCGATGAGCCATTCAAGATCTTTGAGTTTCTTACGATCTGATGGGTTCAACGTCTCACCGTCAGCAAGTTTGGCGAGCAACTCTTTATCTTCTTCCATCACTTGCTCTACAACAGGAAGTAGATCTTCAGTCTCGGTGACTGTTTCATCGAGAGACATAAACTCAATGCGTTTACCTGTAGCATAATTTAGCTGCATGTTAGCTGCAATCACAAGTAGAATGGCGAGTGGATCAAACACCAGCACGAGCATAATGATGACTGCCCTTACCGCTTCTTCAAGGTTTTCCCTGCCGTCTTCGTAAATGAGGTCTGCGATGTATTTGATTGGACCAACCTCGACCTCGAATGCGCGAACCTCAGCAGACATCTCAGAGCGTTTATCATACAATACATCATTATCGGCTTCAGCTTCGTCAATGATAGCACGCATGGCAACACGTTCTTCTGCCTGCTCCTTACGAGCATCTAGACCACGAGTGACATATCCAAGTTCCGTGTATCTATCAAGAGTTGCATCGAAATTATCAAGAGTTGATTGAGCACGAGCAATTGCCTTGTCATTAGATGCGATACGGATATCTAATCTCTCGATCTTGGCTGTTGCGTCTCCACTTTCTACTCCCTGATCAATATGTGCTTTAGATAGGAATCCAAAGATACCCATAGATGTAATGATCGACAGCACTGCCACTGCTGGCACAAAATATGCCTTCATGAGCAGGTTGGCTCGTTCCCAGTTTTGATACAACCATGAGGCTGTAACCAGTTTAGCAATCTCTAAGACTACGCCCATAGCAAGAATAGACATTGCAGCTGCTGGGAAAATCGCCATAAGACCGACAATCGAGAAGTAACCAGCGACTGCCGATACTCCGAGAGCAGATGCGAATAATAATGCTACATATCCCATGATTTTGGTTTCCAATCTAGAGGTTCAAAGTCCGCAAGCGGTTCTTTGTTTAGTCGTATATTTAACATAGAGTTGAGGCATTTCGGGTCTTTCCGTTGCTGCCATTGCAATAGAAACTCCTGCATTTTTGCCCAAGACTTCTTCTCGAACTCAGCGATAGTTTCTTTCTGTAATTCACCTTCGTATTGTAGAACAGCTTTTCCGCTGCCATAATACTTCTCATAAAGTTTTTGCGGTTTTCCCGAATAGCCAATATAATAATCGCCATTCGGGAAATAAGTGCAATATACTCGGTGAACCTTTTTCTCTTTAGGTTTCCGTTTTGCCATACATTATTTATTCGTATGGAACGGCGTGTCCTTCTTTCAATAGTGTATCGTTCAAAGATTTCCACTCGATATTTTTATCGTCAGTTGGTTTGAAAGAGTAAAATAATTCAGCTAATATTCTGCCGTTCTTAACCTTACCCTCTTTTTTAGTTTTGATGATACACTTTTTGCCTTCAGGGATGCGCGACTTACAATAGTTTAATGTAAGTTGTGCTGCCCTTTTCTCATCTTCATCTTTAGTTCTCAAATCGGGAACGGTGATACCTTGTAATCTTACACGTTGTTCTCTCAAGACAACTCCGAACCCTAAATCTATATCAACATCACACGTATCACCATCTACCCAATAAGACAATGTAGCGTTATATTCATACATCGTATTCTTCCCCGTAATCAAGTTCGAGTTCTTCCTCGATGTCTAACTCGTCACCACAAAATGGGCAGTTTGTGACAGGATAATAATTTGAGTCCATATCATGCTCAACCCAAAAAAGGGCATCACAAGAGGAACATTCACAGCGTTGATTTGTTTTTGGTTTAGCCATATTCTTTCCTTTATGCGGCTGAACCCCATACATCTTGCCAATCACCCTTCAATGCACCACGTGCATAGTCGGTTGCTCTGTTTTCAAAAAAGTTTGTATGTGTCGGAGCGTTAATCATCTCCTCCACCCACGGCAATGGGTTCTTTTTGACTTTGAAAATACCCTTGAGACCAAGACTGATCAGTCGACGGTCACAAATGTATCTAATATATTTCTTAACTTCTGCTGAGGTTAAGTCTTCCATCTCACCCATAGCGAATGCGAGGTCGATAAACTTGTCTTCGAGTTCAACCATTTTCTCGGCAATGCTATAAATCTTACCTTTGAGGTCATCATTCCAGATCTCAAGATTTTCTTCAACATATGTGCGGAACAACATAATCATTGACTCAGCATGTTGTGTTTCGTCAACGATTGACCAAGTAACAATTTGACCCATGCCTTTCATCTTACCGTGGCGTGGGAAGTTCAGGAGCATAATAAATGATGAGAATAATTGCATACCTTCAGTGAATGCAGAGAATGCAGCAATGTTAGTCGCTACAGTTTTCTTATCCTGATCAGCGTTAGACATTTCCATGAAATATTCATGTTTGTCTTTCATAGCTTCGTATTCTAGGAACTCGCTGTATGTTGACTCAGGCATACCCAGCGTTTCAATAAGGTGTGAGTAGGCAGCAACGTGTAGTGCTTCACGAGCAGCAAAGCCAGCCAGCATCATACGAACTTCAGGCTGCGGGAAGTGTGGCAGGTAGTTGGTAACATAACCGCCAGCAACATCGATGTCACCCTGTGTGAAGAAACGGAAAATGTTTGTGAGAAATGATTTCTCATGGTCTTGAAGTTTGTTTTTCCAGTCTTTAACATCTTCAGCCATTGGCACTTCAGTATGCAGCCAGTGTGACTGTTCATGCTTCAGCCATGCTTCGTATGCCCATGGATAGTTAAAAGGTTTAAAGTAGTCGCGTTCGTCTTGCAGGTTTAATTTAGACATTTGTTTTCCTATAAATTGATGTGTAAGAGATATTAGTCATAATATTTCCCTCAATCTGTTCGTTATGATAATTAAAATAATCAACCAATTCTAAGTTTTTCCAGTGAGCAGCAAAAGTTGTTGCAGAATTTGCAAAAACGCAATCAAGTAAAACTAGATATCCATCATCATTTAAGTAATCTGATGCATTAGAAAATATATGTTTGTGTAATCTCCATTTTTCATCAATAACTATGCGTTCTGGTGAATATACCATTTCGTTAAAATAAAATGTATCATTACAAAACCATGGTGGATTAGCAAAAATAAGGTCGAACTTTTGATCAGGGGGAATACTTTTAAATCCATCTGAAATATATGTTTTAAATTCACTGTTCTTTGGTAGTGCATATTCATTAAAGTCAGAGAAGTGTATTTCTTCACAAAATTCTGTTTCCAGCATATGCAAGCCAATCGAACCTTCACCAGCGCAAAGTTCTAAGACCTTTTTGTGATTTCCTATTCTTTCTCGAACAGCCTCGACAAAATACTCTTTGATGAGACTTCCACCACCATCATTTTGATCCAGCAAATGTTTCATCCCATTCAGAAAATGATTGTGATAGTTCGAGTAATTCAGTATAACCGCCGATATGTTTATCACCTGCATAAATCTGTGGGACTTGACCTGTGGGTTGATGTTCCTCCACATAATCAATTTCAAAGCCAGTCAAAAATTCTTTTGCTTGCTGACAATATGTGCAGTCATCTCTTGACATAATTTTAACAACCATTAGTTCGTTCCCTTATCTTGTTTTCCGATTTCATTAAAAGCCCATTCGCGTTCTTTACACCAAGGGCAATAGCCACACCGACCCTCATCGAGCTCTGTGCAACTATGAGTTATGTTCATAATATCTTCAGCGATACCCAAGTCGAAAGCCAACTGAACCGTTTGGTCTTTCGTTAAATCATGAAAAGGCTGAAGACAAATATCTTCTGCCCCATATTTGCTGGCATGCTGCCTTTCGTGATCAGCTTCCATACCATCATAATATTTCGTCACCGCAACGTAAACGATGTCAGCAAATCCTTTAGTCAGGATCTCAACGACACCACTCGTTACATAGGAAGACGGATTCTCAGCATCTATACTCCCAACAACATTTGTAGGCTGGTCGTAACCAGACCACTTCAATACTTTATTAGCATAATTTACTGCCCCATCGATCTTCGGGACTGTATAAGGGCGACAACTTTGTCCTCGCTTCTTACACTCATTATAAACTATATGCCATAGAACAGCACTATCCCAACCACCTGAAACACATACAGCTATGCGTTTATCGTGTGGGACATCAACCTTCGCAAGCGATACACTCTTCATCATTTACCAACGCACTCATATCAATTTCGTTAATCACTTGGCGTTCAATACGTTTGGACACCTTGTCAGCTTTACCCAACTTCTCCGAGCGGCAGTAGTAAAGTGTTTTCAAACCCTGTTTCCATGCAAGGTAGTGGATAGCATGGAGGTATTTAATATTTACATCTGGACGGAAAAACAGGTTGAGTGACTGCGCTTGGTCGACAAATGCTTGTCTGTCTGCAGCGTGTTCAATCACCCAACGCTGATCAATTTCCATTGAGGTCTTATATATATCTTTCTCAATTTCAGAGAGAAAAGTGAGATGCTGGACAGAGCCATCATTAGCTATGATTGACGACCAAACTTCGTCAGAATCCAGCTTTTTATTCTCTTCACATTTCTTTTGAATGAGTGCATCAAGATACTTGTTCTTGTTAAGAAAAGCTCCCGATAGAGTGTCCTGTCTATAGGCATTCGCTCTAAAAGGCTCAATAGAAGGTGAAGTGTTTCCCATAATAATAGAGGAGGAAGCATTAGGAGCGATAGCCATAACATGGCTAAATCTTTTGCCTGTTCCTGCAGCGTCTGGGGCTTCTCCTCGTTCTTTGCCCAGTTGAATATTTGCTTCATCTAATTTACTCCTGATCAATCGGAACATACGCATATTTGCACCTTTGGCAACTGCACTCTCCCATGCGATACCCTTCTTCTGAAGATATGCATGAAAGCCCAACGCACCGATACCGATCGATCGTTCACGCGCCGCACTGAATTTAGCGCGACTTACTGTGTCTGGTGCATTGTCAATAAAGAATTGAAGAACATTATCTAGCATCTCTGCCATATCTTTCAGGAACATTGGATCTTTTGACCATGCGTCATAGTTTTCTAAGTTCACTGATGAGAGGCAGCAGACTGCGGTGCGTTCTTCGTTTGTAGGTAGGATAATTTCTGAGCAGAGATTTGATTGGTGAACCTTGAGCCCAAGTTCTTTTTGGAAGTCTGGAAGTAGACGATTACTTGTGTCGATGTAATGAATGTATGGCTCACCTGTTTCCATTCGTAGTTCTAGGATCTTCTGCCATAGTGCCTTCGCTGATACTGTTTCGCGGATCGCGCCACTGTGAGGTTCAATCAGATTCCAACCATCATCAGCATCGGGATCTTGCATGCAGCGTTCTACAACTTCCATAAACCTGTCGCTGATATTGATACCATGATGCAAGTTCAACGCACGCATGTTCTGATCACCTGTTGGCTTACGCATCTCAAGGAACATCATAATATCTGGATGTGAGATGTCAAGATAAGCAGCATATGAGCCACGGCGAGTTTTACCCTGACGATATGCAAGTGATGATGCATCATACGTTTTGAGGTGAGGCATCACACCTGTAGACTTATCATCAGCTGCACGGATACCGAAACCAATACCAACACCACCACCGAGCATAGACAACCAAGCTGTCTCGCTGAAGTTTTGAACCAGACCTTCAGCTGTGTCCTCGATATAGTTCAGAAAACAGGAGATCGGCATACCACGCTTCGAGCGACCATATGACAGGATAGGAGTTGAGTAGGAGAGCCAATGTTTAGATGAATATTCATACAAGCGTTGAGCATGTTCAGCATTACTCGCAAACGCCTTACTCACATATGCGAACCTCTCTTGGGGAGTCGTTTCCTCATCACGCATATAACTCTCTTGAAGTCTTTGAATACCGAGTTTATCAAAAAGTTCGTCACGGGATTCATCGATTTGAATCCCCATAAATTCGCGTTTAGCCATTGAAATCTCCTGGAGGTTTTCTATTTAGCGAATCACTGATTTTCGAAACTACCTCGGAGTATTCGAAATCTTTGAATGTGACTTTACACATGATGCGGTCTGTAGTTGGTGTGATGCGATGTCGAGTAGAAGTATCAAAAATACTGGATTTGTAACTATAGCTACCCCACCCATCAAACTCGACTTCGTTTTCTTCACCCTTCAATAAAATATTGAAGGCACATTTAGTTTCTTTCGTTGTTTGCCCTGTGCTTTGCGAGATAATGTTATCAACATGCCAAGGATATTCCTCACCTGCTCTAATGTAGAGATATAGGAATTTAACCTCTCCCAAGTCGCCATACTCGAGTCTGAAATCATCAGCAAATCTTTGCAATTCAGGTGTCAATTGTGACAAGGTAAGTGTCAATCCAGGAACCTTATATTCATATCCCGTATGAGGAACCGTAAATATCGGACTGACAGCATGCTCCTGTAATTCAACTGCCTCGTTCAAGAGTGCTTCTGAATCCCAAAATACAGACTCGATGTCAGTCAGTGGCTCCAATGGGGCAGGAGCAAATCCATCATTCCAACCAAGTCCCATTATTCTTCTACTGCCTTCACAACATCGGGGAAGTGAACATCGATAATTTCCCAACACTTGTCAGCAATCTCAGCATGTTCTTTCTGTGTGCCATTGCCACGGCGAAGGTCACAATAGTGAACCCAACTACGCAATGAGCCAGCCATATAAAGAGTTGATTGAGTCAGACCTTCGGGCAGCAACGCTCTTGCTTGCTCTTTCGCAATGCCCTTATCAAGTGCTTCAGTGTAAGCCAGTTCAGCAGTGTTTTGCACGTGCTTTTGTTGCATCGACCACCACTCATTCAAGTCACGGTCATCAGTCTCTACAGAGTTCTGACGGTTCTTCGTATCTTGTAGGCGAGCCTCACGATTCTCGAATCCTGGAGCCACAGCATACCGTTGACTAAACTCTTGGAACGAGAATGAACGGTGACGCAAAATCTGACGAGCAATATCGCGTGTAGTCTTAATTTCCATAGTCATATGCACCATCTCAAGTGGCGACCAATGATTTTCTTTGATAAGATAACGCAATAGTTTTGGTGCTGTCTGTGTATTATTTTGATTAGCAGGGTTGCTCACACGGGCAGTATATGCGATGAGATCAGCAGCTGTCTTGCTTCCAGTGATAGCAGATGGCTTACTCAAAGCGATAAGATTTACTTCGCTCATATTTTTCTCCATAACGAATATTTTGCTTTCGCGGATAGACCACGGAAAGTGTTTTCTCTTATTAATTTATATGCATCGATACCATCGTTTTGCATATCGTTAATGTCTTTACCTGCTACATTAGTTGGCCAGATAACTACATTATAATCTAGATTAATATATTTGTCAACCAATTTACATACCTCTTTATTACGAGGCTGATTGTCAAATACAATCGTTGTCGTCTCCTTATTCAACCCTAACTCATCAATCTTGTTGAAAGAAGTGCCAGCACAAGCGACAGAGTTAGGGATGAAGAGACTGTCAAGTGGTGCTTCAACGACGATAACTGGCATGTTCTTATCGACCGTATCCATACCGAAGACAGTAGGAGCATCCTCATCAACTTTGACGAGGATATACCGTAGAGCCTCCTCTCGCATCCCTCGAAGGGATACAGCTGTCAACTTGCCATTACTATCCACGAATGGTATTGCAAGCCGAGGCTCTTCTGTTCGAATACTCTCTTTATATTTACTATTGAGAGCCGTGATATTCTGAATATTATCGACATAATAGAGTCGATTTAAGGAATCTTTTGGTAGCCCACGACCAAGAGCATACTCAACTGCTTCATGGTCATGTGGTAGAGTGGAGAGGCGATCCATTAACTGATCAATGATAGATTTCTCAGGGAACTTTGGTTTGAAGTCTATTACAGCCTCTGGCTTTGAATGTCCCTTACCGCGACCTGTCTCGCCATCCGCGAACCGCTCGAGAACATACTGCTTATATAAAATAGAGTCAATCTCTTTCAGTAGTTTACCGAACGATCCAGACCACTGGCAGTTATGACACTTGTAGATTAGGTCGTTGTTCTTTTTGAATAGATACCCACGCATTTTGCGCTTGTTCTTTTGCGAGTCACCACAGATAGGGCAACGCACATTGAACAGATAATCGCTCTTCCGTTTGAACAACTCAAAGCGGTGAGAAGCCAAGTTCAAATATTTTACATCAACATAAAGGCTCATGAGAAGTGTAGATAACTCCCTACAATGTATTTCGGGTTGCCGATGGGTTTATCACCCTTGTGTGGATGAGTCCATAGTGGTGGGAACATTAATAACTTACCTGTTTCTCGCTCAATAGTCAAGTTGTTTTTTGTGAAAGTTGTTCCGCCGCCTTCTCCATCGTTCAGATATATAAAAAATACGAGGAATCTTTTTGATGACTCCATATTCTTAGCATCAATATGCTCTCTGAATTCACCCTCATCGGCAGCATATTTCTTCATGCGGAACTGTTCCCACACATAATCTTCGGGGAAGTGTTCTATCCCGTAATGTTCACGATACGCATCGACAGCTTGCGTGAAAACTGAGCCGAGAGTCTGTATCTCCTCAGTCCACTCTGCGTCATTAAGATTGACTTCAGTGAAATCCATCGTATCATTTTTACGAGTGTCTATGAGGCTTTCACCCTCGAACTTATCGATTAGGTGTTTGCAGTAATCTGGGGGAAGGACATTGGGGTATTGAGCGATATACATATGCTCATTATGCTATAGTAATGTGTAAATGTCAAGAGAAAAATTGAGAGAACCAATCAAAAGCACCAGCGATGAAACCGAGGACAGCACCGACACCCATCATAAACCATTGTTTTTTCTCAACTTGCACAATGCGATTCTCAAGTTCAGATTGCTCTTGTTTAATTACACGCTCTCTGTCAACCATGAGGTCTTTAACTTCCTCAATGGCATGCATAATTTTAATGACATTAGCGTTCATCTCTTGGCGCATTTCTTTTCCATTAGTAGTAATTCTAGAGTGTAATTCTTTTAGACTTTCATCATTTTCAATACGGCGTTTTTCGACTAAGTGAAATAGATCTTCAGAGTCTTCAGCTTGCTGATTAATCTTTTGTTCTTGAACAGCGAGCATCTGATTTATGGAAATAGAAACCTCTGCCATGCGATCGATTGTCGCATCGAGCTTCACGAATAAATCGCTCATCTGAGAGATCTCAGTCTCTAAGACTGCAACTTTAGTTTTGAGAGTTTCCGCCACGTTTCTTCTTCTTTCTACGAATCATAGGCATGAAGCGAGGGTCTCTTCCAGGTTCGCCTTGTGCACCAACACCTAATCCAGCTACATTACCGCCGCCGACCGCATTGGCAGCATCTTCATCAATATAATTTCTGAATGACAAAAGGTTTGCGCTTTCAAGAAGTTCAGCTTGACGAATAACTTCTTCGTCTAGCATATAAACTTCTAGGAGAGCGTCTACATTTTCTTCATCATCTTCTGTATATTCTTTTAATATAGCCATCGCTGCAGCAAAAGTCAAGAGACGTCTTGCATTACGATCTGATGAGCGTGTGAGTGCTCGCTGAACCTTGAAGACAAAACGCTGAAGGAGAGAATAGGCGTTGAGTTCTTGTGAGGAAAGTGGTTCTTTTATTTTCTCGCCATCTTTATCAATGATGCCGAGTTTGAACGCATCACTACGTTCAATTGGGGTTGCCAACAATCGTAGAAGCCTATAAGCAACAACTGTATCCACAAATCTTGACATTATAGTTTCCTTAGTGTGTCCAAAATGTTGGCATCAAGTGGTATGTGAGAATATTCACTCGATCCTATCGCCTCTAGTGGCACTCTGTTGAGATACACCAAAAACGATTTAAGAATAGCGAAATGTTCAGGATCGGTTTTGAAGAATAATAATTCCGTCGCATTGATTCCGAATACATTGTATAAGATAACGAGGTGATTAATAATCAGTCGTTCGCTTAAAACACCATTCTTTTCATAACGACGAAAGAGGCGTTTGAGATATTTAAATCTCTTTAAATCCTCTTCTAAATCTTCCATCCCCTCACATTGGGGATTATCGTATTTTTTAATAGCATAAATTAAAAAATTAGAGTCATTCAATTCCATAATATAATTTTCTTAGTTAGTGACTGCGGCAGTGCCTCCTATGACCCACCACTTTGACCCAATATATATTAGAGTCGCTGTGTCACCTTTTTCGTTAAACGTTACAGTATCATGACCCAGATCTGAATCATCCAGCGTCAAAGTATTAGTCGCTGTGTTAGATGTCATCACTATGATTTTGATTTGACCTGTTGAACCAGCTGCGATAGTCAGTGTTCCGTTGGCTCCAGGATTGCTGAGGATAGTAACAGTCTTAGCAACTGAAACTGCCCCAGCACCTGTGAGCGTCTCGGAATCATCGATTGAAATCGTATCACCGAACTTAACATCAGTATCAACATCAGCAAAAAGATTTGCTACTGTGATGTTTTTGCTTGTGCCACCCTGCACGACATAGATGGTGTCGGCAGGGGCGGCACTAGTAGCGGCAGTCAGTTCACTTAGCTTTTGATCAGCCATTATCAGACTCCGTAGTTAGATCTTACGATTCAGTAAGTGTAGCAGCAGTTGATGTTACGTCATCAGCACCTGTTGCACTGATAACACAACGATACTTGTTAGTGCCAAGACCTGTGTTGTCTGAAATATTCAAAGTAGCTGTTGTTGCTGTAGAGTATACACCGCCATTTGAGATGTTACCAAACGACCCTGTGCCGCCTGTCTGCAACTGCCACTGGAAGGTCTGTGTGCCACCCGTGCCAGAAATTGTAGAAACTACTGCAAATGTTACTGCATCACCTGTAGCTGAAGTGTCATCAGCTGGCTGTGAGGTAATACTGATCAAGAAGTCTTCAAACTCTGTATCTTCAGCGTCACCAGTAATGCCGTTTTTCGACAATGCTACGAGTGTTTCTGAAATTTTACGAGAACCGTTAGTGCGGACGTGAACCCAACCAGCATGACCAGCACCAATGTCTGGGTTAGCTGCCATTTCGTTTTCGTCAACGCCGAAAACTGTTTCAGAGGTAAAACCACCAACTGAATTGGATTTGATCAGACCACTTGGCTTTTCACTTAATGTGTAAGCAGCACCAGCACTTTGAGCAACAATAGCTGTTCCTGGAGCATCAGCATTTACAACTGTAGCAGCTGTATTTGAAGCAATTGCTGTAATTCTGAAATCAATAGAGTTAGCAGTAAGGACATCCCCTACTTTTGCTTCTGTAGTAAAGGCAGTAGATGTGCCTGTCACAGCCCCAGCTGTTGACAAAGCAATCGTGCCTGTCGACGTTTTATCGTCTGTTTTTCCCCAACCTGACATTTTTCTCTCCTTGTAAGGGTTTCTTTTTAATTACTTGTTATTTATATGACTCTGGAACGTATCGTGTGAATCGTGACCACTATGCATCTTTTCGCGATCAGCAGGTTTAGACGATTGATATTTCGTCATAAACTTATGCGCATCAGCTTTAGAAACTTTATGCTCTTTGCCATCTTTAAATTTGACTGGCTTACCGATTGATACAGCTTTACGAAGCTGCATTACGATGTGACCACCATGACGTTCTTCACCAGCTTTAGTGCCAGTATGAGTTGTCTTCTTATCTTTTTTAAGAGGAGCCATGCCTTTACTATCAGAGCGCATCGCACGGCGAGCGTCAGAACGAGCATCTTCTTTGATTCCTGGGTCAGTTGCCTTTTCGCGGCTGGCTACTTTCCTAGCAATCCGAGCAGCTTTACGAGCAGCTTTAGCGCGCATGTCCTCAGAATCACCGTAACCTTCATCGACAGTTTCTTCATTGGCTGTCTTTACAGTATATTTGCCGCCAACTTTATCGATCATGTTGCCACGTTTAGCGTGATCATCGGCTTTTGCTTTTGTCATAACACGCGAGTCATTTTTGTGTGTGCCATCTTTAGTATGATACTGAACGATGTGTGTTTTATCTTCTTCGTTCACAGCATCCTCAGCATATACAGCACCCTTCTTGACCATACGCTCGGCAGCTTTAGCTGTCGTCATCTTTACACGTTGTGTCTTAGGGCTGGCAACCATAGTATCTTTGGCGGCTGGCTTCTTCTTGAATGTTTTAAGACCTGTGCCTTTTTCACCAGACTTTTGTTGGTAATCAATACGGCTCATAGCACCTTCGTTTACACCCTCACTCATGCTAGATGTGTAATTCTTTTCATGGTGTGCATGATACGCTTTATGTGCAGCAGAATTATGGCCACCCAAGTGTTTATTGACAAAATCTTTATGAATTTTATGTGAATCTGGGTGACCTATTGAGCCAGCATTATAATTGCCTTCATGCTCACCATTTTTATGTATAGCATCAGCAACTTTTTGACCATGCTTTTTAACATTTGCAGCATGTGCCTTTTTAATTGGACCATTACCAGACTCGCCAGTTTGTCTATCAACGTGCAGTGCAACCATCTTAGCAGCAGATTTCGCGATTTCACTTTCATAGATAACTTCTTCGTTCTTAGCAGAGTGAGCACCGTCGACTTTAGTGAAGAATGCTTTCTTCTCGTCGTCTGACATATCTTTCAGTGACTTACCAGTTTTCTTCAGCATGGCTGCAAACTTGGCTTTATAGGAGCTGGACAGATTGTCTTCAGCAGGTGATTCTTCAGACATAGTTTCTTCTCCAACTTTCTTAACAGTGTGAGGCATTTTCTTACGCATACGATCAGCGATGCCCATGTTTTTAAATGCTTTTTGGCTTGCTTCCTTATCAGAGCGAGCCTTGACAGTCGTGCCGCCTTCGCCTTTGATTCCTACTGAGTAATTACCATACTCATCGAGCTGTTCGGTATCCTCAGTTTGATAGCGATTTTTCTGAGTATGTTGTTTGGCTTTTTGGAAAACTGTATCATCGCCAGTCACAATAAACATCATAGACTGAACAACCTTATTTACAGCGTCGCGCTCTTGAGGATTCATTGTTTTACCAGCTTGTAGTTTAGCCAGACCTCTGTGGAGCATAGGAAGTTGGGCTGGTGACATCAAACCTTGACGAACCAACTGATCAAGTTTTTTCATATTGACGTTGGCTTCGCTGAGTTTGTTGCGAATCTCTTTTTCGATAGACATTTTTATCTCCTTGTTCATATTATTTATAAAAGGATCAACTTATAAGTAAATGAACCCTATCTGTAACACCTGCATTATAGACAAAATGTTGTTCTTGTGTGTTTACTAGATAAAAATGCGGCATCGCCTTCATATGATAAGATATTAGCTTATCTTCCTTGTGAAATATGTAACTATCGGGGTTAGTTTGAATCACAAAATGTAATCTTTTATTAGCATCGCTATGCATTTTCAACCCAGTTTGAGTTGCTTGTGTCATGTATCTGACTCGACCAAGAGGAAATCCTGTCAATTCACATATTCTTTCACACACAAATTTCGTATATCTTGGTGTTTGGTCGTTCCAAGTATTGAATGCGGTATCAAATAAACCTCGATGAGTTAATCCACCCTCTGAATCCCACCACTTATTTTCAGTGACAGTATGGCGATGTCTGAGACCTATTTGTTTGTATGACTCTTGCGGAGACCATCCCGAAAGTTCTTTACATATTCGATAGTCATCGACCATTTGGTCAATGTCAACATCTAGTTGATTCATTGTTCTCAAAAAACTCATAGCGATAACTTCGCCTCTTTATAATTATCTAAAAATTCTCTAATTGGTTCATACTCTGGTAACGGTTGCCCTACTATATCAGATATCTCACCAAAAGATTTTTTAGCAAAGGTCTTCCAATATGGTATATACCAATTCGATACACCCTGATGTGGTATGAATTCATTATTGAACCTCTGAGACCATTCTAATAAATCAAAGAAGTTCATACCGATCCTATCGTTTTTCCAAAAGAATGGGCGACTGGCTCTAAAATTGACATCTTTCATTCTATTAATAGCTTCGATGTTTTCAGGTGTCCTCGGTAAGTGAGAAGGAAACCATTCTTCTAGCGACACATCAGACTCTATATATCCAAGTTCTTCATAATTGTAAGATAGCGGCGGTAATTTCGACATGCTATCTGATGTATGTCCCTTTGGTTGAATTAGCAATGGGTTAATATAAACCGATTGCCCTCTCCAATGATTGAATAACCAATCTTTAGTCTCATTCAGAGACTCCCATGTGTCGTAAGGAAGTCCTGATATGAGTGACATCGTTGTCTTATATATAGGTGCGTTTTTGTTGAAATATTCTCGCATCTCTAACAGACCTTCGCGTAGTCTATTTTTAGCCATACCTTTATGAACCCACTTAGCGGATTTTTCATTGAAGGATTCAATACCGTAATGGTGAGATGTAAACCCCATGGCAATCATATGTTCCCACTGTTCAGGTTTAGCAACAGCGATATCACCGCGAGCGAAACCTGTTATGAATGGCTTGAATGGCAACTTCTTAGTTACATCTGCATACTTACGCAACTTCTCAGTATAATCGTTTGTAGTCTCATCTCCAGATATGTAATTGGTGACACCGAAATTATCATAGTTATATCTCAACTCGTCTTCCCAGCATTGAGCAGTTCGAGTATAATCTTTTGTCACACCCAATGCAGGGGCAGCACAAAACTTACACTTAAAAACACAACCCCTAGAAAATTCTGCATTCAAAAATTCATCAGGTTGTATGAAGTCTCGCTCTTGATATCTGGTAGGTAATTCTTCTTTTGGATATGCCTTATAAAAATGAAGAGCATCTATGACCTGCAATTCTTCGCCATTCAAATTGATATGTTTACTGATAATTGGTCTCTTACCAGAACCGTGCAACCAATTTAGAAGTTCAACGATTGCATACTCACCCCAACCTTGGATATAATAATCTGCCTTAAATTCTTCGACAGTTGTTACGATTGGACCACCTGCGATAATTGTGATATCAGGGTATTTTTCTTTGACCCACTCGAGAAATGGGTTCATGTGTTGTGCCCATAATGCTTGAAACAAAGAACTCACACCCAGAAACTTTGTCCCCTTATTATACCTCATCGTCCAGAGTAGTTTTAATTCCTCAACGGTAAAGTGTGGGACAAAGTCTATAACCTCTACGTCCCACCCAATAGCACGTAAATGTGTAGCGATCTTATGCCCACCATAAGAACGTTTTGGATCTGCTAGGATCGATTCGGGAGTGTAGCCAGTATGTTCATACAACTGACCACTAAAGATCATACCGTGATCCATGATAGCTTCTTCAGTTTGTAGTTTTCAATAAAGGCATTTCGTTTATCGTCATTCTCTTTGTAACGGGGATCGTTTGTCAACTCGTAACCTGTCATATTGATTACGTCATTCAAATCATAAACGCCGAACGTCGTCCATCTATGAAAATTCCAAGACAAACATTTTTGGGAGTGGACGAAACCATTCCTAGTAATATCTGCATAATATTTAGCTTGAATCTTGGTTGCTTCCCAAAAATTCATGATGTCTGTTTCCCACGCCATCGGGACAGCATGTTTCTTTTTATATTCTTCAGGGAATCGACCTACATGTTGGAAGTGAGTTTTGACTTGTTCTCTGATCAGTTCAGGGATTTGATTGTAATCAATATTCCAATCATCTACATTACCTTCTCTATATAATCCCGAAGATACTGCTGTTCTATCAAACTCAGAACTGTTCTCGGCATAGATCGAATCATGTGACGTGGAAATAAACAATGGTGTTATAGCTATAGACTCATTGGGCATATTTTTCTGTAGCCAATTGATGCCATCATCGAAAGATTCTTCGGTCTCATTCGGTAATCCAGCGATGAGACTTGATGTTGACCGATACTTGTTATTATATTTGAGGAAAGATTCTCTACAATCCACCAACCCTTGCTTCAGGCGATCTACATTTAATCCTTTACCGATAGACTTAGCAGCGTCTTGATGAAATGACTCGATACCATAGAAGTGACCCCATAGACCCATCCGCTGCATATTTTCCCAGTCGTTTTGTCTTGTTACAACTAGATCTGCGCGAGTGTATCCTGTCATATTCAAGTCATAACCTAGATCATCAACTACATTAGCAATACCGAGTAATTTTTCGGAACTGTCGTTGACAGTCTCATCAGCAATGGTATAACTCACCGTTCCCCATTGTTCATAATTTCGTTTGAGTTCATCATGTATATTGAGCATATCCCGTTCAAAGTTACCCTTCATACCAATCAAATTATATTGACAGAATTTACATTTAAACTTACAGCCTCTAGCAAATTCTAAATTCAACCATTCTGTTGGTTGTATGAAGTCTCTTTCTTGATACCTTACTTGTAAATCTTTACACGGATACGCTGGGTGATGTGTATCCGAGCGTATGAGTTTTTTCATTCCAAGGTCAGTCTCGACTTCTTGGATGACGGGGTTTCCGTTACTATTTGTTAGCTTCTTGAGTAATTCCAGCAAACCATACTCGCCATAACCTGTGATATAATAATCAAGATCAATGGGCATCATAGTGCTGAGGTTCTTTGAACCTCCTAACAGTGCTATGTCAGGATAGTTATCTCGCAACCATTGTAATTTTTTAGAAAGTTTGGCGGCATTCTTGGGAGTGTATGAAAACATAAAACTAACACCGATGAATACAGTATCAGATGTTACTCTAGATTCTATGAATTCTTCAAACTCGTCGTCGTCCCATTCATTGATGTAGTCACAAACCTCGATATCCCAACCTTCTTCACGCAAAAAAGATGCAATACGATACGCACCTGCAGCCCTCTTCATTGAAGTCCGTTCAGGCTCCAGTAGAGTCAGCTCCTCGTATCCACCTAGTAATATTCCGTGCATTAAATCAAGTCTCTTAGTGTATCCCTCACCTTTGGGTAATATTCTTCAAATAGTTGTTTGACTTCTGCAGCATTCTCGATATGCTCATATGGGTCATCGGGCAACACCTTAACATTTTTACCTGCATCATCTTTAGGAATATCATCATAGTCCATTTTGATGTATTCAAATTCTGGTAGCTGACTTTCGTAGTCTAGTTCAGTGTGGACTGTTTGGAAAATATATCTCCTCATCCGACTAATGTCAACAAATAATTTGTTTTCGTTTTTACTGTAACGCCAATTATCATTTGTCTTTGCAAAGTAGTAACTGATCAGCCTCTTTTCAAAGTCTCTGTCGAGGCGAATAAACTTGAAATTGTGTTCTTGTAGGATAGAGATGGTTTTTTCTAACCCCAAGAAAATGTATTGCTCGCCATAAAAGAAGCGACATGATAGTGGTTGGAAGTTGTCAGCTTGTGATAGTAAACCTATCTTACGATAAACCTCTTCCCAAAAATTCACCGACTGAAACTCACCAGCACCATAATCTCTATCGTTAGAAATTATAGTGTCGCCTTCTAAATAGACTTCAGTATCTCTGATTGAAAATGGATGAAACAACTCTCCCAATTTGGCAGAGTCGCCATAGACTTCGTTGAGGTGTTTGTGTATTTGGTATTCTAAGAGGTGACTACCAGTTCTCGGCATACCGAACACACACCATCGATGGTGTTTCAAATTGTCAATCATAATATAGTTATTTAGGTCTAGTTTTCGACCTTTGCGCCACCACGCCATTGTTTACATGACCAATAACGAGCTTTCGTTTTTGGTCCAGGATTGTCGCAATTGTGTCGAGCACGGAAGTTTTTGCGGCGATTAGGATCGTCGCGTTTGATTTCCATATTCGGATCACCGAAGCGGACTACTTTAATCTTCTTCGTTGATGGGTCACGAACATATACCTTAAACTTTTTGTTAGGATTCTCAGAGGTGCGGATGATATTATTCAGCTTCACACCCTTCTTTTCGCCATCCTCCATGATGGTTACTTCTTCCTGAATCTCATCCTCGGCACAATTACCACAGCACTGATCAGTGCCGCAATTAGTATGCTCTAGGTCTTCTAGAAACTTCTCATCGTCGTGCTCAGTGTGGGCAAGGTCAGTATCGTGGTTAAGTCCACCCTTTTTCTTCTTGGTAATAAAGGCATTGACACGAGCATGTCCCCATTGCTGAGGGGTAGTTCCTGGACGGTGACCAGTTTTCCAAGCAGCAACACCACGGTTGTAAACTTTACGGAGCGTGGCTACAGAGATGCCTGACTTCTTAGACTTATCAGCCATAGCACCTTCGATTAGAACGTCATTAAAACTTTTCATTTTTTCTTTCCCTTACTACCAATGATAGTATTGTTCTTCCAGAGCCGCTCCATCGCATCAGCTTTCTTAACTTGCTTGAGTTTTGGCTTCGGTAATTTCTTCATTATTTATTCTTTTTAATTTTAAACTTCTTGGCTTTATACTTAGAAGCAGAGCCACCCTTTTTGACCTTAAACTTCTTCGCCTTTTGTGATGTCATTGAACCACGCTTCTTCAGTCGATTCAACTCTGCTTTACGCATTTGAGGAACCATACGAACAGCGATACGAGCAATCAGTGGTTGGAAGCGTTGAATCATTTTCTCGAGACGAGACTTCTCAGCTGGCGGCAACGAACTTTTGTCACGACCACGGAGCAGACGCTTATACATCATACCACGTGCGCCACGAGTAGCACGCATACGGATCTTATCAGGTGTAGCAGACTTGCGCATCGCACGTGCACGGGCAACTTTGAGACGTTGCTTGTTACGGCGAGCAGCTTGGCGACGTTTGATACGACCGAGCGGCGTTAGTGCTTCAGTAACTTCAATATCCTTATGGACTTCTTCTGGATCTACTTCTTCAAAATCTTCAATTTCTTGCGGTGTGTAGATTCCAAGATCTACCATATCCTCGAGTGATAAGTTGTCTGCTTGATGCAGCATATCTTGAACATCCTCATCACTTATAGATAAGTCCATTGGCTCTGCGATCTCAGGTTTACTGTGATCAGCAAGTTCCCAAAACTTTTTGATGTCATCAACGACATCGAGAACATTCTCACGCACGATAAACCCATCGCCGCGATCTTTGTAACCTTCTGGGATGGGCATGCATGCCTTACGCTGGCGGCAGTAGTAATGACCGTCCTGACACTGCACACCATCTTCTTCATTAATACCAGTTTTGATAAAGGTCGTTGCCTTCTCTCCTGATTTTAGAGGTGTGCCTCCGAGTTTTTTAACATCAGCTTTATACTTAGCTGTGTTGCGAATCTTATCACGATGCTTCTGCAGGCGAGCATGGGCAGATGACTTATACATTTCGTCCACAGCCTTGTAATGATTTTTCGTTTTCGTTTTGTTTTTCTTCGTAGTCTTTCCTGGCTCTCCTGGAGTAACAGCTTTCATGTATGCTGTCCCTTCAGGTGTTCCCCGCTCATACTTGTATTCCTCAGTCATCTCAACCATACCGCCGAGAATCTTAGAGTCATACCTATTCTGAGCAGACTTGCCCATGCCTCTGAGTAATTCACCAGCGTGGAAGTATGGTGAGTGACGAGACTTACCGCCATGCGTCATTTTATCTTTGCGCATACGTGCTAGAACCTTCTGAGCCAGTTTAGCATATTCTTTTTTGTAGATAGTTTTGGCTTTGATTCTATCGCTCATCGTGACTTCATCAAACTGGTCTATCTTAATTTTATCGAATGTCTTTGTATCTTTGACGCGCTGTTTAGAGACACGCTTCTTGACATTGCGAAGTTTACCGATCTGCGGCAGCGTCATTGAATCGCGCTCTTCGGCTTCTTCGTTTTTAGGGACACAATTTGGAACCATCTTGTTACCCTTCTTTTTCATACCGACCTGCTTATGAGAGTCCCAGCACTTTTCATCTAGCGCATCCTCTTTCTTCAGCATCTTGTCAACATAATTAGTGTATTTTGATGGCTTAGTCTTGGCAGTTTTATCTCCAGGAGCTGGTTTATATGCCTTTGGATCGTCATCGCGCATCTTAGTTTGACGTTTGAATTGGGAATCACGAGCTGATTTAGTTGACTTACTCAAACCTTTGTGATACTTTGCAGGTTGTGAACCTTTTTTACCAGCGATATCTGAGTCCTGTGGGACTGATGTTTTCTCATTCATGGTTTCTAATTCCTTAATCGCCTCTTCGCGCATCTTCTGTTTTTGTGCGTTTGTAATCCACTCACGTGCCTTATGATTGCGGACAGGAGAACGAACAAAATACTGCATATCTTTGTATGCTCGTAAAGTATTCTTATCTACATTACTATCCGAGTTATTATCAACGATAGTCATATTCTGTTTGAATATTCGTTGAAACCCACCCATATTATTTTGAACATCATTCCACATACGCTTCACGATGTTATCAGGTAATGTTCTAGACCTTTTACTATTACGCTCGAGAGCAGTCTCAAGGTCAGTGTTAACGAAAATCATCGCAATGTCATACCCCAACGACTGCAGCATGTTAGCTTGGCGTTCGATCTTAGTAATATCTTTGCCAGTGCCGTCTATCACCATGCCCAAACGACCTTGGATAAACAGCTGTTGCCTTTTATTTGTGAGGAGTTTGGCTGCCATCCGCATACTTTGACCCTTATCCGAATAGATATTTTCGGGAGTCGCATCCATGCCAGCAGCACGAAGAGCAGCTTCAAAGGCGTGGTCGGGGTTTACAGGTTTTAAACCGAGAGATGGCAGTCCAGTTCGACCAGCCATGAATGATTTACCAGATCCTGGACCACCTGCAAGGAACACTGCCTTGAAGATTCCAGGGTCATTCACACCCTCAGAAATAAATTCTACAAACTTTTCGTTCATTTTTTCTCTAACAGCTCATCAACAACACGTTTCACTGCTGGGCTATGATTACTCAGCAGTTTATATAATCCTACACTATTTATAAGATTTGTGCGTTCTTCAGCTGTTAGAGGAGTTGGACGGCGTTTCAATCTGCTTAATCGATTGAATAACCTCCTAGAGACTCTGTCCATCTTCTAATAATTCCCACTTACTATGATTAAATAATCTGCATTCGGGCTCACCATCAATGGCAATACCTGTCCATTCATCTTTTAAGGCGTAGTGCGTTTGTGATTCGATACTTGAGAGCCACTCATCCTCACGCTGAACCATATAAAGTTCACATTCAGACCTTAGTTCGAATGATGGATCGAACATTACCATTTGGTATCTATTATCTGTAAAGCTGCCATCTGGTAAAATACCCAACATCCAGAAAACGATTACAAACTTCATTCGATTAGCCCAACAGAATATTCTGTTTTACCATCAACTTTGGCGGCTGTGAGAACTGACTTACGATTACCCTCTGTCTTATACGATACATGCACCCAACCAGAGTCAGGGATTCCAGGAGTGTAGAACTCTAGGATAAGTTGGTCAAAGTCTAAGTTTTGTTCAATCCAAGATGCAAGTTCATAGTTGGCAGTTCCAGGGCATTCGATATCAACTGCCTGCCCCTTACAATGTTGTGAGTTAGATGAGCCACCCACCGCTTCATTAAGTTCTGGACCACGATAACCTGAGTTGATTACAGTCACGCCAAACTGATCACGAACAGACTGAACCACATTTTCGAAAAGTTCTTTTGCTGCTTCCATATGTTCACCTTCAGGAGTATTATCGATGCCACGACGAGTTGCCGTTTGGCTCTTGGTAAATTCCGAGAGCGTGAAATTCTTGGAGAGTCTCATCACTATTCCTTAATAAAAAATGAAAACGATTTGTATGATTCTTTAATTTGCATGCCGTCACGAACATCTTTGAAAAGTTGTTTCGCGCCACGATATCCAGCTGGCAGTCCGCGTTTGAAACTGGCGAAGTCATTATTCTTAGCATGTAAGCGCATCTTACTTGCGCTGATACCCGTCACACCCTCGGCGTCAGGATCGCGCTGTCCTGCAGACACGCATTTTACGGATTTAAACGTAAAATCCCTCCCATTATATCTGTCGAGGAGATTTTGGAACTCATTTACTCTATCAGACCCTGCTACCATAATCACCTTATCATACTGACCAGTCAATAACTTCAGCTGTGATATGAAGTTAGGGTGCTGTTTGTCTGACAGTTTGAAATTAGTAGACGGGAACATAGCGTTCAGGTGCTTCAGTTTCTTCTCTGGAGCGACAGGATTCTTATTCTTATCGAATGAGTGACTCGCTATAATGAGGTGGTCAGCACGGTTCTGTTGAGCCATGCGCTTCACCTTAGTCACGAGTTTACCGTGACCATTTGTAGGTGGATTCATACGCCCGAATGCAAATACTAGAGTTCTCATTTGTCCCATGCCTTAATAGCTGTGAAATTATTGAAACTAAACTCCATCCTATCAACGAGTTTGACAGCATTACCACCCACTCGGTCGATCGCAACATAACCCTCTGGGGATGTAACTTTGAAACCATTGGCAGTTTTTATGAATGTGCCGATACTCTTCACCGTATTTAGCTTGTTGACAATCAAATTTTTCGCTTCAACGATACCAGCCATAAATGCAAATATATTAGAGAGTAATTGCTGATGCGATTTCAGTAATGTGATTGTTTCTTTTTTACGCTTTTCGAGAGCCTGTTGGCTTTTCTCAGTCTTGAGTTTACCAATCTCGGTATCAAACTTGTCAGTTACGAACTGGACATAACCAGCAGCGTGTGACTTATCAAGTTTTTGTTGCGCTCTGACCTTTGAGTTGATGTATGTTTTGACGCTTGCACCAACCATCTTGCCAGTCAGAGAGTTCTGTAAGTTTAGGAATGCACTCAATTTTGTGCTATCAATCTTACGGAATGTAAGACCCACACCTGATAGGACACGTGTGACCTGATCAGTCTCAGCCTTAGTAAATGTTGCCGAACCAGCTGTGTCTTGGTAAGTCGCATCATCCATCCAGACAGATGATACTTTACGCAGACCGCTGATGTTTGCACCAAAAGATGCACGCATTTCAGACAACGATCGTCCAGTGTATGTCGTATGCCAAACCACACCAATCTTAGCTCGTTTAATCTTAGCGTCAAGAGGCGTTCCCTGAGGAACTGCATAGACGATTGTGTTAGGTTGAAAAGTTGTGTGCCTTTGACCATCGATCATACTGGACTCAAGGTCATCTGAAGTAAACATCAGATCTCCCTGAATTACATTTGTAATGCCTAGTTTAGAAAACTCTCTAAGAGCAATACCAAATTTAGTTTTAAGTGCTTGAGGCAGTCTAGCATCGCCAGTGATGTCAGACTGTGACTTATATAATAGGGGTGTTTTATTGAATACTGATTTCTTGGCGACGAAAAACTTACCATCTGAAGGATCGATGCCTGCAAAAATGGCTGGTGCGCCATCCCACTTAACAGTCATGTTAATAGAGGAACGGCTGCTTCCAGCCAACATATCTCTTAATGAACGAAGAAAATTGATAGAGCCTCTCGCTCCACCGATACCAAAGTTCAGGATCTCGTCTTCAATGTGTTCGAGGTGCAGGTTCTTGCCCTGTGCATCTTCATTCAGAAATGTCCTTAGACTTTGCATTTTTTCGTTTCTTCAACTTCTCAAGTTCTTTGGTCTTATGACCGATTTGCTGTTGTGCTGCAACTAACGTTTTATTCAACTCTCTATTGACTTGCATAAGTTCATTGCACTGTTGCGCATAAACCTTTGCTTTAGCAAGAGCCATCACCCGATCTTTGTTAATCGAAGTAATGTATTCATCTAGCATCCTAGAATATTCAGCGTTGACAGCACCTTCTATTTCAGACATCGTATTACCTATTTATATTATTGCTTGTCTATATTTTGTGTTAGTTTAGCTGCAACCTCGAGCCAATATTCTTGAGCCCATTCAGTCTTAGCATTCTCATATGCTTTCATAGCATTACATAACAAACGTGTATAATCAAACATTCTCTTCTGCACCTTTCGCTGCACGTTTAAGTGCTTCAGCCATAGAAAGTTTTATTGCACTCATATTTTGCAACTTGATTGCTTTCTTGCGCAACTTGCGTTGTTCAACTCTTTTTGCTTTATCCATTAGTAATCGAGCCTCCTAGCTTCTACGATTTGACGACATTGATCTAACCATTCTTGATAAGATTTATTGTTTTTATATAATTCACGCTTTTCAGGTGTCCCGAAATATTCCAATACCCAAAGAGCCTGATCATATGTTTTTCCGTGATATGACATTGCGTTCCTCAATAAATTTTTTAACCATTCCAGTATTACTTATAGGAAATGTATAGCGATGTAAGAGCCTTTTCTCAAATACTTCATCAGGTCTTACGGGTCTTCTATGTAATGTCAGTAATTGATCAGACAATACGATATCACCAACTTCCCATTCATGATGATAGATGAATTCTTCTTGGAATAGATATTCCTTTAAGTCATCATAAAGTTCAGTATCTTTACCTTTGACCTCTAATTCATTATTGTCATAAAAGTATAGTCCCTTCGTCCCAGCATTATTTTGCTGCTCTATATACATATGATACACGGGAGCATCGGTCTTTCTAACAAACTCTAGCTGATCAGGATTGTCTATATCTGCCCAGTTATGCATATTATACCTATAAGAACAATGGACTCCTGACAATCGTTGCTTTAGGTCGTCAGGCATTTTCTCATAGGCGACTGCAGTATTCAACCAAGAAGTTACCGTTCCTTCGACTCCACGAATACCCTGTAGTGCGACACCGTCTGCTCTGTTTGGACCATTAAGGTTTGCATGCCAGTCTAATTTACCACGAGGAAAAATGCCAGTATAATCGTCATCAGAATTCTTTTGAGCAGTCACTCTCTGGACAGGGAATTGATCACATTCCCATGGGTCTTTATATTGATCCCAAATATCATAGTCACCTTTCTCGTTCCAAACGCATTGTTGGAAATTAGCTATAGTATGATTCATACCATGAATCAATCTTGCAAACTTGTATGATTCGGTAGGTTGCTTCTTGATTACAACAACCAACTCTTTCTTCAGGATTTCTAATACATCTTGACATGCATCATGTGTGAGATTATCTAGATCTAAATTAATTACTTTATGTGTCATGATACTGTTATCGTATGTAAGAAAAAGCTAGGATTATCTAGGACAAAATTTACAATCTTACTTATAGAAGTCAATTCTTGTCCTTTATATTCTGTAATCCGAGTCTTTAGTTGATTAGGTTTTATGTTACAAATGCGTTTGTTGCGGCAAAATAAATCTAATTGCTTTTTATCTTCTTCGTATGTAAGTTCCAGTTCGCCCTTATCGTAATCAACCTCTGTAATCATCGATGAGATATTGATTATGAGTTTATTTTCCCAGTCTAGCATCCTCAACATTTCAAGTTGAGATCCATTACCCATGGAGAAATAATCATACGCATTGTTTATGAAGACATCATAGTCGTGATTGGCTATGCGAATTCTATCTTTAGGATCTGATATATCATAATCGTTAGAAGTAGAAAATCCAGTGACATTATGTTCTGTTGACAACACATCATATAGATGCTTACCAACGCCATTTGTATGTCCTGTAATAGATATCTTCATAATTTAATTGGTCGGGGTTGAAGGATTCGAACCTTCGACCCCCTGCTCCCAAAGCAGGTGCGCTACCAGACTGCGCCAAACCCCGATAATGGTGCTGGTTGAGAGACTTGAACTCCCGACCCCCTGATTACAAATCAGGTGCTCTACCAACTGAGCTAAACCAGCCTCTTTAAAACCCTATTCAAAAAGTCATCTTCAACTGTATTTAGATGGTGGTCAGCATGACGCTTGTCAAACGGATTTATCAACCATCCAAATCTATAGTTATTATGTGCTTTATCAGCAGTAAAGTCAAGCATTTTCCCACCTAATCGACCGCCATGATTCATGACACTCAAGAGTAATGCATATAGACTATAACAAACTGGTATTGCCCATACATAAATCATCGTGCTATAGTCGAAAGCTGTCCATAATAATGTGGGTGTGAGCAGCAATACAAACATATAATACTTCTCATAGAACATGACAACACGATCATTAAGCAGGTGTTTGACATATGAAAGCATCTTTACTTGCTCTCGTTTTGTCATGTCATCTGGATTTGGTGGATTATGGTAAGCATAGATAGCTGCTTTCCACCCAAGATTCACTGGACTATGAGGATCTTTATCAGTGTCTGTAAATAAGTGATGTTGAATATGATTCACAGACCAAGACACTGGTCCAGCACATGTAGAGTTTACACCGAATATGCATGCTAGGTGCATCACTAAGCTATTTTTAATCTTAATAACTTTGTGAGAAAATATGCGGTGATAGACGATTGACATCCCGACATGACCAAACACCCATGCCCATAGTAGACTAAGGCATAGGTGTATAGGATTGAAATTGGTTATCAATTCGAGCATCACCATTACTGGTAAGACGAATTGAAATACCGATATTAACTTATATCGAAATAAACTCTTATCGAAGTCGTTTTCATACATAAGATATTTATATGGCGGAGAGGGTGGGATTCGAACCCACGATACCTTGCGGCATGCCAGTTTTCAAGACTGGTGGTTTCAACCACTCACCCACCTCTCCATGTATTATTTGAGTTTTTGTTTGGTGCGTTCGATACGCTCAACAATGCGCTCATCTTCCCATGCGAGGAAGTTGTGGACTTTACGCAATACCCAAAGCTGAGTTTTACGAAGAGTCTTACCACGAGGTGTTGCCCACCCAGCGGCATAGGCAATAATGATTGCATAAAAGCTAACCAATACTTGCACAAGTTGTTCAATAGGATCCATTACAATTTCCTTAATTTCTTAAAGTTGTTTAAGATGGTGTCAATTTTTTCTTGAGCAGAAGCCATCTTCTCGATTTGAGTTTCAATAGCTTCTACTACATCAGGGTGCTCACCAATGCCCACTGAATGATTTAGGTAAACATCGACGTTCGCCTTTGCGACTGCGATTTCACCTTCAAGTTTTTTGATCAATGCTTCTAACATAATCTTCTCCATAATAAATTACTGGCTAACCGTTGACCAGCGCGAGACTATTTATGGCGTCCAACCCAAGAGGGGATACTCCGACCAAGTCAAGTTTAACATCATTCTGAGATGTTGCCTTTGAGTTTCTTTTGAACTCTTTGAACAGCGTTACGAACCGTAACAGACTTCTTATCTTTCTTACCATAATCGCTGGCAAGATTAGAATTAGGATTGGCGTCTGCAATCTTAGACAAGACTTCCTTGAACCCATCGTCCGTTTTAGTTCTATCACCAGTAGCTTGAACAAGTGATGGGGCTTTACCGACAAAGCGTTCAATATGAGGGTTTTCCTCAAGATACTGATCAGCTGCAGACATGGACATCATCTCTTCAAACTCTTCACCAGTGATATTATTTCTAAATGAATATATTGGCATAACACTCTATATATATTGGTGATCTCGGCAGGACTCGAACCTGCAACCTGCTGATTAGAAGTCAGCTGCTCTATCCAGTTGAGCCACGAGACCTTAGTGAGTGCTTAACCACTCACCAGATTGATCGAAAACTGCAACTGGCACATTCTCAGCAACATTAAACTTGTTGCGAATGTAAGCCAAGTCACCTTCAGACGGGAAGTTGGTCACATCACGCGACAGCTTCACCGTAAAGATCTCCTTGAGATCGTCGTCTTTTTTAGCCATTATAATACCTCATCATATAGGCGTTGCTCGGTCAGTTCTGTGGTCATCTCTTCCAATTCATCGATTGTAAAGTGAGCCAAAGAACCACGGTGTCGGACGCCATAGCATCCCTTCCACGCTTCAACAAAAGCGCATTCAGTTTGGTATCGCTCAAACTGATCAACAGTTTCAATACCATATTCTGCCCAATGTTCGGGAGTTTCGACCAACTTGAACAGCTGGTCTTCATTGATTTTTTTGATGTGTGAAATAAGATCGTTCATAATATTAAACCCACTCATAGTGTTCACGGTCAAGATATGCTTTATCAGCTTCATCTTCATCGTCTTCTTCAACGGGACGAGCCTGTTTCAAGAAGTTCTCGAGGGGAATATCGAGTTCCCAATCATAGAAACCTTTAACCGTGCAGTAGTCGCGGCGATCAGATCCTGGACCATCGAGAATGCTAGTAACCATGACAAACTTCTCGACCTGTTTTCCAGTCTTCAGGTCAAGACCGTCCATAACAAAAACTTTTCCAACAATATCATTCATAACAAATTCCTCTCTCATTTATATTCCCATTATGGACCAAAATGAAGGAAATGTCAAGCTTTTTTTTAAGTTTTTTTTACTTTTTTCCCATGGCTTGAGAGCCGAAAAATGCCGCTACAATGGCTGCAACTGACACAAAGTAGACCGAAGCCATATCGCCGAGGATCTTAGCAGCCTGATCAAGACCGACTACATTAGCTAAGACAACTGCAGCTGGATACAAAAGCATACCAGCGAGAGAATACCAAGCCATCTTACGTTGGGCATCTC
>Ga0181400_1000037_pt1 | contig 45619 bp, 32 predicted proteins | sample 23SPOviralmetaG_FD_130129 | JGI IMG/M metagenome (GOLD analysis project Ga0181400, IMG submission 130129) | Marine viral communities from the oligotrophic San Pedro Time Series (SPOT) site, San Pedro Channel, CA, USA - 23 SPOT_SRF_2011-06-22 | ecosystem: Environmental > Aquatic > Marine > Strait...
CTGTAGTAGAAATACGCAGTATCACATCGCAGTCACTAGCGGGGTTAGGTTGTACGTATTAGAATGGTATTCGGGTACGTGCTTGTAGGTGTAACCAAGTCCTACCTATTTTGCTTATTTTTTAAAAAGGCACTTCGGTGTCTTTTTTCTTGACTAAATTTCCTTAATCTTATTAATTGATAAATACTTGTGTCAGATAGTGTGCCGCAAGGCGGACTTATGCTGTACCCACAGCGTAGCTCATAGAACGGGCATTGGACTACTTTTTATAGGAGAAAAAAAATGGGAAGACCACTTAATAAAAAATTGTTTGGTGTAGCAGGCGCAGGCCCTACAGCAGGCGGAAACGAAATCAAAGTAAACTTTCACAATGGCACAGCCGTTAAAGAAGGTTTCATCGTAAAACAAAAAGCAACTAAAAAGTTTGTTGTAGAAGAAATTGGTACAGGTGGTGAATTTACTTGCACACTTGCAACTGGCAAATTACCAGCCGCTTTAACAGCAGGCGAAATGTCAATTTCAGTACAAGGTTCAGATTCAGAAACTTATGGAGTAAGTAAAATTTCAGGGCGCAAAGTAACTTTAGCATCTCCAAGTGCTACTGGGTCAAATGCATTAGCAGGAACATCGTTACAATACGCTCTAACAGGTTCAGCGGCGGCTGGCATTGTTAGAATGGAAGAAGCTGGTGATGATAACACATTATCAGGTACTGACGACGACGATTTCACAGAAGACGCATAATGAATTAATAGTGTAGGGGAGCAATCCCCTACATTGTTTGCTAAGGAAACATAAATGTCAAAAATTTTAAACGTATCAGATAGTAACTATAAAATAAAAGTAGCAAGTGCTGGAACTATTACACTTGATACTGGTGCCACACTTGGTACAGTTATTCTAACAGGTAACTTACAAGTAAACGGTACACAAACAACTGTTTCATCTGCGGATTTAAATATTACAGACAATATTATTGTTGTAAACAGCGGAGAAACTGGAGCCGGTGTTACATTAAATACAGCAGGTATTCAAATTGATAGAGGCACATCAGACGATGCTTTTATGATATTTGACGAAAATACTACACATAATGATCCAGTAAGTCAAACTAATAGAGGCGGAACGTTTGTTTTTAAAGACAACAGCAATTCTACAAGAGGCATTAAAACAAATTCAATCACAACGGGTGGTACCGACTTATATCTAATTAATGCTGGAAACAATGTTGTTAGTGTTAGTGGAACAAATGATTACGAAAATCAAGTTACTGACGATGATGATTTACCTAATAAAAAATATGTAGACGATGCTATTACAACTGGTATTCAAACTATTACAATCCAAAGTATTCAGCGTGGAGACTCAGCTCTAAACTTATTAGATAGTAGTCTTGATGGCGGAGTAAGTGAATTTAAAGTTACAATTGACGGAGCAGTAGTAAGTTCGTTTAAATCAGATCAAATTACACTAGAGAGTGTAAAATTTCAAGATAGCACAATTACTACAACAGCAGGAAACTTAACGCTATCAAGTGTTGGTAGTGCTTTTGTTGAATTAGATGGCATATTAAGAATGCCTTTACAAGACGATAGTTCGGCTATTGCTAGTGATCCTAGTAAGATAGCATTATACGGCAAAGACCCAGACGTCGGAAATACAGGCGTTTGGTATAAAAATAAATATGACTACGAAGATGAATTGATAAGTACTAATAGATCATTAATGTTCAGTATGTTATTTTAAGGAAAGAAGCAAATGGCAATAGTAAACAAGAAAATACAAACTTCAGATACAACACTTTTAACAGTGCCAGGCGGTAAAAGATATGCTATTACAGCGTTAATGGTATGTAATACACAGCCTGAAGATACTGGTGGTAGTAATGATTCAATGTTTGATATGCACTTTGTACCAGCAGGACAAACAAGAGGTACAGACGATCCTAACGCTAACCAAATTGTTAATAATTTAAAAGTAGCGGGAGCAGACACTTTTTCTTTTGATACAGAAAAAGTAGTTTTAGAAGCTGGAGATAAGATTATTTTATCAGGACAAGCACCAACAAACTTAGTTTGTACTGTTAGTTATTTGGAAGTGTAAATGAGATTTTTAAAAGCACAAACAACATCCAGAGGAGTTAACGCAGATACTAAAGGTGTTAACGTTGATTCTTTAGGATTAATTGATATGAACACAACAGGTGCTATGACGATTCCAAAAGGATCACAAGCACAAAGACCTTTTGTTCCAGGTGAAGGCATGTTACGTTATAATAACGATGTGTCAAACTTTGAAGTTTATCAAAATGGTGCTTGGAAACCAATTAGATTTAAAGAACCTATTACTATTGTTCAACAAAATTTAGGTAATGGTGACGGAACAGAAACAGTATTTGGTCCGTTAAATTCAGGAGATAGTTTTTATCCTGTACCAATTTCACAAAATAATGTTCTAGTTACTATTGAGAACGTATTTCAACTAGCAACAACAAACTATACAGTTCAACAAAGTTCAGGTGGTAATTTAGCTGGTCCTAATTCACCATACGCAGACGGTTATTACTTAGTATTTGGTAGTGCTGTGCCGACAGGTAAAGTTGTACAGGTACTACATAACTTCGACAAGTAATAAATACAAGTAGTAAACTTAGGGGAACTACATGGCACAAGTCGCTCGTATTAGTGGTCAGCTACTACAAGATAATCTACAAAGAGAATTAGCGGATCTTAAATTCGACACGGATCTCTTAGTTGTAAAAAGAGATAATACTCTTGGTATTAATACAACCACTACTCCTAGAAATTTAACTATTAATGGTACACTACGTACAGCGTCAGGTAATACTGATCCTGACATTATTTTTCGTAATAGTTTAAAAGTTGGCGATTTTACTATTGCTACAACAGGTATTAGTACCGGTACAGGAGATGTTACACTTAAATCTACACATCCTGGAGGATTTATTACTACAAACGGTATTGGTAGTTATAACTTTGCTGTTAAAGGAGATGGATTACAAGCACTAGGAACTAACGATAGTGTAGGTATTAAACCAGAAGTTTACGACGGACAAACAGCAGTTTGGAATTCACTTGGCAATTACGGAACATACTGGTATCCAGGTCCAATCAATGCTGTTGGTTCTCCAGACAACGACTGTACAAGATTAGAAGCAGAAGCAAATGCTATTAGATTAAGAGGAAATCCAACAGCATATGAATTAAGTGTTTTTGATTGGGATAGAGACGGTGATATCCAAGCTGATGATGTTTTAAAAACAGGAACACTAAACACATCATTTGGCGGCGGACAAGCATTTCCAGCATCAAGAACATTAGGAGATCATCCAGCTCCCGAAGTTTTAAAACAACATATAATTGATTACTATCCTAGAAGTGCTCCTAAAATATTAAGACTACAAACAGGTAGTACACTTACTGTAACAGGTAATGTACATGCTACAGGTAATATTACATATGGCGGAAGTTCAATTACTATTGGTGATGATAGTACTGACTCAGCAAGTTTCCTAGCAGAATTTAAAAACAATATTGAACCAGACTTAGACAATGTATACCATATAGGTAAAGATGACGATAGTACAGGTCCAGCAAAAGGATTTAGAATCAACGTTGATACACTTAACGCAGATACTGTAGATGCCAGTGGAATTATTTATAGAGGTATTGAACTTACAAAAGATGTGGGATTAATATTTGTTAGTAATGGTAACGGTAACGATACAAATGATGGACGTAATGTAGGTGGTCCATTTGCCACCATTACAAAAGCTCTTAGTGTAGCACAAGACGGAGATCTAATTTACATATATCCTGGATCTTATCAAGAAGAATTTCCAATGACTGTACCTAAAGGAGTAACAATCCAAGGTGACAGCATTAGAGGTGTTGAAATTTCTCCAACATCAGCTACTCAAAGTAATGATGCTTTTTTATTAAATGTAGATACTACAATCGAAAATCTTACAATTAAAGATTTCTTTTATAACAGTGGTAGTGACACAGGTTATGCTTTTAAATTTGCTAACAATTATAACAATATAGTATTTGAACAAGAACCTGGCAGAAGTCCTTATATTAGAAATATTACTGTAATTACAAAAGGCACAACTACATCAGTCTCAGATCCAAGAGGTTACGATAGTGCTGACGCAGGACGTGGAGCATTAGTTGACGGAAACGTAGTAGCATCAACGAGTAGATCGGCAAGTATGCTATTTCATAGTGTTACTTTTATTACACCGGGTGTTACAGGCCTAGTACTTAAAAGCGGTGTACAAGTTGAATGGCTTAATAGTTTTACATACTTTGCTGAAACATCAATTAAACTAGAACAAGGAACTGGTAGAACATTACCAGGTGGCACAACAGCATATGGTGCTGAGCTTAGAATGATTGCTAGTGCTAGTGTTTATGGAAACAAAGGCATTGTAGCAGACGGCGCTGATTGTTTAGCCTACGCAATTAATCATAACTTTGCGTATATAGGTTCAGGAAAAAATGTTACTAACGATAATACACAGACAATACAAGCAAACGAAATTACAGAAACTAACAACGCAAAAATTTACTTTACATCACAGGATCAAAGAGGAAATTTTAGAGTTGGAGATAAATTTTTAGTTGATCTCGAAAATGAAAGAACTAGTTTTGATGTTGAAAGTATTTTTGCTAGTAATACTAGAGTACAAATTAGAAACAACAATGATGTAGTAACATTAGAACCAGGACAAATATCATTAGCAAATATAGCAATAGCTGGAAATAATATAGAAACTACTGTTTCTAATTTAGATATAAATGCTGTTGGAAATATTAATTTTACAAGTAATGTAGTTGCTCCTCAAGTTGATATTTCTGGAAACTTTACAGTAGGAGGATCATTAACAACATTAGGTGATGCGCCTACAGATACAGTAGACTTTGATACAAATGTAAGTCAAGACTTTGAACCAGGAAATAACGATGGAATACTAAAGTTATACGGTGATAAAAGTGATCCTAATTTTACATATCCAAAAACATATTCGCTTACAGCAAACGGAACCACGTACACATATAACGCAACAGGTGAAGATGAAAGAAATTACTTTGCAGGAATTGCCGCACTAAACGTTCCTGGACTTACTGTAGGTTGGCACAGCTTAAACGGATTAACAAATGCAATTCTAATTACGTATATTTCACAAGCAGTCGGAGATCAATTAGTTTTATTAGGTAACGCATCAGATGCTACAAATGGCTGGGTACATTTAGGACATCAACCCGGTACATATAAAGCAGACGGTTTAGACTTAGGATCATCAACATTAAGATGGAAAAATGTTTACGCTACAACAGCAAACTTTGATAGTGTAGATATTTCAAATCAATCTATTGGGACAAATGTTTCTAACGAAAATTTAAATTTAGTTGCTCCTGACAAAATTAGATTTGAAAATTTAGAATTTAAAGATAATAAAATTATTAGTAAATTTAGTCCTGAAGGTGAATTTATTGTTGGAGATTCAACAAGTGATGGATACCCAGGAATATTTACAGGCTATCTTTCTTTAAGATCTATATTACCAAAGTACACTACTATTTTAGGAATTCCTGTACTAGGCACAGCAACAGTAACAGACGAAGCAGTACAACATGCCGCAAGTTTGTTAGGTAGTTACTTAGATAATAACTTTGACGGAGTAGCAGATGATGCTACATTGTACGCTGAGTTCTCAGATGGATTAACAGCTATAATTGTATATGCTGACGCTAGTGAAGAATCAACACTAGCATCAAGTTTAGGTGCGTTTGCTGTAAACAGATCATTTGCTGTTCATCAAGACGAAATGAATGGCTATCAATTAGACGGCGCAGGATCAAATAGAAACTTAGTACAAGAAAAGATTTTTAAAGATCTACTTGTACCAAAAATAACAACTATCTATCCAGATTTAAGTAAAACTAGAGTAAGTACACTTACTACTGCTATGGATGCCGCACGTGGCGGATACCAGGCAGGAGGACAAGCAGGATATAACTATCCTCCATTTGCTTGGTATACTGATGCTACAGGACTTTCTTATGATAACTTAGTATATGAATATTTGTATCTAATTACAGCGGCAGTAGCAGGAAGTCTAGCCTGGCGTTCAGCAACTATAACATCATTGTTTGATCATTATAATAGTTTGTTATTATCTAATAACGATACGGCAGGTTACGCTATTGCTACAAACGCAACTTATAAATTGCCAATTACTAATCAACCATCAATTGATTACTGGACAAGTGTAACAAATAATTTAGGCGGCACAACTAGAGATATTGAATTCGCTCCTACGCATAATTTAGAGATAAGTTCTACAGGAACACTTTCGTTACCTACAGGAACATCAGCTCAAAGACCAACTATATCAGGAGCGTTACGGTACAATACAGATTACGGAACATTTGAAGGTGTTGAAACTGCTGGTAGTGTTTCATTAGGTGGGATTTACGATACTGACAGAGACACATACTTAGACTTATCAAATAATCAGTTTAATTTTGTTACAGCAGGACAAACAAATCATACACTTAACGGAACACTTTTAGAATCAAATGGATTTAGTAGTAATCATAAATTTAGTATCGACGGCAATGTAGTTAGTAATGATGTCCCAGGTGGAAACAGTATATTAAGATCAAACGGAACTGGTAAAACTATTGTAGATGACGGATTCTTTGATTTTAAAGATAGTAACTTACATAATACAACTAATCAAATCTTTAAGTTTACACTTACTAATGCGACTGGAAATGCGCTTCTAAAAATTGATAATGTAAGCGGTATGGTTGTTCCACAAGGTACAACTGCTCAACGTCCTTCATCACCAGAAGTTGGACATACTAGATATAATTTAACACTAGAATATCTTGAAACTTGGAACGGATCTAACTGGATTAATGCAGCTGGTGAAGTTGAAAGTATTGCTACTAGTGATGTTGAAGAATTAGCGTACTTATTCAACCTTATACTAGACTAATTTCTCTTTTCAGCTAAATAATATTAATGCATCAAAGAGGGTCGACCAACCCGATGCTGGACAAACTGTGGTTAGCCGGCAAAGAACAATATGTTGAAAATTAGGCTAGAGGGACAGGATCCCCGTATTAGGAGAGAAGATGGCAATTGGTCGCATATCGGGTCCTCTCTTAAAGGAAAACCTCCTACGTAATGGGACGGATTTAGCCTTTGAGACAGACTTATTATACTTAGATGTAACAAACCGTCGAATCGGTGTAAAAACCACTAGTCCTCAATACGCACTAGACATTGTTGGTCAAGCTAGAGTTACAGATCTAGAAATAACAAATAACATATTCAATATTGGTAATGTTACTATTAACGGTGACACTGCTACTATTTCAACTACAGCACAAGAATTTAGTATAGCAACAGCAGATAATACTATTGTTGGTAACAGAGTTTTGGTTGGCGATTTAGAAATTAATAACAGTTTCTTAGAAAACACAAATACAAACAGCGACCTCTTTATTAGAGCAAACGGTACTGGTAATGTTAACATCCAAGGTAATACACAAGTTGATGGTAACTTACATGCAACTGGAAACATTAGTGCTGATGGTAATATTACAATTGGTGATAGTGACACAGATAATATCTTTATTAACGCAGATATTGCTAGTGATCTTATGCCAGATATCGACAACACTTATAATATTGGTGACGCAAATAAACGTTGGGCAACTGGTTATTTTGCTAACGTTACTACTAATACACTTACTACAAATGACCTAGACTTTGGTAGTATTGATCTTATTAGTATTCCAGGCAACATTGTCTATGTAGCATCAACAGGTTCAGATTCACAAACAGGAACTCATCCGCAAGATCCAGTAGCAACTATATCAAAAGCCTTACAACTTGCTGGTATGAATGATACAGTTTACATTTATCCGGGTCAATATCAAGAAGCATTTCCTTTAGTTGTTCCAGTAGGAGTAACTGTAAAAGGACATAGTTTAAGATCAGTAGAAATTAGTCCAACAAGCGGAACTCAAAGTAATGATGCTTTTCAATTAAACGGCGACACAACAGTTGAAGACATTACAATTAAAGACTTCTTTTATAATAGCGGTGCTGATACAGGATATGGATTTAGATTTGTAAATAACATGCGTGTTTACACAAGATCACCTTATATTAGAAATGTAAGTGTAATTACAAAAGGTACAACTACAAGTAACTTAGACCCAAGAGGTTTTGATAGCGGCGATGCTGGTCGTGGCGCATTGGTTGATGGTGAAGTCGCTGATAGTAATTCAAATGAAGCATCAATGTTGTTTCACAGTGTTACATTTATTACACCGGGTGTTAGTGGACTAAAAGTTACTAACGGATCAAGAGTAGAATGGTTAAACTGTTTTACTTACTTTGCTGACAAAGGTATTGAAATACTAGAAGGAACAGCAGGATTAAAAGGTGACGGTAAGACAAGAATTAAATATAGCGGATTTACAGGTTCAGCTGTTGCGGCAGGACAAACAATTACACTTAACGACGCAGGCGGAACACAACTAGCACAATCTACTATCGAAAGCGTAGGAACAAACGAAGTTACTATTGACGGTAACGCAACCGGATTTATTACACCTTTAAGTAGAAGTAAAAAAACTGTTACAGCAGTAGGAAATGCTCAAATAGCAACAAACATTAAAAAGTTTGGTACAGCGGCAGGGTTGTTCGACGGAGTTGGTGACAGATTTACATTAACAACGGCAACTGATTTTGGATTTGGTACAGGTGATTTTAGTATAGAAGGTTGGATTTATATTTCCGACGATACTGGTACAGAAACTAAATTTGATATGAGAGCTGGATCTGACACTGATAGTGCGTTACATTTTTACACAGTTGACAGACAACCTAAGGTTGCTATTGGAAATACAAATGTACTAGCGCCAGCTATTACGTTAATTAATACTACTTGGTATCATATTATGATATCAAGAAAAGGAACAGCATTAACACTGTTTGTTGACGGAGCAGTACAAGCAACTACAACAAGCGCAGTAGATTTAGGAACAACTAAGCCATTATCATTAGGAGCAACTTACAGTACTTCACAAGCCTATGACGGAAGAATGGACGATGTTAGAATTAGAAAAGGCATAGGTGAAGACACAGCATTTACAAAACCTAGTGCTGAATCAGTAGTTGATCAATATACAGTTTTAAAATTAGATTTTAATGGTGATAACGGATCACAAATTATTACTGACGATGACACGTTTATTCAAGACATTATATTCAGTGGCGGCGGTACAGCAACAGCATTAACATTAATTGATACTAGTGATTTCGGCGGAGAAATTAGAAGTATTGCTAGTGCTAGTGTTTACGGTAACTACGGAATTCACGGCACAGGTCCAGGATCAGTTGTTTACGCAATTGGAATGAACCTTGCGTATATTGGCACAGGTAAAGATGTTAGCAATGATCCTACAGCAGTAATTCAAGCAAACGAAGTAGTTGATAATAGTAATGCTAAAATTTATTTTAGTACAGTTGATCACAAAGGTGATTTTAGAGTAGGTGACTTATTTAGAATTAATCAAGAAACAGGCGAAGTAACATTTACTAACGCAGAGTTTTTGTTTAATAACAACCAAGGTATTACATTTACAGACGGAACAAACACAACTATTATCGATGGTACAAAAGTTGAAAGCGGAAACATAAGAATTAGTGGAAACACAATTAGTAGTACAAGCGGTGATGTAAATATTAACTCTAGTGCTGGAGCAATTAATTTATTAGACAACGTTAACATTACTGGTAATTTAGATGTTACAGGAAATATAACAGTTGGCGGAAATATTACATTAGGTGATGAAACTACAGATACTATTAGTATTAACGCAAGAATTGATAGTGATATTATACCTAGCATTGATAACACATATGATTTAGGAACAACTAGTTTAGCATGGGCTGAAATGAATGTTGGTAAAGCAATCATCGATGACATTGTTATTGATAACAATTCTATTATTACAAATACTAGTAACGGTAGCATTAACTTTACAGCTAATGGTACTGGATCTATTGTAATTGACGACTTATCATTTAACAGCAATATAGTATCAAACAACAGTGGCGATATTAGTTTAGACCCAAGTAGTCAAAATGTTGTTGTAAATAGTACAGGTGCTATTAAGCTACCAAGAGGTACTACAGCACAAAGACCAGGATCACCAGTTACTGGTATGATTCGTTACAATACTGATTCAAACGTATTTGAAGCATACGACGGAAATTGGGTCCAACTAGGCGGTGTGTATGACGATGATCGTGATACATACATTACAGCTGAGAATACTCCGGGTGCTGATGATGATACACTAAGATTTTATGCTGGTGGGTCATTAGTAGCGGATGTTACAGCTAATAGGTTTGATATTAACAGACTAGAAGTAGATGATATTGCTATTAGTGGCAATACACTAGAAACTATTACTACTAATGAAAACCTAAATTTAAGAGCAAACGGTAGTGGTTTTGTTAGTATTGAAAACTTTAGTTTCAACGGAAATACGATAACTAATACTGTAGAAGGTGCTGTCACTACATTAAAGCAAGACGGTACTGGTTACTTTAAAGTTGAAGGCAATGGTGGATTTGTTATTCCAGTTGGTAATAACGCAAATAGACATCCTAGTCCAGAAACTGGAATGATGAGATATAACAGCGTTGAAGATAGAGTTGAAATTTACGATATCTCAAATAACTGGGTATCAGTAGCTGGAGCAACAGGTGCTGTTACGTTTAATGACGCAGAGGAAATTGCTATTAAATTAGCACTGACAATATAGGAAAAAAGAATGGCAACTAATTTTAAAAATATTATAGGTAAACAAATTGGAACAGAAAGAGTTGCTGTATACACAGTACCACCGGCAACAAGTACAACTGTTATAGGAATGAACGTAGCTAACTTAACTGAAGGTATGGTAGGGTGTACTATTGAAATTGGTGACGAAGCAAGTAGTATTGGAACAATGGTAAAAGGAATGCCAATTGCTCCTGGATCAAGTTTAAAACCAATCGGAAAAGGTGAAAAAATTGTTTTGGACGCAACTAACGTATTATACGTTACAGCAGACCAAACTGATTCCTTAGACGTAATTGTAAGTATAGTGGAGATTGTATAATGAGTGATGGTAGTTTAGGACAAAGTGTTGCTGACATGGTCAGCCAAACTGACGCAAGATATTTTTATGGATTGCGTAGAACAGACGATGGCGAATTGTACATTGCTAAAATGGATCAATTAAAAACCGGTGATAGTATTACTATTAACAAAGAAGGCGATCCAGCACAAAATTATGAAGACTTTGAACAGGGTGAAGACTTTTTTGAAGGTAGAAATGTTAACCATGAAAAAGAATATTTAAATTTAAACTACGAACAATTTAAATGGGATAATAGAAACATTAACTATTACGTTGATGATAGCGGTAACTTAGTGGCAAGGATTAACGAAGGTTATACCTACCCAACAGGAGTGTAATAAATACATAAAAGGTTGAAACAATGGCAGAATTTAAACTAAGCAGAATAAGATTTAATTGGAAAGGCTCTTGGGCCGGAGGTACAGATTATGTCGTAGATGACATGATTGAGTACCTTGGTTATACATATGTATGTTTACGTCCACACAGCGCAGGATCATTTACTAATGATCTAAACGGTACAGATGTTACACCAGCAAGACCAAAATGGAAAAAACAAAGTGAAGGTGTTACTTGGACAGGAATTTGGACAATAAGCACAGCCTACGGTGTAGGTAACATTGTAAAATATGGAGCTAGTATCTACCAATGTACTGAAGGACACACTTCTGCCTCTACATTTAGTTCAGGTACAGACGGTCTAGTTGCTGATATTGGAAAATGGAAAATTGTTGCTGTATCATCAGCAGATTGGAAATACAACTGGACAATTAATACACTTTATAGAATTAACGATCTAGTTAGATATAACGGTAAAGTTTACAAAGCAACAGCACAGCACGTTTCAGCTGCAAATTCAAATTTAGGACTAGAAGCTAACCAATCAGATTGGGAAGTGTTATCAGATGGTGATACTTGGAAATCAGAATGGGCAATTGGTACACGTTATCGTGTAAACGATATTGTTAGATATGGTGCTACTGTTTACAGATGTATAACAGGACATACATCTGCAGATAACTTTACACTTGGTCTAGAAGAAGACCAATCTAAATGGGAACAGCATTATGTTGGAGTTGAGTTTGTTACAAAAACAGATGAAGAGTCTGGCTTAACATCCGGCGAATGGCAAGAGAACTATCGCTACAGAGTAAGTGATATTGTTAAACGTGGCGGAAACTTAATGAGATGTATTTTAGGACATACATCAAGTACTGACGCTTCTGGATTTAATACAGATTACAACGCAAACAAATGGGAAATATGGTTACCAGGTTCCGAGTATGATCAGGCTTGGGCAGAAGATGTATACTACCAGCCAAATGATTTAGTATTATATGGTGGTTATGTTTATAAATCATTAACATTTAACTTTGCTTCAGCACCAGGTTTAAATCAAGGTACAGATTGGAATTTAACATTCGAAGGTTATAATTTTAGATATGACTGGAATAATCCTGGAGCAGGCGACGGTAGTACAATTACTCCTTATAAAACAGGTGATGTAGTAAGACTATCCGGTAGCTTATATATTTGTATACAAGACAACACAGATTTACAACCAGATAATTGGCCTGCGTATTGGGAAAAAGTTATCGACGGCAGACAATTCAGAAATACTTGGGAAGATAATATTGAATACTACGAAGGCGATATTGTAGTATGGCAAGGTACATCATATGTATGTACAGCGAATCATTATTCAAGTGAATCTGCTTCAAGACCAGATCAAGATGTAGAACAACCAGATCAAAATTATTGGAAAATAATGATCCTTGGTACACGTACTAATAAACTAGCAAGACTAGGTGATTTAAAAACTTTTGAAGATCAAGATTCAACAGCAATTGATACACAACGTTTAGCAATTGGTACTACTGGACAAGCATTAAGAGCAACTTCAGGATTACCAACTTGGGACAGTTTAGATTTACAAGCAAATGTTTATTATGTTTCACGTAACGGAATCGACGAAGCGGCCGCAGGTGGTTCGTTAAACGCTCCATTTAGAACTGTAAGATTTGCTATGAATTATCTTTTACAAGATGAACCAAATAGAGTCGGCGCTGGCGCAACTGTTAAAGTTATGGGCGGCGAATTTGCTGAAATACTTCCAATTAGTATTCCTGCTAAAGTAGCATTAGTTGGCTCAGAATTAAGATCAACAACAATACGTCCGGCTGTACAAGGAACTGATGTTGTATTAGGAGAAAGAATTAACCTACACGGCATCCTTCAACCACAGGAACCATTAACAGTTCCAAATGATAATGCTAGACTTGATATGTTTAGAGTTAGAAACGGTTGTGGAATTAGAAATTTAACACTTAGAGGTCTACAAGGTGGTGCGTTATCAGGAGATAACGATTATGGTACACAAAGACCAATTCCAGGAAACTCATTTGTATCACTTGATCCGGGCGCAGGTCCAGATGATCAAAGTGTATGGATTAATAATAAATCAACATATGTACAAGGTGTTACTACAATCGGTAACAAATGTGTTGGTATGAAAATCGACGGATCGTTACACAATGGCGGTAATAGATCAATTGTTGCTAACGACTTCACACAAGTTATTAGTGATGGTATTGGCTATTGGGCTACGAACAGAGGACGTTCAGAGCTAGTTAGTGTGTTTACATATTATTGTCACATTGGATACCTAGCTGAAAACGGTGGTATCTTACGTGCTACTAACGGTAACAATTCATATGGTAAATTTGGTAGTGTGTCAGAAGGATTTGATACTACAGAAACACCACAATCAGCTACAGTAGATAACCAGTCAGGTGAAGCAACAGTAGACGAAGTGTTTGCTGATGGTAATCAAATATTAGCACTAGCATTTAAAAATACTGGACAAACATATACAGGTGCTACAACATCTATTTCACAGGCATCAGGTACTGATTTAGATATAAGATTTGATGAAATTAGACAGGGTGCTATTTCAAAAATTGATTTAGCATTACCAGATGGTAGTACAAACGTAGGTGGTAGAGGATTTAAAAGTTTCTCAAACACAGCACAAGGCGGTGATTTGTCAACTATTATTTTAGCGGCATCAGAAGTAAGAACTACAGCTCAACTAATAGGAATGCGACTTGTAATTAAAGAAGGTGCTGGTACAGGACAATATGGTTACATTGCTGGATATAACGAAAGTACAAAAGTAGCAACTATATACAGAGATACTGATGGACAACCTGGATGGGATAATATTGTTCCAGGTAAAGACAACGTGTTAGTACTAAACGGAACAACAGTTTATGATTACGAGCCAAGAGTTACAGTTGATGCTCCAACATTTACAAAAGCAAATAGAAATATACAATCGGGTGCAGCAGACATTGGTTATAGTGAAGCATTAGGAATGTGGTATTATGCTCCAACTGGTACTAACGACTGGTATACTTCGTTAGATACAAGTGTATGGACACAGCATGAAACATCATATGCTAGATCATATGTAAGTTTTGCTAAAACAGGATCATTACTATTAGGATTATCAGATGGTTCAGATCAGTTGGTATATTCAAATGATGGTTCAACATACGATCATTCAACATTGCCATTAAGTACAACTTGGAAAAAAGTAGCAGTTGGCGGTCCATTAGGAGACACAATTATTTGTCTTGCTACAGGAAACGGCAATGCTTATGTACAACAAACAGAAACAGCAAGTGATTCTACAGTAATTGCTAGTGATGCTTGGACAGTTGCAGCAACTGGAGCATCTGATACTAATTGGGTAGGACTAGCATACGGAGCAGGTAAATGGATAGCAATATCACAAGATGGTACTACAGTTACTTCAACTGATAATGGTCTAAATTGGACAACAGGCGCCGCAGTTACTCCACAATCACCAGAAGTGTATAATGATATTGCTTTTGGTAATAATGCTTGGGTAGCTACAATGGCACAATCAGATAGAGTCATATACAGTCATAACGGCACAACATGGAGTGATTCACAAGTAGTTGGTGACTCTGGTAGAGAAAATTGGGTAGTTGGTTATACAGGCGGATTATTCCACTTAGCAAGTTCACAAGGAACAACAGCGTCAAGTGACAACGCAAAATATTGGGTAGTTAGAGAAGCTAACGCAGGGATGACAAGTATTGCTGGTGGTTACTTAACTAATAAACCATCATTTGTTACACTAAACGTAGCATCAACCACAGCACACGTTTATACAGGCGGAGCAAGAGCTTGGGCAAGAGCAGAAGTTGCTAATGGCAAGCTATCATTAATTAAAATTTATGAGCCAGGTAGTGGATATATTATAACACCAACAGTATCAGTTACAGATCCTGAAGCATACGACGAGTCATACTTTGCTGTAGATATTAACAACGGTGTTTTACCACAACCAATATTCTATAACAGAGGTACTGGATATCAAAGTGCCCTTGTTAAAATTAACGGCGATGGATTTGGAGAAGAATTACAAATTGGTAATACAATGAAGATTAACGGAATTGGTGTTGTACCAGGACCAGGAGCAAACGTTGTGTTTGCTGGCAATCCTACAGTATATAGACTTGTTAAAGTTAATTCACAATCAGGAGTATCACCAAATATTACTATTACATTCCAAATATCACCAACACTAAGTAGATCAACAGCACCATTACATAACGTAGGAGTTACTTTACGTGAACGTTATAGTAGTTGTAGACTTACAGGACACGACTTCCTAGACATTGGTACTGGTAACTTTGATGAAACAAATTATCCAGCACTTTATGTACAAGGACAGACATCTGAAAACGATACAGTACAAGCAAACGAAGTTGTTGAATCAAATGGAGGACGAGTGTTCTACACAAGTACAGACCAAGACGGTAACTTTAGAGTTGGAGAACTATTTAGAGTATCACAGGCACAAGGTGGTGTTACATTAAGTGCTGACTTCTTTGACTTAGAAGGACTAGATGAAATTAGACTAGGTGGTATTAGAGTAGGTGGTACACAAGCTGTTATTAGAGAATTTAGTACTGATAACACTTTTGTTGCTAACTCAGACAATATTATTCCAACAGAAAGAGCACTGAAGGCATATATCGAGAATAGATTCACAGGTGGTGGATCTAACTTGTTTACCAACAAACTAACAGCAGGTCAGCTTGTATTTGAAGAAAATACATGGTCAAACACAGCTGGAACAAACAATCCAGATGCAATGGCGTCTGTAGACACTGACTTTACAATTAACGGACCACTAGGCGGTGGCTTAGCAGGATTGAATTTATTCCTGTCATCCCGAACTGAACGAGATGACTTTAACGGATAATGATAAATATGTATAATACCAAGAACGGAGCAAAAAATGGCAGAAATTAAACTCGGTAGAATTAGATTTATTTGGAAAGATGCATGGACAGCATCCGCTGAATATCTAAAAGATGATGTAATTAGATATGGCGGTAGAACCTATGTATGTATAACCGGACATACAGCTACTACTAATTTCTATGACGACTTAGTAAACTGGAATAAGTTTAGTGATGGTACAGACTGGAAAGCAGACTGGACACAAGCAACTTTTTACAAAATAAATGACATCGTAAGATATGGTGGTATTATTTACATTTGTAATACAGGACATACAGCACAAGCAACACTAGAAGCTGATCAATCAAAATGGGATCAGTTTGCTACTTCAATTGACTGGAAAGATAATTGGACAGCTGCAACTGTTTACAAAGCAAATGACTTGGTAAAATATGGTGGTAACATTTACTTGTGTAACACTGGTCACACTGCCGCGGCTAGTAACGCACTTGGACTTGAGCAAGATATTTTAAAATGGGACTTGTTCTCAGAAGGTCAAGATTGGAAACAAAATTGGGCAATTAACTCACGTTACAAAATCAACGATATGGTTAAGTACGGTGGTACTGTTTACATTTGTAATACAGGACATACATCAGCCGCTACATTAACATTAGGTTTAGAAGACGATCAATCAAAATGGGATTACTTAAACAAAGGTATTGACTACAAAGGTGAATGGACTAACTCAACACGTTATAAAGTTAACGATGTTGTATTATTTGGTGCTACACTTTGGATTGTTACAACTGAACACACATCAGTTGCTACTAATCCTGATTCGCAGTTAGGTACACTACAAGCTGATATTGCTAACTGGGATAAATTTGTTCCAGGAATGGAATTTGAAAACACATGGTCAGGATATGAAAGATATCAACCAGGTGACTTTGTAACTTACGGTGGTAACCAATATGTTGCTAACGATAACGTTTACGCAGAAGTTCCGTCAAGTAGTGCTAAATGGGATCTAGTTACAACAGGATTTCATCTTAGAGGATCTTGGGGTGATGACTCTACAAACACAGAATACAAAATTGGTGATGTTGTAAGATTAGGTGGCTACACATATGTTGCTATAGCTGATCATCAAAATCAACGTCCACCAAACACTACATATTGGGCAAGATTAAACCAAGGTATTGAATGGAAAGATACTTGGTCTAATGCTACACTTTATGACGCAGGAGATGCTGTACGTGAAGGTTTAATTAGTTATGTTTGTATTCTTGCACATACATCAAGCGGTACTAATAAACCATCAGCAGATTCATTAGGAACATACTGGAATAACGTAGCATCGGGTGCTGAGGAAAGTGCTTTAACAACTGAAGGTGATATACTTTATTACAGTGGTTCAGGTCCAGCAAGATTACCAATTGGTACAGAAGGTCAAGTATTAAGTGTTGCTGGTACAGGCGTTCCAGAATGGAAAGACTTCGCAACAACACCAGATGTATATTATGTTGCTACTAACGGTGTAAATAATCCGTATCCAACAAACGGCGGAACACTAGATCGTCCTTGGAAATCAATTCGTTACGCATGTGAAGAAATTGAAAAAGGTCCACGTAATCCAAACGCGGTAACATTGTTAGAAGAAAACAGAATGTTCATAGCATTTGAAACTGCTAAATGGGCTAAAAGACAAATCATTACACAAACATCACCATTCTTTATTGGTTTTGCTTTTGATGAAGCTAAGTTCCAAAGACTAGCAGGAATTGTACTTGATTACGCTTTAAGAGATCTAAGACAAGGCGGAAATAAACATATCAGAGACTTAGCTACTTTAATTAAAGCTCAAACAGATGGCGATTACTTTACGTCAGGTTCTGAAACACAAAATACTGCGGCGTTAGACTTTGTAGTTGATCTAGTAGAAGACGTACTAGATAGTGCTACACCTCCAGCAGATTATCAAGATTTAGATAGTGTTGCTTCATCTGATAGATACTTACAAATCAAAGACGCTACAAGAGTTGAAGAGCCAAATGCGCTTGCAGCAATTACAGCATCAGTTGCTATTGCTAAAAGTACTATTTCATTAATGGGTGGTTACACAATCCCAGCATTAGTAAAAACACACAAAGTTGTATTTGTAAAAACAGGTACATACACTGAAGTACTTCCAATTAGAGTTCCAGAAAGAACAGCAGTTGTAGGTGACGAACTACGTTCAACAAGAGTTGAACCAGCAGGAAGTGTAACAAACTCAAATGATACAACTTATTCACTAGCTGGTATTTTACATATGAAGAGTATTTTAAGTGCTATTTGTCAAGGTACAGATATTACTGAGCAATCAGGTAACAACTTAACTCAGAATATATCTAAACCATTAAGTACATCAACAGTGGGTACTATTGTTTCTAATTTAGCACAAGAACTATATGACAAAATTGACTATGACATTAACGGAGCATCAGGAGACTCTACAGCACCAGTGTTTAGAGGAACTAATACGTTTGTTGATGATCAAGACAAGTTTGCGGCAATGCGTTTGTTAAAATTAAACAAATCATATATTGCTAGAGATGTAACAAAATATATTAACGCAAACTATCCTTCATATACATTTGATGAACCAGCATGTGAAGCAGATGTAAAACATTACATTGACGCATTTATATATGACTTAGAACAAAGTTATACAGGTGGCGGCACAGAAGGTAGTAACTATGCTACATTAATAGCAGGTCAAATGTATTCAAATAGTGTTAACGGAAGTACAAAAGAAAATATGTACTTGCTACGTGATGCTACTGGTGTTAGAAATCAATCACTAGGCGGATTAAGCGGAACATTAGGTAGTGCAAATGCGTATGGAACTAAGCGTCCAGACACAGGAGCATACTGTGCTCTTGATCCAGGTTGGGGTCCAGATGATGATCGTGTATGGATTAGTACACGTTCTCCATATGTACAAGGTGTATCAAACTTTGGTACAGCGTGTGTTGGACTTAAAGTTGATGGAGATTTACATAACGGTGGTAACGACTCGATTGTTGCTAACGACTTTACACAAATTTTAAGTGATGGTATTGGTGCGTGGGTAACTAACCTAGGTAGAGCAGAACTTGTTAGTATCTTCTCATACTACGGACATATTGGTTACCTAGCTGAAAACGGCGGTAAGATACGTGGTACTAATGGTAACTGTTCATACGGTGATCATGGTGCGGTATCAGAAGGCGTTGACGCAACAGAGATTCCAATTACAGGAACTGTCAACAACAGAAAACTAGAAGCACAGATTGGTAGAGCATTAACAGACGGTAGTGAAATTATTCACTTTGAATACACTAACGCAGGTAATAACTACACAAGCGGAACTTATACAATTAGTGGTAATGGTTACGGTGCTGTTATTGATAATGCTAATGTTGTAAACAATGGTATTTTTGAAGTAAGATTAAAAAATCCAGATGACGGATCAACATTTAGTGAAACTGATCTTGATGGTGATGGAACATTAAATGACGCAGACACAGTAGGTGGACGCGGATATTCAACAAGTTCTAACACAGCACAGGCTGGTAGTACAACTACTATTACATTATCAAACACTGAAACAGCAAACAATACAAAATACGTTGGTATGAGAATTGTTATTACAGCTGGTGTTGGCGCTGGACAGTATGGTATTATTACAGCATACAATTCAGGTACTAAAATTGCTAACATTGCTAAAGAATCAGATAGTACAGCAGGTTGGGATAACTTCCACCATAGTAACGCTGTAGAATCAACACTTGATGCTACAACAGCATACACTATTGAGCCAAGAGTAAGAATTACAGGCGGCGGTGGTAGTGGCGCTATTATTAGAGCTAAAGTTGCTACTGGAAGAATTACACAGTTCTTTATTGTTAATCCAGGTAGTGGATATACATCTACTCCAACATTAACAATTACAGATCCAAGTGAAACACTACTATGTCCAACAGAAGTTAGAGTTGGAAGTGGTGTATTAACTCAACCTACATTTAGTGCTAGAGGTACAGACTTTGAAACAGCTGGCGCTACAGTAGTAGGCGATGGGTACGCAGATATCTTCCAATCAGTTAACTTCTTAAATGTTGAAGGATTATCAGATGTACCAACAGAAGGTGCTAATTTACAAATTGCTGGCGATAGTAGATACTTTAAAATTGTGTTTGTAAGAGAACTATTAGGAAGCGCAGGCAACTATAGTTGTAACTTACAAATATCACCAGACACAGGTATTGAAAGCGCACCAGCACATGGTACATCAGTTACAATGCGCAGACGTTATTCACAAGTACGATTAACAGGACACGATTTCCTAGATATTGGTACTGGTAACTTAACAGAAACAAATTATCCAAACACACCAACTTATCCAAATGATCCAAATGATGAAGTTAAAGAATTTGGCGGAGGCAGAGTGTTCTACACAAGTACTGACCAAGATGGTAACTTTAGAGTTGGACGTTTGTTTAATGTGGAGCAATCAACAGGTAGTGCGAGCTTGAATACAAGTGCATTTAGTTTAGCAGGTCTACAAGAACTGTCACTAGGCGCAGTTGGTTTAGGACAAGGTGGCGCTACAATTAACGAATTTAGTACTGATGGAACTATGAGTGCTAATAGTGATAACGTTGTACCAACACAAAGAGCAATTATTACATACATCAATTCACAGATTGGTGGAGGTAGTAGCTCTCTTAATGTTAACGCTGTTACAGCAGGTAAAATAAATATCACTGGAAATACAATTTCAACTACGGATAATTCACCAATTACGGTCACAACAGGTATGAACTTTAATGGCGGTGTAAGTGGAAGTCCAGTAGCAATGAGTTATTTCTTAACAAGTAAAACTTAATGGCTAAATACTATATAGGAGTGTAAAAAATGGCATCAGGAATTTTAGGATCAGTAGATCTAGGAGCAAACAGCGATTCAAGCGTATACACTGTTCCTGCCGATACTTACAGCGTTGTTACTGTATCTTTTTGTAATAGAGGATCATCAACAGCAAGTGTAAGATTAGCAGTAGCAGGTTCTGCGTCACCAGGAGCAAATGAATATCTCGAGTATGAGACATCAATTGGACCAAACGGTGTACTTGAAAGAACAGGTATTGTTGCGCAGGCAAGCAAGATTATTGTTTGTAGATCATCTGCAACATCTGTAACTGCGATGGTTATGGGTATTGAGACAGCCGTACCAGCGGCATAAACATAAGGATAGGATAAAGACATGGGTAGAAGAATTTCAATAGGTTCACCAGGCTTAACAGTTCCTTTCGGTAATACAGCACAGCGAACCGCAGATGCTGGGCAAGGTGCAATTAGATTCAACACAGAGATTGGTGTTTTAGAATTATATAATGGCACAGCTTGGATACCTGTGGGAGTCCTAAACGGCAGAATGGTAACAGGTACCACTACTGCTGCATCAGGAGAACAGTTGTTCGTAGACACTAACGGTGGAGGTTATACAATTAATCTTCCAGGTTCACCTACAATGGGTGATATTGTAAGATTTTATGACATTCGTAAAACGTTTGATAGTAATAACCTTACAATTGGTAGAAACAGCAAACTTATCCAAGGTGATAGTGCAAATATGACAGTTAATACCGAAGGCGCGGCATTTGACCTGGTTTATTCAGGCGACACATACGGTTGGCGTGTATTCACTGTATAACGATTGAGGAAACAAGATAATGGCATCGTATGCAAGTTATAAAAAAGTCACATCAGATAGTATCCCATCGGGCGCAATAACAGCGGCAAAATTACAAGCCGGTGCTGGAGCGTGTCGTAAGGTACAATGGATTTACAACGAACGAGGTTTACGTTGTCACCAGTGTGCTAGAGAGTCAGGCTGTTGTGAACAAGCAAACGGTAAGTGCTGTTATTGGTGTGTTCCAGACAACGTATATAAAGTAACATTTGAAATTTGGAGTGGCGGCGGCGGAGGCCCAGGTCACACATGTTGTAATTGTTGTTCATTTTCAATTGGTGGATTCGGCGGTAACTACGCAACTAAAACAATTGATACTAATCCAGGATGTCAGTATAGTGTATGTGCAGGAGGCAGTTGGCCTTGTGGTAAATCACACACATGTACAGCAGGTATGGGATGTAGAAGTTATGTAAACGGACATAACCTAAGTAATTATTGTACAGACGGCGGATGTCCAGGTTGGATGTGTAACGGAGATGCGTGGGGTCAAAGACACGCTGTAACTAGTTGTGCTAACTGTAGAATTTGTGGTATCTTTGGAGCTGATTTTGGCTTTTCAGGAGATGCTGGTATTAAAGCAGGTACAACAACTTGTAGATGTCATGGACAAACAAGTTGGACAGGATCTGGTGCTGGTATGGGCATGTATATGGCTACTATGACAAACGAAGCATGGTGTGCTTGTGGATGTCATATTCCGTGGCCAGCAGGCGGAGGTACATCAGGAACATCAAGTTATTGTAATAACTGGGCAAAATGTTGTGCGGGTGGTTCAGGCCAAGGCGCATCAGGCATAGTAAAGATTACATTTGTATAAGGAAAAAGAATGGCAACGTATTCAAGTTATAAAACATTAACAGCAGACAACTTCGAAGATAATAGTATTACGGCGGCTAAACTAGGCGCTCAAGCTGGTAACAAATATGACTCATTTTATGTTTATAACGAGCGTGGAATGGCATGTCAACACTGTGCTGATAACGGAAACTGTTGCCAACAAGCAAATGGTAAATGTTGTTACTGGACAGCTCCAGCAAATGTTTCTAGAGTAACATTTGAAATTTGGAGTGGCGGTGGAGCAGGAGCAGGCGGCACATGCTGTAACTGTTGTATGCACTCAGCAGGTGGATCAGGTGGTAACTACGCAGTAAAAAGTATTAGTACGTGTCCTGGCTGTCAATATTCAATTTGTGCTGGCGGTACATGGCCATGTTCAAAATCACATACTTGTACAGCAGGTATGGGATGTAAGAGTTATGTAAATGGATATAACCTAAGTAATTTTTGTGCTACAGGTGGTTGCCCAGGATGGATGTGTAATGGAGACGCATGGGGTCCTAGACACACACAAACATGTGGTAACTGTAATATATGCGGAATTTTTGGAGCAGACTTTGGAATTATGGGATCAACCGGAGTAACAGGCGGACACGGTGGATGTCAATGTAAATCAGGAGACTGGGGCATGACAGGATCAGCACCTTTTGTAGGTAAAAGATTTGCTGGTTCAAACGCAGAAGCATGGTGTAACTGTGCTTGTTATACGAACTGGCCTGCAGGTGGCGGACAAACAGGACAAAGTTCATATTGTGGTAACTGGGCAAAATGTTGCGCAGGCGGTAATATGGGTGGCTCAGGATTAGTTAAGGTAACATTCGCTTAAGGAAAGATAAAAATGGCAACATACGCAAGTTATAAAAAAGTACCAGGTGAATCAATTGTAGACGGTAGTATTACAAGTGATGATATTGCCCACGGTAACGGTAACAACTACGGAGTACAATGGATTTACAATTCTCGTGGCATGGTTTGCCACGCTTGTGCTAGACAAAGTGGTTGTTGCGAACAAGCAAATGGTAAATGTTGTTACTGGTGTGTTCCAAATGGAGCAAGTACAGTAACATTTGAAATTTGGTCAGGTGGAGGCGGCGCTCCAGGCATGACTTGTTGTAACTGTTGTTCTTTCTCAATTGGTGGAGCAGGTGGTAGTTATGCTACTAAAACAATTAGTACATCTCCAGGATGTCAATACAGTGTATGCGCAGGTGGCTCATGGCCATGTGGTAAAGCACATACTTGTGTAGCAGGAATGGGTTGTAAATCATACATTAACGGACATAATTTGTCAAACTTCTGTGTAGAAGGTGGCTGTCCGGGTTGGATGTGTAATGGTGATGCTTGGGGACCAAGACATACACATACATGTTCTAACTGTAGAGTATGTGGAATATTTGGCGCAGATTTTGGAATGATGGGAACAAGTGGTACAGAACCAGGACATGGTGGCTGTCACTGCTGGTATACTTATTCATTCTCAGGTTCAGCACCGATGATCGGTAAACAGCAAGTAGGCGTTACTAACGTTTCTTGGTGTTCATGTGGTTGTCATATTGATTGGCCAGCAGGCGGTGGACAATCGGGTGTTAGTTCATATTGTGGAAACTGGGCCAAGTGTTGTGGTGGCGGATCAGGTCAAGGCGGATCTGGTGTAGTCAGAATAACATTTATGTAGATAATGATAAATACTTTTAGGAGTTATATAAAATGAGAATGATTAGTAAAACATTTACTTACCCAGTATGGGATGCCTGGAGAACAAATAGTTTCGCCGAAGGACGTACAGATACATTTACGTACAACGGTCCGGAATTTTTAACTTTTGAAGTAAGCAATGATCCAAACGATCCTGACTACGGAAAAGAAACTGGTTGGTGTTTATGGTTAAAACAAGACCTTGAACGTCCATCAGGCGCTGACGTTACAAGAATAACAGTTGATTGTAAAGAACAACCTTTACTATGTGAAATTGGTAACGATTGTGGTCGTGATGACATGATCCAAAAACGTAGACAAAGAGAATGGTTAGTACTATGGGACGCTCCTGAAGGGCACCAAGACGTAGAATACACAAATGACTTAGAACCAAGAGACATTTATAACGATAATGATATCACATATGATTTTGATACAGAAACGTTTAATATTGGCGTAAGAGATTGGGCCGCAACAGGTACAAAAATGGATCTTACATGGCAAGATCTTAGAGATGTAAGAGACCAAGACTTAAATGATACAGATGCTAAAGTTGGACAAACAGATGCTCCACAAGCAATTCAAGATGCTTGGATAGCTTACAGACAGCGTTTAAGAGATTTGCCAGCATGGGCACAAGCACAAGGTTACGAACCATGGCAAGCAGTTCAAATGTGGCCAGTTATGCCAAAAGATATGCGTGATCCAGATGCGGCATCAGATCCAGAAGATCCGTATAGAGATGGAGCCTTTGCTGTAGACGTAGCAGTTGCTGCACTTAAAGTAGCCGGCAAAAGATAAACTTAAAAAAATTTAAATTATAAAAACCCTTACATTAACGTGTAAGGGTTTTTTCTTATGCCACATATGGCTTTCCTAAAACTTTTCTTGTGTAAATATTTCTATAATAGGAGAAAACATTGGAACGCAAAAAAGCATATTTTATCAACGGTGGAGCAGGCAGGGTTGTCGCAAGTATTCCAGCGTTTGAAAAACTGTACGAAGAAGATCAAGACTTTATTATTGTTTGTGAAGGCGGAATGGACTTTTACAAAGGACATCCACAACTACATGAACTAGCATATGACAATTGGCATAAAAATTTATTTAAAGATTATCTTAAAGATAGAGATATTATTTCGCCAGAGCCGTATAGAGTCTGGGAATATTATAATCAAAAATGTAGTTTAGCACAAGCATTTGATATTGCTATTAATAACAAAGGTGTTAGAAAATTACAAGATCCAACTATACATATGAACAAGCATGAACTTGTACAAGGGTATAAAGTTGTTGAAGAAATTAAAGCAGTAACTGGCAAAGACAAAGTAGTAGTGTTCCAACCATTTGGTCGTACAGCCGAAAATATGGGTGACTTTGTAATTGACGGAACTTCAAGAAGTTTTCACTTAAATGATGTTATACGTGTTTGTAAAGACTTACGTGATGATTATGCTGTAATTGTAATGAGTGAATTTCCTGTAACTATTGAAGAAAAGCCAACAGTTCCTATTGCTGTTCCACAGATTCCAGATGTAAGAGTTTGGTCTAGTGTAATTCAAATTGCTGATCACTTTATTGGATGTGATAGTTTAGGACAACATATGGCAAAAGCATTAGGTACTACATGTACTAGTGTTATTGGTAGTACATATCCTATTAATATTTCTTATCCAGACTCACCAGATTTTGATATTATTGATTTAGGTGAAGGCAAACGTAAGTTTAGTCCTATTAGACTTACTATGGAAGATGAAATCGAAAGATTTAATGACGAAGTTATGGAGTTAAATGATGAAAGTTTTAAAAAGATTATTTCAAGTGCTCGCAAGCGTTTGGGTAAGCCGAGAAGTTACAGCGGAAACTACAAACCGCAACAAGAGCAAGGGGAGGTCTGCCCAACTCATGGAGTAGTACATTCAGACGGAGTAACACATGCTAAACAACCTGCTCAAATATTAGGAAGAACAGGAAAATAAATTGGCTGAAGAATTTGATCATAGAGCTTTAGATGCTAGAATGGAACACGAGTGGCAAAAGAATGTTAAGCCGCAAGTAAAAGCCTCGCAAAGTTTAGAGACTTGGGTCATTACAGATAACTTTTACCCCGGATGGAAAAGGTTTGAAAAGTTATTTGACGATACAATATACGATACTAAAAAAGATAAACTTATGCCTTATGTATTTTATACACAAGGTGAAATGAATTACCCAGACACAGTTGATCCTGAACTAGACTTTCAAGAATTTATTAAAAAATGTTTACTTCAAAGTAGTTTACCAATTACTATGGGTAAATGTTTAAAAGCATGGGGATTAAAATATCCTCCGGGTTCGTACAGTGGTATGCATTGTCATCAACCAGGCAAACAATTATCGGTTGTAATGTTTTTAGACGATGTAGAAACAACAGAACTATATCCATTAGCAGGATCACTAGTTACACTACAGCCGTTTGAACATGACATTAATCACGTTCGTATAAAACCAACGCCAGGTGGTGTTGTTATTATGGACGGAAGAGTATTTCACGGAACATATCCTACATTAAATGATCGTAGAGTATTTGTTGCTGATTTTGAATACGAAACATTTGAAACATTATCAACTCAAGCAGGTACATCTTTAATGTATCAACAAACAACTTTACCTATGCCAAATCAGAACGATCTTGACTGATTTTATAGGTACATATAGTATAACAACTTATTAAGGAAGAAAACGTATGACACAGTGGATTGGCGCAATCACAAGAGGACACAATGGAGGAGCAGTTCTCCTTAAAGATGGCGAAATTGTTTTTGCTATTGAAGAAGAACGCTTAACACGTAAAAAGTATGATGGCGGACCTCTTGCCGCAATGATCAAATTTTTAGAATATACAGATAAATTAGATTATCTAGTAGTAGCACATACACAACCTTTAGCAGATTCAAGTAGAATTGACTTTAGTGGCGGAGATATGTACACTGGACTAGCAAGAAAGTTAGGACTTATTGATAGAGCGGAAAATGCTTTTGGTTCAAACTTTGATCATAGACAAGTAATTGACCTAAGTCATATACATCACAAGTTACATGCTAGTTGTGCGTTTTATAGATCAGGATTTGAAAGTGCTACAGCAGTAATTGTAGACGGTGCTGGTACATTTATTCCGATGAATATTAATGCTGGTCAGTTCCAAGAAGAATTTATGACTTGGGAATGTGAAACTATTTTTAATTGTTCATATCCTGATAACTTTAAAACTGTATTCAAACATCAAGGCGGCAACGGTCCTTTCCCAGGAGCAAAAGTTGATTATATTCCTTCTGAAAGAGAAGGTGAAGAAGGATATCACCAATTAATTTTAGATGATACTGCTGGCATTGTTAAAGCATACGAAGCAGTAACACAATACTGTGGATTTCAACCAATTGAAGCAGGTAAAACTATGGGATTAGCACCTTACGGAAAGCCTAACCCTAATGTACCTCAAATTTATACTAACGGTGGCGGCGGCAAATGGACTAGCAGTGATAGAAATGTAATTGTACCTACATATCCTAATGCGGCTGTGGTAAACGAAAGCAAATATGAGTTTTTAGAAACGTCTGAAGACTTACATGACAGTAATGTTGATCTTACAACATTAGAAAATCGAAGAGATTTAGCATATGCTGTACAAGCAGGATCCCAACAACAAGTTTTAGACTTAATTTTTCAATCTGTAGAAACTACAGGTAATAAAAATGTTGTACTTAGCGGAGGATACGCATTAAATTGTGTTGCTAACTATTGGTATTTAGATAAATTGGCTAAAGAAGGTATTAATTTATATGTAGAGCCTGTTTCAAGTGACGCAGGTACAGCAATTGGTGCCGCTTTGTTAGTTTATCATCAAACAACTAAAGATAAAAAAGTAAGAGATTACGCAGAAACTATTTACGAAGGATTTAGTTATACATATACTGACAAAGAGATTAATGATACTGCTGAGAAGTATAATGCTACAGTAGTTGATTGTCCTACTAACGATAAAGTTATAGAACTTATTAAAAACAATACTATTGTAACTATGTTTCAAGGACGTTCTGAAAATGGACCAAGAGCATTAGGTAATAGAAGTATTTTATACAATCCAACAGACCCAGACGGAAAAGATCACGTTAATAAAGTCAAACGTAGAGAATATTTCCGTCCATTTGCCGGTACAATCTTAGCAGAACACGCACATGAATGGTTTGATATGAAAGGACTAGAAGAAAGTCCGCATATGATGTACGCAATGGATTGTAAAGACGGAGTTGCTGAAAAGATTCCAAGTATTATTCATGTAGACGGTACTTGTAGAATACAAACAGTTACTGAAAAACAAAATAAACATTACTATGACATTATTAATGCGTTTTATAAAGAAACAGGAGTTCCGATTATTTTTAATACTAGTTTTAATCTAGGCGGCGAACCTTTAGTAGAAACACTAGATGATGCTGTACGTACACTGTACAATAGTGAAATGGAGTATTGTTATTTGCCAGAATACGGCAAACTAATTGAAATGCGGAACTAATGAGCATACATTTATTTGGTATACCAGTATATAAAACGTTATTAAAAGAGCATAGTTTAGTTCAAGAAGACTTTAAAGAAATTCTTAACGATGATTCTAATTTTGCTAAAGTACCTACTTGGTATAGTAACGTTGATACTACTTACGGAAATAAAAAAGCTAACGAATTACCATTTAAACGATTTATTAGATCAGCTATCGAAGGATTAAATGAATATTTAGAAGTATTTGACGTAGATGTTTCGTTAGATTACCAAATTGAATGTTGGGTTAATAGATATAAGCCAGGACAGTTCCAAGAAGTTCATAATCATGCTGGCCCTGCTCAGATTAGTTGTGCTTACATGCTTAAGACTCCTCCTAGTAGTGGAAATTTTGTGTTTCATAACAATACATATGACTATTTTCATCAGTCAGGCTTACCTAGTTTGTCATCTAAAGATTTCAAATACAACAATAGAATAACACCTCCTTGTGAAGAAGGAGATATTATATATTTTCCAAGTAACCTTGGACATTATGTATCAGACAACCAAAGTAGTAATACCAGAGCAACTATAAGTGCTAATTTTGTTATAAGAGAGAAACACAATGGATAAAAATGTAATTGATGAGGACGAAGTATTTGCCGTTAATCCTGATTGGTCCATTTCAGTACAAAAATTTAATGATGTTAAAGTAGTTATTGTTGATGACTTTTACAAAGATCCTTGGGCAGTAAGAAAACTAGCATTAGATATCCCTGCCTCGTATAATAAACGTATCAGAGGTGGCAATCCTGCTTTAAGAGTTAATGCGTTTTATGAATTATCTAATTTAGGATGGGCTTTCGATCAATTAATTAGTACATACTTTGATGATGTGTACTATGAGCATCCTTTGGGCTGGGTACAAGAAAGTTTAATGAGAGCTACCTTTATGGTAAATGTAATGCAAACAGACAATCTACCTCCGATTGCTCCACATCAGGATAATCCTAGTAAAATTAATATAGCATCTACAATATATCTTAATACACCTAACGAATGTGCTGGTGGTACAAGTTTTTATACATACAATGATAAAACAACATATGACGAACCTGGGAATAAAACATTAGACGTTGCTGGAAAGCATCCTATAACACAATATATTACAGATAGTATTGGTGATTTTAAAATGATCGGTATGGTTCCGATGATATTTAATAGGATGGTTTTGTATAATCAATCAAAACTACATACAGCATATGTAAAACCAGAAATGTTTACTGGTAATCTTTACAGATTAAACCAACAATTTTTTATATAGGAGAAAATAATGGATGGTAATTTTGACGGAGTTGAAGAATACCCAAATGCTTTTCCGATTGACTGGTGTAAGCAAGTTATAAAACGCTTTGAGGAAATGTCAGCTAATAATTTAACAAATTTACAAAGTAGTACAAAGAATCAAGACGAACGTGTATACATGGACTGGGCAAATCATAATAGTAGGTATCATGCCGACGATGATCTTTGCCATTTCTTTTATAGTACCCTTAATAAAATTTATACAGAGAAGTATCGAGGCAAATACGAAAGTTTAGGTAACGTTTTACAACATTCGCCTAAAGGAATGAGTATACAAAAGACTAAACCGCACCAAGGATATCATGCTTGGCACTGTGAGAATGCAGATTTAAGTTCATCGTCACGTATACTTGCTTATACTGTCTACTTAAACGCTGTTGAAGAAGGCGGCGAAACAGAATTTTTGTATCAAGGTATAAAGTGTAAGCCTGAACCTGGTAAACTTTGTATTTTTCCTACATCTTTTACACATCCACATCGAGGTAATCCTATATATAAAGGAGTTAAGTATATTGTAACTGGATGGTACACATTAGATGAATAAAAGTATGAACATAGCAGTAGTTGGAGGTGGCACAGCAGGATTTGTGTCAGCACTAATTATAAAAGCAACCTTTCCTAAAATGAAAATTGATATGATCCGATCAAGTAAGATTGGAACTATAGGTGTTGGCGAAGGATCTACTGAACATTGGTCAAAGTTTATGGACTATGTAGGTATTACTGCTGGCAAACTTATAAAAGAATGTGATTCTACATTTAAAGCAGGCATTATGTTTGAAGACTGGACTAAAGATCCATATTTACAAAACGTACATGACCCGGTAGTAGCTGATCATATGGGATTTCCTATGGTACTAGCTAAATTGATCGGTGAGAAGGTTCCAGTTGAAGAGTTCGTAGGAACTTATCTCTGGAAAAACGAAACACCGTTTATGAAATTTATTGAGGAACAACCAAACGAAACGGGAGTAGCCCAATATCATTTCAATACACAAAAATTAAATGACTTTCTAACTGATTTTTCAATTAGCAAAGGTATAAACATTATTGACGATGAAATTACAAAAGTAAATGTAACTGATCAGAACGTAATAGAATCAATTGAAGGCGAAAAACAAACATACAACTATGATTTTTATATTGACTGTACAGGATTTAGTCGATTATTAATTAAAGAGCTCGGTGCCGAATGGCAAAGTTATAGTAAGCATCTTAAAATGAAAGAAGCTATTGTATTCCCTACAGAATATACTAATACAATTGATCCTAGAGGCAATGAAATACCAATGTGGACACTAGCAAAGGCTATGGATGCCGGTTGGATGTTTCGTATACCAGTATGGAACAGAAAAGGTAATGGATATATTTTTGACAGTGACTTTATTACTGCCGAACAAGCCCAACGTGAGGTAGAAGCATACCTTGGACACGGAATTGAGGTAGCCAAGCACATTAAATTTGATCCTGGCGCACTTGATAAACCGTGGATAGGTAATGTATGTGCTACTGGACTTAGTGCTAGTTTTGTAGAGCCTTTAGAAGCAAGTAGTATTGGTACTACTATACAACAAACATTTTTATTAGTTAAACGTTTAATTAATTATAATAATCAAAGTATAGAAAAATATAACAATGAAGTAAATGATATTACAGACAACATTAGAGACTTTATTGCTTTACATTACATTACACCTAGACGTGATACTCCTTTCTGGAAAGCAGTAGCAGATACTCCTTTACCAGAATCATTAAAACAAAATTTAGAAATGTGGAAGACACGTATTCCTATAGACGATGATATGGCTCCTAACGTATTGTTTAATGAATATAATTTTTCTATCGTTATGTATGCGTTAGGATTGTTTAACACTGATAAAATATTAGAACAATATAATCAAATACCTCCCGAAGCCCAAGAACATGCTGAAAGAAGATGCCAAGAAAAAATTGACTTTGATCAAATAAAATCTATTCCGCATAAAATGATGTTAGGACTTTTGCGGAGTCTAGTATGAGGATATTTGCTTTTGGATGTAGCCTAACACAATATTTTTATCCAACGTGGGCAGACATACTACTATACCAATATAAAAATAAAGGGTATGAAACATCTAACTGGGCAAAAAGTGGCGCAGGTAATATGTATATCAATATGCGTCTATGGGAAGCTAATTCTATACACAAGTTTAATAAAGATGATATAATTTTACTACAATGGTCAAGTATGTTCCGTGAAGACCGATATCATATGGGACACGGTTGGTGGACACCAGGAAACTTTCATCAAAGTCATATGGATGATGGGAAATTTGAACTTAACAATTATCAATATACTAATAAATGGCAATGGGCTGATATGATACATTGTACTATGAGAGATTGTAGTCTTATATCGTCAACTCATAAAGCATTAAAAGCAATTGGATGTAAAGTTGTTACAACTAACTTTCGAGATCCAATTGAAGGTTGGGAAGAACAATCACTTACATTTAATCAAGATAATAAAAAATTAGAATTAGAAGATGTAAGATCAATCCTTGAAATTTATAAAGATGATATAGCAACTAGCGTACCTCCTATACTAAATGCTTTAGGGTTTGGAACAAACGAAGAATTTTTTAATTCTAGGCCAAAGAGTGTTCCAAGTAGAAAGCCTGAACATCAGTATATGCTTAATCCGGAAGTACATCCTTTAACACACGAAGCGGCTGAATTTATCGAAACACATATAGAAAAGTTAGATACAAAGACAAAAGAATTTGTAGATAGTTGGAAACAAAAATTAATTAATAATGATCCTATATACCTAGAAGATTTACAATGGGTTAATCCAAATAAGGTAGGATGGTCAGATGATAGATGGAGACCTTAATGAGTACACCGGTAATAGGATTAGATAGAGACGGAACTATAAATGAGGATATTGGTACATATGTAACAAAGCCTGAAGATTTCAAACCTATTGAAGGAAGTTTAGAAGCAGTTAAAATAATTAGAGATAAAGGTTACGATGTAGTAATTTTAACTAATCAAGCAGGCATTATGAAAGGTATTATGGACGCAGTTGATGTAGACCTTGTTCATAATTATATGCTAGAATTATTAGGAAATATTGGATGTAAAAGCATTAACGGATTATATTATTCTACAACTAATTTAAAAGATGACATATATGCTAAACCAAATACAGGAATGTTTAAAAGAGCATCAGCTGAAATTGGTGTAAATTGGAAAAACGGATTGTATGTTGGGGATAAAATTAGTGATCTAAAAGCCGCTGTAAAGGCTAAAGCAAAGCCTGTATTAGTACGTACAGGATACGGGATTGAAACTTCCAAGAAGCTAAACACGTTTTCTAACAAAGATATAAAGAAACAAACGGATATATTTGATAATTTATACCAGTTTGCCCATAGCTTAACAGACTTATCTTAATATACTAACTATCCATATATGTTCTAAACGATAAATACAATATGGAGCATGAATCATGAACAAACTTTTATCTAGTCTCTTTTCCAAGGGTGCGAACAAAACAATATCATTACCAGACAGGTCAAGTTTCAGTTACAAAGGTAACTGGATAGGCATACAGTTTGGAACTATAATGGATGAATTTCATCTAGGTGATTTTAGTAGCGCAATCTACCAGATAACTGTTGAACACGATTCAAACGAAAAAGAAATTATGCAACTTAGTGTAGTTGCTAGACCAGATAGAGCAGTAGCAAGTATTTTTGGCAGATCAAGTATTAACCAGGAGTTAATTAATATTTCAGTAACAGTTGACGAAAGTAGAGTACAGATTAAAGCTGATCCTACAAGCAACGTGTATGCTGGTGCTAAACTAATATTTCATGCTACATATGCTAAAACTATTCATCAACTTACTCCGCCAGCATTTGTCGCGGATGTATCTACAGAAGTGTCAGATGGTATAAATACATTTGATAGTATAGAAACAACGATGGATACTACAACAATAACATTTGATAAGGTGTAAAAATGGCAAAATCAACGATTAATATAGGTGGTGCAGCAAACGACGGAACAGGTGATTCGCTTCGTGGCGCAGGTACAAAACTAAATGCTAATACAGATGAACTGTATAACGCACTAGGTGACGGAACAAGTTTAAAAGATATTATTAACTCAAACATGGAACTTGATGTTCCAAATGATGATTCTAAAGTTAATAAAATAGCATTCCACGTTGCTAGTACTAATGCGTTAAACCAAGTCAGTGCAAGCACTTATCACGGCGCACAGCTACATAATCATCAAACAGGTACAGTACACGTAGCACACGCAGGCGCTTGGCATAAACTGCTTTTAGACGCAAGCGGCGGAGCAATTACAAATTATACTGATCCATTATCTGCTGTTGCTTACACCGGCAACATTAACTCGTTGACAGATGTTGATACGGTATCACAAGCACCTCAAGCTGGTAACGTTTTAAAATGGGACGGAGCAAAATGGGCACCAGGAACTGACTCAACATCAGGTGGCGGCGGAACAGACGCTGACACACTAGACGGATTTGATAGTTCATATTTTACAAATTATAATAACTTAAACAACAAGCCATCTATTCCATCACTACTAACAGATTTAAGTATAGTAGATGGTTCAAGTGGGCAAGTACTAACAGCGGCTGGCGACGGAACATTTAGTTTCGCAACAGTGTCAGCAGGTAGTACACAAAGTTTATTTGAAACATTTACAGCAGACACAGGATCAACAACTGCTAATAGCGCAACTGATACATTAACTGTAGCAGGTGGAACTAATATTTCAACATCGATGGTTGGTGACACAGTTACAATTAACTATGTTGGATCGCCAAACTCAGGTGAAGCTAACCAAAATGCTTTCTCGAATGTACAAGGAGACAGCGGATTAGCAGAAGCAGACAATACAACAGATACTTTAACAATCGCTGGCGGAACAGGTATTACTACATCAGTAGCAGGCGATACAATTACAATTGCATCATCAGGCGGCGCATTAGGCGACAATTCAGATGTTACAATAACTTCACCAAGTACTGGAACAGTAATTGTTTGGAATGGCACTGCTTGGGTTGACACACAAACATCAATTGATAGAATGGCATATCCTGCTATTACTACACTTGTAGTGTCAGCTGATAACAGTAACGGATATAAGTTTGATGCTTACGGATCAACTGAAGATCCAACTATATTTGCTCTTAATGGTGCTACAATAGCATTTGATTTAAACGATTCGTCAATGGGAATGCATCCATTTCAAATTGAAACAGGAGCAGGAGCACAGTACAACACAGGACTTACACATGTATCAACCGCAGGCGTAGTATCTACAGGTAGTAACGCACAAGGTCAAACAGGTGGAACACTATATTGGAAAATTCCAGCAAACATTAGTGGGAACTACGCATACCAGTGTACTTCACACTCAGCAATGCGTGGAACTATTACAATTAAACAGATTAGCGCAATATAAGGTAGAACATGGCAACAGTAATTAACGATAAATTCCAAGCACAAAATGGATTTGAAAGTCCAAACTTTACAGTTGATGCTACAGGAAGATTAACAACTCCTGTTATTAACGTTCAAAGTATTTTGCTTAATGGAACTCCGTTTGTGGCATATGTGCCACCGGAAGAACAACCGGGTGACGATACAGGTGTACAGGTTACAAACAGTTTTGAAAGTCTTGCTGTAACCGGCGGAATTTTTAAAGTTAACTACTTAACTAATACAACACTATCTGTTATTGACGGTAGAGTTGCTTTAAATAGTTATGGACCTATACCAGGTACAGTAGACAATGTAGACATTGGATATAACACACCAGGACAAGTAATGGCATATACAATTGATATGACAACTGCTCCTGATAGTACAGCTAGTAACATCAATCTTAATGGTGCTAACCTTAACGGTGATGTAAATATAGTTAACAATGTTGTATTACAAAATGACCCTACACAGACAACACACGCAACAAGAAAAGGATATGTTGACGCAACGGCAACAGCCCTTGCAGTAGCATTTGGAGCATAAAGAATGGCTAAGAAAAAGATTTACGACTATAAGTTTTATCCAGGGTTAGGGTTAGATGATAATTTATATCCTAATGCTTACGCACTGCTATCACTTAACAAAGAATTTATTAAAAAAGAAGTAGCGGCTTGGATACAATATCAAGTTAACGCAGGAACAACAGGGTTTGTAGGTTATACTTATAACGACTCCAAGTGTGAAAGAGATACAGGTTATAATCTTGATGCTTACGCATTTGACATGCGCTACGGCGGAAACGAAGAAACTACAAGAATTTCAAATACATATTGGGAACAAGACGTTGCCCAAGTTGACGGCGACAGACAAGCAGAAATCTTAGCTAAAGGCTTTACTAGAGACTTAATTGTTAATCACGTCTTTACTAACAGTCCACAATCAACTCCATTCCAAGGAAACGTAGCACAGGTAACAAATGGTACAAATTCTGAAGTACCAGCAGGAGCACGTATTAACGGACTAGTAGGAATAGTTATTGATGTATTAACAACAGGAACTAGTGCTTTACCAACATTTGAGCGTAAAGGCTTAGGACATGTTAGATTTGTAGGAAACTATGACTCAAGCGACTTACTTATTGTTACTAACACAACAGACGCAACAGTAATTTATAACTTTACTGACGAATTAAAAGGCGGTATTGTAACACGTAAAGATGATGTAACACCTAGAGATAGTAGTGGCTATGTTGAAAAATATGATTCAGTTAATGCTAACGAAAACGCAGATGCTGACTTTCCAAAATATTTACAAGTAACAGATAGTATTACTGTATTAGATTTAAAATTTAATACATCAACAATGAGTACTGAAGACGAATTACAAATCTTTGTAGATTCTCCAGTACAAACAACAAGACCATTTGATTTTGGTACTGATGCTATTGAACGTATGCGTGTAGCGCCTCCATTAAGTATGCTTGATGCTGACTTTGAATACGGACTACAGCCTACTAAATGGTCAGCTATTGGTATGATGCGTGGTTATCCAAGTGTTTACGAATTACCAGGTACTGATACACAGGTATTAAGTGTTACTACAGATGCTTCTGTAGGATCAGAAGGCATTGGTGCTAGTTTAATTACAGTAACAACATTAGGTGCTCACGGCTTTGAACCGGGCACTCCGATTACAATTAAAGCACTTGAAGATGCTGTTGTTGGAGCGGCAAGAGCTGAAGGTTCATTTATTATTACAACAATTCCAACAAATAACACATTTACATTTTATGCTAAAGCAAAAGTTGGTACAGCAAGCGGACAAGTACTATCAACAACGTATACACAGTTACGTAAAGGTGCTTTCTACACTGGAGCAAGTGTAGGACAGCCACAGTTTTTTGTATACAGTAACGGTACAGCAGGTACTATGACTTTGGCACTTGCGGCACAGCAAAGTGAAAACAGATTAGCGTTTACAGGTGATGTACCAGAAATTGGTGCTCCGATTGATGACCCAGCTTTCCCAACAGGAACACAGGTAACTGGTATTGCTAGTACACCTGATGGTAACGCATTAGGAATGCAATTATCAAGTGATATTGGTATTGGTAACACAAATTTTACAGTTGGTAATACTACAGGAATTGTTCCAGGACTAGCGGCTGATAACGGTAGCGGAGATGCTATTTTTGTTAATACTGTTGTAGGTAGTACAGTAACAATGAGTGGTAGTTTTACTCAAGCTATTACTAGAAACACAGAAACATATACAGCAGTATCAGGAAACATTCCTAGTCCAGTAGGTAGTAATGGACAGTTTAATATTAATAGAAACGGAATAAATTATACTGTATCATCAATAGCACAATCAGGATCAGGGTATGTTGCTGGTGACGCAATTACAATTACAGGTGATAATTTAGGCGGCGCAACTCCGGCAAATGATGCTTTAGTAATTGTTACAACAGTTAATGGCACAGGCGGCATTACAGCGGCAAGTGTAACAGGAACAGCATTAAGCGGAAGTATTTCATACAATAGTGTTACTGAAACATATAACAATGGCTCAGGTAGCATTGGAACAACAAACTTTGATATCTTATATGAAAATAACGGATTTACAACAGTTGATATTAACTCACCAAACGATTCAACAGGATATGCTATAAACGATAGATTGAAGATAGCAGGAAGTTCACTGCTAGGTGGAACAGGCCAAGACGGTAATCAAGCTAATAGCGGTAATGACTTTATTGGTAAAGTTACAGCAGTTGGTGCCGGTGGATCAATCACAACACTAGCACCAGATACAGGCTGGAGTATTGGTACTCCTCCAAGTCAAACTAGAAATTATAGCTTTGGCGGTGGAAACTTAACGTTTACAGGTGGTTCAGGATCAAACTTTGAATTTAGTATTAATGTAAATGGAACTACATACAGTATTCAATACGGAGGCTCGGCAGGTACAGGGTACAATACAGCAGATACACTTGTTTGTGCTGGTACAGATATGGGCGGAGCAAGTCCAGCAAATGATTTATATTTAAGAGTTGTTTCGGTTGATGCCGTAGGTGGAATTACTGATGTAAGACTAGAAGGCGCAGATGTGTCGTCAGTACCATCAGCATTCAACGGCGGATCATTTGAAAGTAAAACACTAGCAAACTTATCTGGAACAGGCGCTGACTTTAATATTACTAACGACGGTAGTAATTACAGTGTTGCTATAGCAACAGCAGGTACAGATTATCATATAGATCAAACATTTACAGTAGCAGGCGACACTATTGGTGGATCAACACCAGGCAATGATGCTACAATAACTATTAGTGCTGTTGGCGGAACTGACGGTTCAATTAGCACAGTATCAATAGCAGGATCGGCACCATCATTACCAACAGACTTCACAGCAGTATCAGGTGTTAATCAAGCACATGCTGGAGCAGGCGGAACATTTAATATTACTAGAACTTCAGGTGTATATAGTGTTGCTATTAACGCAAATGGAGCAGATTATCAAGTTGGTAACAACATTGTTGTTGTTGGAACAAATTTAGGCGGAGACAATCCGGGAAACAACGCTACATTAGTTGTTGACTCAGTCGACGGCAGTGGAGGAATAGCAACAGTTAGCATTACTGGAACAGGTGCTGGCGGCGGATCATTAAACTTAGTAAACGCAGTAACACTTACAGACTTTTCGACTACTAGTATTACTTCAGGAAGTAGTGTAGATTTTGAAGCGTTAGCAACAATTGAAATTATTTGGCCATACTCACATGGTATTGTTCCAGGTGATACATTTATTATTGACGTAGCATCAGATGATGGCACTAACAATCACACACTAGCATCAGGATCATTTATTGCTACTCAAATTCCTACAACTAAAATTGTAAGATATAACGCAAGAGCTCCTGGAGCGATTGCTGAATTTACAGGAGACAGTACTGAAGATAGAATTCAAGGTAACGTGTATCTAAGACCAGACTCGTTCTTTGTTCACAGACCATATGACGGCGGTGTTCAGTTAGGAACAGGCGGACCACAACACGGTGCTCAAGCAATTAGACAGAGTAAAAAGTACATTAGATATCAGTCAGGTAAAGGTATTATGTATACAACTGGTGCCTTGTTTGCTCCAAGTTATGATGTGAGAAGTATTACATCATCAAGTGTAGAACTAGGCGCTACAATTACTATTGTTACTGATGACAACGACCACGGAGCACAAGTAGGCGGCAAAGTCAGAATTATTGGTGCTGAGACAGCAGGCTATAATGGCGAATATACAGTTACGCAAGTAGTTGACGAACGTACTATTAAATGTTTAGGCGGTAGACGTTTAGGATCTACATCAGCAGTACTAGGTTTTGCAGCGCAGATGACAGTTGTTGGTTGGCACGGAGCAACAGTACGCTCAGGTATCTTTGATGACCAAAACGGAATTTATTGGGAATATGATGGAACTAATTTAAGTGTAGCACAACGTACAAGTACGAAACAAATTGCTGGTACTATTGCTATTAACAGAGATAGTAACTTAGTTGTAGGCACGAATACAAGATTTAGAGATCAACTTAGAGCAGGGGATAGAATTGTTCTTAAAGGAATGACACATGTTGTTGCTCACGTTGATTCACAAACACAAATAACAGTAACACCAGACTTTAGAGGTGTAACAAATATTGCGGCAGCCAAAGTAAACTTAATATCAGATAAGCGTGTACTACAAAGCGAATTTAACTTAGACAGAATGGACGGCACTGGCAAGAGTGGATACAATATGGATGTTAGATACATGCAGATGATTGGGATTCAATACAGTTGGTATGGTGCTGGTTTTATTGACTGGATGGCACGTGGTGCTGATGGTAACTTTGTATTCTGTCACAGAATGCGTAACTCAAACGTAAACACAGAAGCGTTTATGCGTTCAGGTAACTTGCCTGTGCGTTATGAAGTTACAAACGAAGGTGCTACAAACTCATTGAAAACGGCAATGGATTCTGTACAAACTACAATACCATTAAACGAATCTAAGTTCTTCCCAACAAGTGGTACAGTATATATTGACAATGAAATTATTAGCTTCACAGGTAATAATATTGCTACAAATACACTTACAGGTTGTACAAGAGGTACGTTCCTACAGAACTTCCAAGCTGGAGCAACTAGACAGTATACAGCAGGCGCGGCAAGCGGACACGATATTAGAACTGGAGTTATTTTAATTAGTAACACAATTACACCACTTATATCACACTGGGGTTCAGCGTTTATTACAGACGGTATGTTTGATGAAGATAGAGGTTATATCTTCTCATACACAGAAACAGGACTAAACATTAGTACAACTAAACAAACAGCATTCTTACTTAGACTAGCACCAAGTGTGTCTAACGCTATTGTTGGAGACTTAGGTGAAAGAGAACTATTAAACAGAGCGCAGTTGCTTATGCAAGGTTTAGAGATTACATCAGATGGACAAGATCCAACAGACGATTCAAACATTTACGGCGGTATAGTTATTGAGGGTATTTTGAATCCACAGAACTATCCACTTAACCCAAGTGACATTGGTTGGTCAGGATTGTCAGGACTAGCACAAGGTGGACAGCCAAGTTTTGCTCAAGTAGCATCAGGTGGTTCTACTAACTGGAACAGTGGTGATACAGCAACATATAGTACATCAGCAGTTATGGCTCAGGTTACAACAACAGCACAATTGATGCCATGGTGGTCATTTAGAACAAACAGAAACTATGCTTACTTTACACAAAATAGTTGGGAAGCGGCTAACTTACAAGTTGGTGATGAAGTTAATGCTGACGGAGGAGGAAACGAATTCTTCCCAGGTGGTACTACAATTCAGCAGATTATTGACCAAACAATTTATGGTAGATACTTAGTTTACTTTACACAAAGATCTAATAGTAATAGTGGTAACGGTGCTACGCAAACATTCCAAAAAGGTGGTAACATATCAAATTCTAACTATGCGTTCTTTACAAAAGCAGTTTGGGAGGCAAGTGGAGCAAAAGCAGGTACAGACTTAGGTGACTCGGGTGGAGCGCCAACTAACCAAGGCGATATTACTTTTCCATCTAACACCACTGTATCATACATTGAAGGACCGTTCTTGTTTGGAGCAAGTCTTGAATACTACAAGGTAAACTTCAATAATTCATACAACGGTACAGTTAGTCCAGGAGATGTATTTAACTTTACATTTAGTCAACCTCCATACGCACAGCCAGGAGAAACAGTGTTCTCATTCATTGCTCAACCTGGAGAAAGATCTACATTGGATCTAGGACAATTGAAAGAACTTACAAATACTACACTAGGTGGTAGAGGTACTTTCCCAAATGGTCCAGACGTACTAGCACTGAACGTTTATAAAACATCAGGTTCAGCTGTTAACGCTAATATTATTATTAAGTGGGGTGAAGCTCAGGCTTAATCTTTTTTAAGGGGTAGTAGTTACAGAATTATCAGCATCATCTTCGGGTGATGCTGTTTCTATTTGTGGCTTAGACTTTTGACTATCACCTGGAGCAATTCGATAATTATCTTCAACACTATCGGGTGTACTTACTTCAGTAACACTACTGCCAGGTTCCATACAAACTAATTGATGCGGCATTAATGGTGGATTTCTCCATGTCATGCCTTCAGTTAATTCTTTTGATTTATATTCAGCAGTATCTGTATCAATATAATTTAATAAGAATCTGCCATTATTAACAAACCAAGTTTCATCTTTTTCTTTATGAAAGTGCATACTAAATTTAGCTCCAACCTTTTCAAATACCATAATCTTTCCACAGTATTGTTCGTTTGTAGCCCAGATTAATTCGTAACCCCAGCCTTTGTCTACTTTACCTTCTAGTCTAGTTGGCACCATTTAAATAATCCTCTATTGTCATCCAGCGTCTAACTGGTATAGTATTATGTAGCTTTGTGTTGTCGGCACAAGTGTATTCTTGATATTGTCCTTTTAGTTTATCTGGCATATCAATGTATTCGATCTTAGCATCATACTTGTCTGCAATAACTTTTGCTATCTCTGCTAAGTTTCTAGCAGTTCCAGTTCCTACATTAAAGATACCACTAGTATCTTGTTTCATCATCATTTCATGGATTCTACAAATGTCGTATACACATACACAATCTCTTTCAAACTTATCACTGTTTTTAAATAATTTAATTACACCGTCTTGACTTGCTTGCTTTTGAAACTTACTAACCAAACTCATTTGGTCGCCTTTATGTCCTTCACCTGGACCGTATACATTAAAGTACCTAAATGATTGTACTAACATACCAAATTCAGATGTATCATTATCTTTTAAAAACTTATCCACTAAGTACTTGCTCCAAGCATAGGGTGTTTGCGGATACACAGGATCTTCCTCGTTAAACGCTGTATTAGAACCGTACACAGCACTTGTACTAGCAAGTTGTATGTTTGTACCCAAATGTTCACAAACTTGTAACAAACGCATTGTAAATTCATAATTTTGTGCCCATACCTTATCAACATCTCTCTCAGTAGTATCTGATATAGCGCCTGTGTGTATTACCCAATCATATGCTTCAACATTAGGTACTACATGTTCTACAAATTCAAATCCTTCAACTTCATGACCTTGATGCTGAAAGTAGTTTGCTAATTGGCTACCAATAAACCCTTTATGTCCTGTTACTAAAATTTTCATTTTTTCATCTTCTCTATAATACTTGTTGTTGATTTACCTTCAACTGTAGGAAAAATTTCAACATTAAATTTTTCATGTCCTACTACAGTCTTTATTATATAGTCACCGCCCTTAATAATCAAGTCCGGATTTAACCAATTCATTAATTCTAAAGGAGTATCTTCTTTAAAAATATGTACTTCGTCTACCCAAGGTAATGCTAGTAACTGTTCTTTACGTAACATATGATTGTTAACAGGTCTATTAGAACCTTTCAAACGTTTTACACTTTCATCACTATTAATACCTACAATAAGTTTATTACCTTTTGACTTAGCATATTCGAGTAATTTTAAATGTCCTGTATGTAGTATGTCAAAAACACCATTTGTAAATATAATAGTTTCTTCTAAGTCAGCTTTTTTAAGAATATATGTACCAGCATGTTTTACACTTTCAGTTGAACCTTGAACGGCAATCTTTATTGCTTTTTCATAGTTATATCCTTTAGTAAGTGCATATACAAAACTTGCTAAAAAACAATCACCAGCACCTGTAACATCTGCTACTTCTAAATTATCAACAGGTACTTCATATCTTTTACCATCAATAGTAGCAACAACTTCTTCGCCGGCATTAGTAGTAATAATATTACCTTGCCAATTGTCAAACTCCAACGATTCAAATTCACTGTAGTTAGGTTTTACTAGCCAAGCACCTTCGTAGAACCACTGATTTTCTTTAGGATCAACAATTACTTTACAATTAAATGTATTAATATGTTTAATAATTTCTCTTGCTTCATCTAATACACCTTTGTTGTAGTCACTTAGTATAACATAATCGTATTGAGAAAAATTAGTTTCTTGTACTCGTTTTAAAACTTCTGTTCCATTTGCTTGTGCGTCATCATCGATACGTGTAATGTAATGCCCGTCGCAGATTATTCTAGTTTTGACACTAACTTCTCCAGGTGTTTCGAACATGTCAACGTTAACACCTAAACTTTTTAAGTTTTCGTATACAAGTCCTGCGCCACCTCTTGTTTCTTTTTCTTCAATATAAGTTATTACAGGCACAGGCGCTTCAGGACTGATACGTGTAGAGGTACCATAAATATATTTGTCGATTATTACATCGCCTATTACTAATACGTTATTCATTTATTAACCTTTTATATATTGGGTATTGTCTGGCAAGTCTTTTGCCATTTGATCAAATTGTTTAATATGATTGATATAAGATGTATCAGCTAACACGTTAGTTGAATTAAATTCAATTTCTTGCCTTGCTATTTCATCTGATAATTGTCCTGTACCTGCTAGTACATAACTCCATAACGGCCAACCCGCAGAACCTTCTTGTTTAGGAAACAATGATGTGTTTGGTACACGATGTTTACAAACACCTCTTATATGCTCAACAAACGGTGTTATAGTAGCACCGCTATTAATATACTTCCAAAACTCTGTATCGTTTCTTCCACATGTATAGTGTGCTACAAGAAAATCTTTCATGTTATCGTATAAGTTGCCGTTTACTTTGTTGTAATTTTCTACTTGTCCTGGATTACATGTTTCTTCAGCAGTTGCTCCTAAGCAACTAAAAATAAAATGTTTTAACTGCATAATAGTAGTATGAATACTAGTTGCTTCGAGAGGTTCAGCAAATGC
>Ga0181400_1000038_pt1 | contig 45245 bp, 57 predicted proteins | sample 23SPOviralmetaG_FD_130129 | JGI IMG/M metagenome (GOLD analysis project Ga0181400, IMG submission 130129) | Marine viral communities from the oligotrophic San Pedro Time Series (SPOT) site, San Pedro Channel, CA, USA - 23 SPOT_SRF_2011-06-22 | ecosystem: Environmental > Aquatic > Marine > Strait...
AAGTAAGTAAAAGTATCAGCAATATTGCCGTATCTTTCTCCTATTTTTACATCTCTTCCTTCTTTTATTAAGTGTTCTTTTATCATAATATTTTATATATACGCTTTACTTTCGGTAAGCCAAAATTGTTCTGTTTCAAATGCGTCTTCTTTTAATTTTTTAATAGCCTTTTCTGCACTTAATTTGTTCAAAAATATTTCATACGTGTCAATTGTTCCTTCGGCAAAACAATAATAGATTATCCAGATTTTTTGTGTTTTTTCCATTTTATTTTTTAAATAATTTTAGGGTGTAACCATCATCCTGAAAAGAAGGTTCCATACTCTCGGTTTCTACTATAGCTTTAGCTAGTAGTTTTTCTTGGGTATTGGCCTGATGTGTTACATACTCCCTACCTCTAATTCCTATTATTTCAATTCTAGTTATTTTGTCGTAATCAATTTTCATTTATTTAACCTATAAATTGAGCGATTGGCATATTATTAATGGCTTCAGCGAATTTTGTCTTTCTTGGTATGTATTCTCCGATAATATCGACTTCTGGGTTATAATCATAAACGCTTAAAATCATTTCAATTGCCTCTTGTTCTGTATCAGCTTTAACGTCTGCAAACATAGGAGGCGTAATATGCCAAGTGTGTATATAAAAATGGCGTTTGTCATAAAAATGAAATGTTTTATCGTATTGTTGATAATTACCGATCTCATTATCATTTACATATAAAGTAGTTTTAGTTAAAGCGTAATCAGTGGTAGTTTCTTCTCTTGTAGTTTCTTTAGTGAATTTCATATTTTTCTTTTTTCTATTGTTTTTGTTGTTATCTTGATTATGTATATATTATATCATAAAGCACAACAAAAGTACACAACTATAATATATTGACAATCAATACTTTATAAAATTTATATTAAACAATATTTAAAATTTAACTTTTTTATGAGGGCTTGTCCCTCACTTATGGAGCTTGCCGACATAAGTTCATAAGTGTTTATTAATGAAATATTTATGAACCCTCGTTCCTCGGGTGCCCTTCGGGCAAATCTAGTATTTATAAAACTAAATTAGATTGATACGAATTGAAATTCGTTCTTGTGGTTTTAAAGGAAACTAGTATTATTATACTAAACTTTTGAAAACCTGTCAATCTTTTAATGCTTCTAAATCTTTGATATTAATGTTTTTTATATGCGATTGATTAATTCTGCATTGAATAATACCATTCAAATAATTATCAGACATTAAAACACCTCTAATAACTTGTACATATAATTCAGCATAACTTAATTCTCCTTTACTATAACATATCATAAGAATTTTCCTTGAAAAATTTTCAGCACCATTCTCTTCTAATAATTTTTTTACATTATCAGAACTACCAAAATAGTCTTGCCAATCTGATTCTTTTATGGTAATTCTTTTTCTTTTTTTACCTTTTAAAGGAGGTCTTTTTTGTTTAATGAAAAAGTTTTTTTTGCCTATATATTTTTTTCCAGTCAATAGGTCTGTTATCTCGTAAACAAAGCCTACAGCGTTTTTAGGAATATCTACTGAATTAAATTCTTTGTCTTTAAAAAACCAATTATTCTTCACCGTATAACTCATCGCTATCTTCCCTGTACTCATCTAAGGGATGGGCACAACAGGGGCAATAAGCCGGTTCGGGATTTTCTTCAATTGAATATAAAAGATCTTCGTCCTCTTTCCAGGTTATAGTATATTCCATTCCGCAGTTGTCACAACTGGTAATTACTTTATTCATTATGTGTTCTTCTAATTAATTTTAATTTTCCTGTTTTTTCATTTTTTAAAAATATGTTAATATTAGAATTTTGTTTGACAAATTCTATGACATCTATATTTTCTTTTTCATCTAATAAAGATACCCACGAGTCAGGTTCGTATTTTTTATTTAAGAATCTTTTGAAAATATCAGGTGATACATTAAATGATTTATACTTCTTTTTTCCTAAAGGCATTGCCTTTCCAGCTACAGCTGTAGTAGTCATACTCATAATAAATTTATTTTATTGTTATATTTCTATTAGTAACTAATATGATTTTATTTGTTTTAAAATGAAAACCTTCATAAACATCTAATCCGAATATTTTACCTACTGGTGCATGCTCTTCGATTTTTATAACTGAGTTTCTTTTAGTTTCATAACAATCAATATCATCATTTAAGGTATAAACGCCTTCTTTTATATAATTAACCCCTTCGACGTTTTCTTGGTACCAATTATTATCTTCTTCGCATATTAATTTAGCATTTTCTTTTATTTCTGGATATCCAGCCTCTGCTAAAACATTAAGCATTTTTTCTTCACTTATTTTGGTGTGTTCTTTTAAAAGAAATAATGCCGCAGCATAATTTGTAAGAACTGATTTGCCCACAAAAGGAATCTTTTGCAATAATCTACGAATATTAAATACTAATTTATGGAAAGTATTATACGAATTACGTTCTTTAGATGTTTCCGGTTTGCGTAATTTATTTCCTTTATCATCAATAATACCATTTTTAAATGCACCAGTCTTTCTCCAAGGCATGGTCAAAAGCCTTAAAAATCTCATTCCATATACAAAATCTACGGTGCCTAATAATCCTTCGTTTAATTTTTTCATAATTCTTCTGTCAATCTTTTAAAGATATAATAATCTGTTTCTATTAAATGATAGTCAATTTCGTTAATATCTTTTTTTAAATGTATGTTTTGTTTTTCTGGTATTTTATTAAGAAACAATAAAAAGGCTTTTAATGCTGACCAGTATTTCTTCTCTGTTTTAAAAAACAATAGTCTAATAACTGATTTATTCTCAAAAACGTTATATAAAATAATAATATGATTTAAAATTAATCTTTCTTTTAATTCGTTATTAGAAAAATAACGAGAAAATAATTTATTAATATAAATGAATCGACTGATGTCTTGTTTGAATTCTTTTATACTTAAACAAGTAGGATTTTCATAGTTCCTAGCTGCATAGAACTCAAAATTTTCGTTAGTTATTTTCTCGAATAAACCCATAAAAAGATTTATATTATTTTTTTATAATAAACAGCCCCGATTCTTTTACGATCTTTCCACCAAATCTTTTTTGTGTTTGTTTCGCAACAGATTCTTCTAAGAATTGTGCTATCTTTCCTTCTTTCGTAAAAAGATATTTTCGGTCGTTATAAAGTTTCCAATCTGCAACTAAAAGTCTTTCGGTAAGTCCTTTAATTTTTTTGACTACTGGTTTAACTTTTACTTCTTTTTCTTTAGTTTTTTTCTTTTTATTGAATATTTTCATATTTTTTTATTTATTAAAAAAGGCATACTCAAAATTAAGAATATGCCTTTAGATTGTTAATTTATTTTGAATTTAAGAGATTAACCACTTTTCGTATTTTGCCTTGATTTCTGAACTTTTCATCTCTTCAGTTATATCACAAGCTTCAATGAAATTAGGTAGTAAAACATCGTCATTTTCTTCTGTTATAATAGAAACGATTTTTTCTAAACGGCTTTCAAAAATAGATTTTATGCCTTTACCTTTAGGTCTGTGTGTACCTTTCTTAGGGTAATAAATTTTTACCGGATTATTACTAACGAAAACTAATTTGTCATCATCATCAATACCTGCGAATGTCAATAATTTTTTAGTTCCTTGTAATTTATTAAGAATACCCAATTTGATATCACCAGGACGATTTGCAGAAAAAATTCTTTGTAATTCGTGTTTTTTAATAAGTTTAGCTTCTTTAGCAGGATCTCCGTTTGTTCTTCTCCACGCTGATTCCAATTCTTTAAATGGAGCGTTGCCTTCTGCTTCTGGAATCATTTTTTCTTTAGCAGATTCTTTATTATAACCAAGTTTCTTTAGTTTCTCTTTAAATATTTTTTTCCTAGCATCAATGCCACTAATAACTAATTCTGGCTCTTCTACCTTTTCTGCGATTTCTTTATTATAACCAAGTTTCTTTAGTTTCTCTTTAAATATTTTTTTCCTAGCATCAATGCCTAATTCTGACTCTTCTACCTTTTCTGCGAAATCATCAGTTTTAATAGTTACAGGATATTCTTTTCCTTGAAACGTAAATTTCTTTTTTCCGTCTTTTTTTGCTGCTGCTGCGGCATAAGTGAAGTCACCTTGATCTTCATGTTTTATTTTTGCTAAATTTTCTTTTTTCATGTTTTTTCTTTCTTATTCTTATTAAATTTTTAAATCGTTTATAAAATACTTATTGCCGTCTTCTGCGACAATAAAATTAGTTTTCCTTTCAGATATTGTCAATACATCTCCATTTAAATTTTTTACAACATCTCCTACATTGAATATTTCTTTATTAAAATATTTTTCTCTTATATCGCTAGATTTTAAATCAACTTTAACTGCCTCGGTTATACCTAATCTAGTCCTAATTAAATTAAACATTTTACGATCATCTTTAAAATCAGTCGGTAGACCTAATTTAAATGTTTTAAAATCATTATTTACTAACGAATTTCTGATTTCCGATGTATTGGAATTATTTTTAATAGAAATTATATTTATATCTGTATTTAATAAATGACTTTCATTTAAATCTTTATTTTTATCTGTAATAATTGTAATTTTATTAAAACCTTCTTTTTCTATTTTATTTAAGGCTTCTGAAACATTTCCAATTGACTTATCTTCGATTATATTACGGGAATGTTTAGGAAACATTTTTCGCATTATTTTTATTTTTTCGGAATAGTGTAAAGGATTTTTATTAGAATTTTGTCCAGTTGATGTGTATATACGATATTGGGCTTTCTCTGATTTAGCAATAGACAAGGTTTTTTCAAATATCACATTATCATTTTCTGTAGGTATAGAAAAATCTTCAAACACTAAAACTAAATGTTTGTTAGAATTTGCAAAAAACTCTTTAAATGATTTTATTTCCATGTCTTTATTTATGGTTTATTCAGTATCTTCATTTGTACCATCATCATCATTTGACAATGCCGCAATTCTTTCTGCCTCTTTTTGTTTTATATCAGGCAAAAGTTTTTTAGCAATCTTTTTAATTGCTGCGGATTTTTTGCTTACAGCTAACTCAATTTTTTCTAGTGCAGAAACACCTAAATCTTTTGGATTTTTGCCTTTTAGAAGTTTAGCCTTTATCATTTCTCGTGCTTTCTTTTCTGCACGCTGTTTTAATTTTTCGGGCGGAGCTTTTTTCTTTAATGCTAATTCTTTCTTTTTTTGAATTTTTTTAGCATTCCTTTTCATTGCTTTTGCAATAGCCTTTCTTCCTGCTCTGCTTAAAACTTCATCTATTTCTTTTTCGTCGTCCATTTTACTCTCTTTTTTTCTTTTCTTAGAATTGTAACATAATTGTCCATCACTATCATATTCGTTTTCACCAGATAGTGTTTTAAAATTAATTTTAGATTCTTTTACTCCGCTTAAACGAGATCTTGCCTTTTTAATAATGGCTTGTCTTTTTTTAATTTTGTTTTTTCTTCCAGTAAGCATTTTTTGCTGCTGAAAATCTGAGATATCGACATTTTTATTTTCATTCAATAACTCTAAAATTTTAGCTAAAACTTTAACCATCATTTCTACATCTGCAAAAGCATTATGCCAATTAGTAATATCAATATCAAATGCTTTAGCTAAATCTCCTAAACGCGATGAATATTGAATACCTTTTTTGGTTTTCTTTTTCATCAAAGCAGTCATAACTGGACGAAGTTCTTCACTATCCAATTTTTCAAGGAAAGGAATAAAATAATCTTGCGAAATTTTTAATGTATCAATTACTTTAGTTTTAGGTACTTTTAACCCAAATTTTTTAGCTCTACCTGACAAGTATTTCATATCAAAAGAAGCATTATGTGCAATCATAATAGGATTCTTTTGTTTATTGATAATATTCAAAAACTTTTCAATCATGTCTTTTTCTTCAGTAAATTCAGCAGTTTTTGAATAATACTGAGTCATTTGAAGAATATCATTTAATGTCAATGAAGGTTTAGTCGGTGATTTACCAGCTGCAACTCTTTTAGCATTTTCGGCATCTTTTTCTTTTTGTCTTGCTTGATATTTTTTATAAATTTCTGAATTTACATTGTTGTCCAACAGATCTTTAATTTCTTGAGAAAGATTAGCTTTTAAATTAAATTCTTTTATGGTTTCCATGGTGTCACCATCGACTACCCAAGCACCAATTTCAGTCATAAGTGATATGTCTTTAAAAGGATCAAAACCTGTAGTTTCCGTATCAAAAAATATAAGTGTTTTGCCTTTAAAATTTAAATTATCTTTTAATAAATCAGAAATAGATTTATAACCTATCGCTTCATTTAAATTTAAACAATTTAACGCCTTTTCAATTAAATTATTTTCATTCATATTTTTTTGTAAGGTATTAAATAATTTTTCTGTATTTTTAAAACCTCTAATTATTCCTTTTTTAAAGAGTTCAATGTCATCATCTTTTACTGCTTGACGCATTTTAGAAGCAGACATTCCTGACACATCATCTGAGTCTGGATCTCTTTGTCCTGCTGAAACTACATCGAATTCTTCAAAATCAAAAAAACCGTGTCTCCCTTTTATTCCATTATATTTAATATGACTATTAAAAGAGTTCAACCTATCTTCTCCAACTACTAGCGTAATAGAAGTATATCCCATATCATAAATGGCCGGTAAAATTTGCCACATTACTCTAGGACCAGAATATTTTTTATTATCCCAAAAATTGTTTTTAAATTTTGGAAACATCGATTTTAAAAAATTAATTTTTTCGTCGAAATATAAAGGGTTTTTTTCTTTATCTTGAGATTTACTAGGAATGATCGCCATATCAGCATTTTTACTTTTGGCGATCTTGTTAACCGTATTTATTAAAAGCTCATGACCTATATGCGGAGGATTAAATCTTCCAAAATTGAAAACCAAATGTTTTTTCATAATATTTATTTATCCCAGCCTTTTATTATGTCAGCATTAAAATTAGCATAAGAAAATTCCATTCTGTCAACTAATTTTACCGCATCATTTGTTAATTTATCTGTGGCCACAAAACCTTCACCTGATGTTACTTCGAATCCGTTTTTAGTTTTTAGAAAACTTTTCATGTCACTAATACTATTTAATTTTTCAATAATCATTAATTTAATATCAGTTAATTCGTTTTGTAGATCAAAAATCATTTTTAAATTTTTGAGGTTGTTTTTAGAAAAGAAACTCATTGCCTTTTCCTTTTTTTCAATATAAGGTGCTTTGCCTTTTTCAGTTTTTCGTTTATCTACTTCTTTTTGGAATTTTTCTTCTACAAATTTAATAATTTTTTTAGTGTGAGAATTAGTATCTTTTATTCTTTCGCCTTTACGTACAAGACTATTATTAAAAGATTCAATTCTCATTGCTAAGTCTGGGTTGTTTTCAATTTCTCTTATAGTAGACCCTGCAATTTTTCTAAATATTTTTCCTGCATTACTTAATTTAGCATTAATAACATCTGTTTCTTTAGCGGTAAAAGATGCCTTACCAGAAGCGTTAGTAAATTTTGAAGAAATTGCCCAAAGGGTTGGAGTAGAATTTATTTTTGAAAGATCTACTTCAAATTTGGCACTCATTTCTGGAATAGTTTTTCCTTCATATGTAGTATGTAGAACTATTCCCATATTACTTGATGCTATTTTATTTCCTAAATCTGAATTTTTTGGTATGGCATACACGATGGTGTTTGGATGAAATGTAATGTACTCATTACCATCTATTTTTTGATATTCCAAATCATCTTTTGTAAACATCATATCGCCTTGAACGATATTTTTAATGCCTAAAGGTTTCATTTCAGTATATGCAATTTTTAATTTTTCAGCAAGATCACTAGATAATTTAGTATCAGCATCAATATCGGCATAAGACTTATAAAACTTAGGACCAGTTTTAGCAAATAATCCTTTTTTAGCAATAAAAAATTCACCATCTTCAGGGTCAGTTCCAGCAAATATTGCTGGTGCACCATCAAATTTTTGATTTATTTCTACAGGGTTTTTAGCATTACCAGAAAGAATATCTCTAAATTCTCTGAATGCATTTATGACCATTCTTGTTCCTTCAACACCACGCCATAAAATGACTTCTTCCGCATGAAGAAGATGGGTATTCTTACCATCTTTAGCGCCTTCTTTTATGTATTTTTTAAAACTTAACATGATATTTATTTTATTTATACTAAAGGTTTCGTATAATCAATTTTATTCTTCGTAAAATAAATTAGTAAAACTAGGTGTAGCTATTGCCTGAAATTGTGGTTCTGCAGTTTTTGAGCCTTTGTATCTTATTTCAATATTAATTAATGGTGACTTATCGTTATAGATAGTATATCTAACTTTAGCAGCTAAATCTTTTCCTCCATCCCACTCCCAAGGTTGGTCAATCGGACTACCATTTTTATCTAATGTTTTCCCTAAATTTAATCTATTCTTTTTAAAAACCTTTGATAATACTTCGATTGTTTTAGGAAGGTCTTTAACTTCTGCGGTATCTACAAAAACACCTGTAGCAGTTTTTCTTCCAATACCAGTAAGCAAATAAAATTTAAATTCAGCACTATTTTTGCCCATTAACTTATTCAAATCCATTCTAAAAATAAGTTCTATGAATTTTTGACAAAATGTTTCTTTTACTTTAAACAATTCATCGTTAAATGTTTTCCAAAATATATTTTTAGTTGGACCTTTACCTCTAAGTCTGTCATTAATCCAATTGTTGTCAATTTTTTTAATTAAATTATTCTTTTCTTTTGAAGATAGATTTTTAATATTTTTTCCTGCAATACCAATTATTTTTTTATCATTACTACTAAACTTAGGATAGTCTTTTATAATATTATCAAAAAAATTGATCTTAGCATCTTCTATATTTTTTATGCCTTTACTACTAATAATACCTTTTAATCCTGACTTTTCACCTGTAATTGGTTTATTAATTAATGTAGGATCATCTGCTTCTTTAGAAGGTTTTTTCTTTAATGAAAAACCATAATAAATTCCGTCTTTTCCTAATACCACCATGTCGGATGAATTATAATCTTTTATACCTTCAACTTTAGGATTATATGGTGCAATTTCGTTATCCCAAGATTGACCAGTCCAAAATACCTTTTTTATTCCTCCTGTAATATTTAAAATAGCATTTGCAGAAGATATTGATGTGGCTAAATCATACCAATTTTCAGTGAATTGTTCTAACAATTTATCTTTTCCAGTTGCACCAATGATATTACCCCATTCTCCCTTTGCTCCTTCAATAATTTCTGCAGCTTGTTTAACATCAATGTCAGTTCCATCGTGTGAATATTCCATTAAAACAAGGCAACAAACTAATAATTCTTGAGTGCTTTCTGATATTTTGGTTCCACCACCTTTACCTCCATATTCTGGGGTTTTAGCTAAATCTGATAAACTTATTTTTGGATCAATAATTTTAAATCCAGCGCCGTCTGTTTCAAAATAATCTTTAATGAAATTTTCTTTATCTTCTGCGTTAGAGGCGGAATAAACGATGTCTCCTAATTTTATTTTCTTAACGACGACAGTATTAGCATCATTTTGTATGTGTTTTACAATATCACCAGAACCCCAAACTTTATTGGCAAAAATTTCATAACGAAGAATACCACTGTTTGGCCCTGCGTTGCTAGTAGTTTTCAACGTTGCATTACTCAATGCTTCATTCAATACTTGCAAATTTTGTTCTTTTATAAAATTTTTAAATCTTAACATACTATGATTTATTAGAAAAAAAGCTGATAAACAATTATCAGCTTTTTTAATACGTTTGTAGTTTATATTATTTAAATTTTTACGCCAAATACAGTTTTGATCTTATTTTCTTTAAATGTTGCGGAAATTATGTCTCCTATCCCGGTTTTCTCGTAGGTTTGCGCAAGATCTGTACCATTATAAGACAATCTTTCTCCATCTCTCATAAACTGAATTGTCAAATGTCCGTTGTTTGGAATTAATTTGTCGTCTACATAGGTGCTGTCAACCTTTTTCCGTGCAACTTTAAAATCTTTTATAACCCTATTAGTTTTTAAATTGAAACCATACAATAACGCATATTTCCCTGGTTGCGTGTTACTTACAATAAATACGCTTTCTTCGCTAAGACCTATTGAAATAGAGAATCTTTTAAATTTACTCTTTATATTGCCTACTGTCATTTTTTCTAAACCGGCGTCAGCTGAACCGCTTTTTATACTTTCCATTTTATCTATGGCTAGTTGAGGCAAATCTAGTTCTGAAACAAGTGTCGCTTTTTTATTTTCGTTTAATATTTCTTTAGCTATGGCTATTAAATTATTGTTCATGTTCATGTTATTTATTTTTAGTTTAATTTACTTACTTATTTATTTATTTATATTATGCAAAAAGACTAATTAACTCAGAGATATCAGATTTGACATTCACTTCATTTGCACCTGCCATCATATTGAAACCTCTTTCTGCTTTTCTAAAATTAGCAGTTTGTTTAGATTTACCAGATTTTAACATATCGACTACTCTCAATCTATCATCATGTGATAATTGAAGTCCATCAGCTACTTTAAAATTATCTGCAAGTTTACCAATAAACTCATAAATTTCCTCTTCAGTCGGATTGATGTCAATTAAAAAGGCCCTAGTTCTTAATGCGCCGTCTGGATCTAATTTATCTGGGTCCATATTGGATATGAAAATGACCTTACCAGTAAAGTTAAAATAGCTTGGTATTTTTCCATCATCCAATAAGTCCTCTATAGATTCATAATCTTCTGGTTCTGCAACATTTCCTCCAGCCTTACTCCAAGCTATTTTTCTGACCTTTTTAGTATCTGTTGCAGCTTTAAATAAATTCCTAGATTGTTGATCTTTTAATGCATCGTCTGAATCATCAAAAAATAATATTTTATCATGGTATTTAGCCATTAAACGATAAATACCAGCTGCTGATGCAGAACCGGTATTTTTAAAATATTCATTTCCGTCTGTCAACCCTAAATCAGAAAGAGTTTGCTCAACATTAAATGTTTTTCCAATTCCACCTCGCCCAGCAACAAACAATGCATTTGACGCACCTGAAACAACTAGTCTAGTTAAATCTTGCAGATACTGAATTTGTTTTTCAAATGCGATTCTTTCTTTATTATCTTCAAGTTCTTGAGTAGAAGAAGAGGTAGCATATGTTTCTTTTGAACCACTACTGATTTTAGTTTTAATCGCACCAATATCAGCTAAAATTTGATCTTTGGCAGAAAGTATGATAGACTCATTTCCAGACGACCAAACAAAAGATTTTCCTTTTTTGCTGAAATTATCTGACATATTATCTCTGACATGTCTAAATATTTTAAGACCCGCAGATTTGTATTTTTTATATATCTTACCCTCTGAATTGCCTGCAACAATATCTTTTGCTATATTTTTAAATTCTAAATCAAGATCAAATGCCTCGTTTAAAGAAGCTCCTAATGGAGCAAGAGACGCACTTCCTTTCTTAATTTTTTCTTTACCTGTAAACAAATCAGCCATAACTGGCAGAATCTGTACTAGAGATGTATCTTGCTCAAATTCAAGGTGATATTTAGGTGTTCTACTTTTGCCGTCCCACATATCGACAGAACGTAATTGATTCATTGTACTAGATGTAGATACCCAATTAAATCTAATGGATTTTTTGTCTTTAGGTGAATAAAACCTTAATCCATACCCAGAACCATTACCACCAGAATAATTTTCTAAACCTGCTGAAGCAAAAAATGATTTGTCTACTTTATTCCTAAAATATTGCCCAATTAAATCTTTAGCTTTAAGAAGACTGCCTGTTGATAATTCAGACTCTGCTAAAAACTCTTTAAAACTTTTCAATAATTCCATGTTTTTTATTTTTACGTTACACTAACTAATTATTTTTATTTATATTATTTTACCAGTGAATCATGAAAAGAACTAAATAATACATTTTCTAATTTTTGTGCCTCTATTTCCCATGGTGTCATATGTGAATCATCGTACTTATCTTCAAAATATTGTTTTTTCCATCTACAACCAGGTTTTCTTACATAATCATATAATTCTTTTCGTACATATTGTTTTACGTGAATCATTTCATGGAAAATTGTTTTAAGAAAATTTTCTGTTGATAAGTTAGAATCTACACGAATTAAAAACTCTTTCGGATTACAACAATCATTAGTATCATTATTAACACAATCTCCGTAAACTTGTTCTTTATCTAGTAGTTTATAAATTAGATCAATTTCAATATATAGTGATCTAACACGAGGAATTAAATGTCTAATAGAAAACGAAATGGCGTCTTCTGCTAATTTTCTTTTTGATTTAGTGCCGAGATTAATATTAATTGTTATTGACATAATAATTGCGTAGAGTTAATATTACGTCTAATGCATCGTCAAGAGCATCATGTGTTACAATGCCTTCAATATTAGATCTTTTTTTACAGGTAGCTAAATCTGGTATACAATCATCTTTTTGCCAATCTACAAATAACATACCAGGATCAATATAACGATGTTTTTGCCAAATTCTTTCTTCCCATTCTGGAAGCCTACGCAAAAATCGGTAATCAAATCCGCCGAAATTTTTTCCTGCAAAATTTACACATCCAACTCTAGTCTTTTTATTAATAGGAATAGTATTATAACCGCAAGATTTCAACCAATTATAAAAAACCTTTACCACTTCATTCGGTTTGAGAAAAACATATTCGTCTTCGTAATCTTTATAATTTAATATTTTGTCAATTGTTTCTTTGTTTAAGTCTATTGCATATTGATTTCCAGACATTATTTTTTCTTCAGGATAAAGAATATAACAATGGAACATGTCTAGTTCTTCCATTAATTGAATATTTTTAGTATCTTCAATTGCCGCTCCAACTTCTAATATTACATTTTTTTCTGGGCATAAACCATTAGTTTCTATATCACAACTTACGTATCGCATTTTATTTCCTTTTTTTAATATTTAAAATTTGAGTAATCGTTACTGTCTTTTTTAGTTTTAGTTAAAGCATCTACACTAGAATTTGAATTAGTTGAATTATTAGAAGATAATCCATCCGATGCACTATTTTCAGTATCATACAAACGCATTTTTGCTTTTTCTACTCCAACAATAAATTTAGGAATTTTATCTTTGTCACCATATCTGGACTTTAATTGTTTTATCATGTATTGATTTGCCTTAGCAAGTTGTTCATCTTGAATGGCCATAAAGGCAAAATCTGCAGTATGAGCGATACCCCAAGATTCTGCAATATTTGTCAAATCTGCATCAGTAGAAGAAAACCCAGAACGATTTAATTGAACACCCGTCCATAGGGCAACTTTGTATTCTACTGCCATACCACGTAATTCTTCAGAAATCATCTTTAAATAACCATAAGAATCTGAACTATTTTTAGATCTTTCTGACGCACAAATGCCAAGATAATCTACACAAATAACGTCAGGTAAAAATTCTTTTTTCAATTTCAATTCATTCAAAAGGGCCCTAAAGTGACCCACATGGGCACAAGCAGTAGGGTATTCTTTAATCATTAGTTGACCTTCAGTTTTTCCACTTATTCTTTTTACATTTGACTCGAATTTTTCTTTTGTCAAAAACTTCAGATCATTTATTTCTACATCAAACAAATTAGCATCAATACGTTCTGCAATTTTTTCTTCTGCCATTTCCATTGTAATATAAAGAACATTGTAACCCATTTGTAAATATGCAGAAGATAAATGACACATAATTAATGTTTTTCCAACATTAGTACCTCCTAAAATAACGTTTGCAGTTTTACGAGGCACACCACCATCAGTAATTTCATTGAATTTTTGTAAATCAAACTCTATCCTTTCCTCTTTACGATGGTAAAATTCGTATCGCTCTTTAGCGTTAGAAATATAATCATGACCGACATTAGTGTCAAAAGATACAGACAATGCATCTTGCAACATATTAGGAATTGCCCCTGGCGCCTTTTCCTTATTGTCTCCATCAATAATATCTACAGATTCCATAATTGCTAAATGTAGTGCTCTTTCTTTACACCATTTCTCAGTAGTATCTAGCAACCAATCGTATTCAACTTTTTCGCAAACTTTAGATTGATTAATTAGTTCTAAAACATCTGGTGCATTAGGTCTTTCAAAATCTGGTTTTTGTTGATATTCTATATCTAATGCAGACGCAGATGGTAATTTATTGTATTTTGTAAGAAAAGACAAATACAAATCATATGCGACTTTATGATTTTTAGAGAAATATCGCGGTTCTAAGTAAGGTATTACTTTGCGACAATACTCCTCATTGTTCATTAAATTATTGAATATTACTTGTTCAAAATTTATCATATTTGTTTAGTTGTATAGTTATTTTGATTAAATATATATTATATCATAAAACAAAAAAAAGGTACACAACTATGAAGTGTTGTGTACCAATACCTTATAAAACATTTTTTAAAAACTTTTAGAAATTTAACTTTTTTCTTTAAGTTTTCCTATTTCAAAGATATTACCAGAACTTAAATAATCTGCTAAAACATCTCCAATATGTTTGCGAAAATTATTTGAGTTTTCTAGTTCTTGGTGCGTATATTTATCGGTTGAGTCAAGTATTTCGTAATCAAATTTTAAAACGCATTGATCGTTTTTATCATCTTCCATTACTGCAACTTTCCCAAATCGAAATTTGACATCAAAATACTTTTTGTCTGTCAACCTCATAGGTAGGGTTGACAGACTAGAATCTTCTTCTGTAATAAAAGAATTATTCATCGCTCGACATTAATTCTTCGACATCATCTTCAAGCGCCGAGTCTAATGCTTCCATATCATATTCGGTTTGTATATCTGAACCGTATTTGTATTTAGCAGTAACAAGTTTTTGAAAGTCTTTATCTGAAATAATAGGCTTCCAAAATTCTAATGAATTTGTATCTTTTGCTCGATGTTTTGTGGTTTCTATTTCTCCACTAATTTTGCGAGAATACCATCCATTTGAAGGCTTTACTACCCAACCTAATTCTAATGCAATCTCTAATAGACTTGACCATTTATTAATACCAGATGTCATATTTACCGAAAAGGCAAATTTGCTCTTTTCTTTTACAAATCTGGATTTGTGCACATTGAGAGTAAATTTATATCCAGTAACATCAGTACCATCTTTTTCTTGAGCTTTGCTAATTACGAAGATTTGATTTGCAGAATACTCTACGGCAGAGCCACCAGGGATAATTGTTTTCGGAAACAAACCCTGTTCTTTATAAACATGATTGATTACAAAACATGGAATATTTTTCTGAGCAATATGCGGAGTAGTGATACGGAAAAAAGAACGAATTGCTTTTGCTCTACTCATATCAGCTACTGATTTTTCATTTTCAGCATCTTCGACTTCTTTTTTTGAAGCAAGATTACCTAATGAATCTACCATAATAAAAATATTATCTTTCCGAGTAATATTTTCAAGTTTCTTTGCCATGTCAAACTTTAAATGTTCTACATGTTCAATTGGAATATGTAAGATTCTTGTTGCATCAATTCCAAATGATTTTAAGTATTGTGGGGTAATTCCATATTCACAATCATAAAACAAACAAACACCATCTTTGTACTTATCTTGAAATGCTTTTAATGCATACAATGTAAGACAACTTTTAAATGTTTTAGACTCTCCTGCCAGAATCGTTAATCCTGTGGTAAACCCTCCGAATAATTCACCAGAAAATGCCATGTTAATAATTGGAATTCCTGTTGGTATAAGGTCTTTCTGATTGAAAAAAGACGATTCACTTAATACTGCACTTCCTCCGGCCCTAGAGCCGGTTTTACTTAGTTTTTCTAATAGACTCATATTTTTATTTTTTACTGTTTGATTTTATATAAGGAGTTACCTCATAGAAACTATATTTATACAAAGAATTTTTCAATGGTATTACTATTTTCTTTAATACCTTGAATTTCTCGTTTTTTATTATTCTGCATAACAATTGTACTAGGAATAGCTTTACACTTACCATCAAGAAAAGATAATACACCAGAAGCAACATCAGCAGCCGTTGAAACTGGAACATTTTGACAAATATGATTTATAACTCTTTCTGGTTTATCTCCACACAAAATCATATCTTCAGGCATTTTCATAATCCTAAGACATTCTCGTATTGTTAAAAATTTCTGAGTATAAGGATTGATTAAAGAATGAGGTAGTACTGCAACAAAAGAAGGTATTATACCTTTGCCAACCATCAACCCATGACCCCAGTAATTTAAATTTGCGTCTAGTTTTTTCTGAATTACTCGGCATCTTTTTGCATTTTTATCATAACCACGTTCTTCAAACCAATTAGCCGCCTCTGCAAATCCACCTTCTTTTTCAATATTTGTAACGAGATTTACTGAATTTTCTATAACGTTGAAAAAATCTGAAACGTTAGAAGTACGTGTTTTATCTAATGCAAACTTAACTAAAGGGTCTTCGTTAGGATTGTTATTATTAACTAAAATATTCATTGGATCATCTTCACTGACTGGTTTCTGTAATATCGCTTCAATTGGCTCAACTTCCTTTTTCCAATAAGGAAACTCTACGCCTTTATCACCTTTTGTGAAGAAATAGAAAGATCTAGGTCTTTTTTGGCATAACCCATGAACCCTTGATTCAGTGAAATAAACGTTTAAAGAATAACCATATTTCAAACCAATTTCATGCAATTTCATTCTTACTTTTTCGCCCTTTTTAGTATAAAGAGCAGGAGCATTTTCTCCGAAAAATACTTTAGGTTTTACTTGACTTAATACATACTCTGCAGACGTATACATCCATTCATTAATTTCAGAATCAGCATTTGAGGTTACAGACAGCGCAGATAATCCTGCACAAGGACAAGTAGAATTTACTATGTCTACTTGTTTAGGTTTATGATTAGGTGATTCATCTAAAAATGTATAGTCTCCTTTCCAATTTTTTACATTACGCAAATATTCAATATGATGCGAGTCATTGGCCTCAAATGGTTTCCAACTTAAAACCTCTTCAGGTAATTGTCCTTTTAGTGCATCCATTACGCCTAATGGTAAACCACCTATTAAAGGAATAATAGAAGAATATGTGTATTTTTTATTCATAATGTAAGATATTGAGGTTCTGCAAAAAATCTAGTTTTTAAGTAAGATAATAATTCTAATCTTTCAGTTTCGCTCATTTTGATTTTATCGGTTTTAAAGTCGATCATAATATCATTTATAATGTCTTTGTTTAAGCTAAATGTTTCTATAACATCTTTAATATAACAATCATTTGCAACCAATGGTAAACAATCCATTGATAAAGCTTCTACAAATCGAAATATAGAAAATGTATTTTGGCAATATGCAGGTAAAATACAGGTAAAACGTGCTTTAGAAATATAATCTACATATGTAGGTCTTTCTACAAATGTGTCAATATCTTTAAACTTATCATAAACAAATATTTTATTATTCAAATTACCATTGCGTTCTACAAAGTCATTTACTAATTCAAAATATTTCTGCCTTTGTTTCTTTACTGACGTGTAACCAAAGACTAAATCATATTCTTTTGCAAACGGGCCTTGTTTACCGTGATTCTTCATGTAATACTGCATACTATCACATCGTTCTGTTTCTAACGTAGGTGATTTATAACCATAATAAGATTTAAATGTTTTTACGTTTTTAAAAGGAAACTTGCTAATAGATAATTCAAGGGGATCATATTTTAATTCATGAATTTGAGCAGACTCTCTTTCTGCTAATTTTATTAATTGTAATGTGTTTGCAATATATTTCCCATTTGACTGATAACGCATACTGTTGGCGGTTTCAAATACCTGAGAGTTAAAATTTCTTATATTTCCATTCAGACCTAAACTAGGTCCCATAATAAAAATAATTGCTTCTACATTTTTGATATCTTTGTACCAATCATATTCTGAATAAAAATCTTTCCACTTTTTTTCTTTATTGAAGTACATACCATTATATACTTGATCAATATACAAATTATTATAACGAAATTTCTTGTCAATTTTTATATGTGCTAAATCTTCAATATAGTTAAAACCCTTATCAGTTTTAATGGGCAAAGAACAAATAATATTATAATCTTTATATTCATTTAATTGGGCCAACATTTCAATTGCTGGAGTGATATACTTTGACGTCACTCCATAATTTACTGTTATAACTATATTTTTTTTCATTTTTATTCAAATAAACTAGGAAAAACGTTCATCGTATCTTGGTGTTCTTTGTAAAAATCAAAGGCCATTTCGCGATATTCATTTCTCATTATCTTATCATTTATAAGTTTTTCAATAAGATCTGCAGACTCTTTATAATTCGATGGGTCAAGCCAAATAGTTCCTGAGTTTTTACATTCTGTTAAAGGAATATTTTTGGTTCGGTGAATACAATAATCTCCGAATGTTTTACGAAAAATTGGAACTACACCTGTAGCTGCAACTTCGCAATGTGTTCCTTCTAATGACTTACCTACGTATTTCTTTTCTAATCTACTTAATTGTAAACCAAATCCGCACTTAGACATTCTTTCTAATAATTCTGTATTATTATAGATACCAAATACGCAAGGCAATTTACCATAAAATGAAGTCAAATCAGTATCTTCAATTTTTTTAACACCATGTAAACCGTATTCATCTAAATTAAGATTATGTTGTTTACCCAAATTAATAACTGATGGCATTTCTGCCGAACGAATAAAACAGTTATGTGGAATTTTAATAAAGAAATCAACAAAGGCAATAGAAGTTTCAATTCCTTCAATGGTTATTAAATAATCTTTTTCTTTTAAAGCATTATGATAGAAATCAAAAACCATATCATAACCTTTCCATGCTACACATCTTCCAAGCCATTTCAAATGTTTTGGGTCTTGTTCGTCAATATCTTTCCAATATTTCGCTCTGGCTTCATCGAAATTAAACGCCGGCTGAGTTGTTTTCAAGGGAAGAGTTTTAACATCATCATTGCCCATAAACATTTTAAGCGGATTACCTCTATTCTTATTTTTTACTAATCCTGCTACATAATTAGTTTTAGTATGAGTATAAAAGGCGTCTATAGAATCAAAGGTTTCATCAATACATGCATTTCTCTGAATAGAAGAAGAATTATGATCAAATAAAATAGCGTATTTTTTTATTTTAACTTCTTTTAATAATTTTTTAAAAGATTCTTTTATAATCTCGTCATGTGACACGGCCGGTAAGGAATTAATAACTACTAAATCACCTTTTGTGTTTATTTCATCTATTAAAGACTGAACCGCATCAGTATTTTTAAATTTTACTCTTTCAATAGTTGAATCAAACGCGTTATCTCTAGTCCATTTTTTGTCGTCGACTGCTACAATTTTGCAAGGTTCATTTATTCTTGCAAAATATTTTGACATTTCTGTAGAAAATTGGGTAGGTCCGCAACCTTCAACGCCTCTTCCTAAAATAATGTATTTCATAGTTTTACCTCTTCTATTTTTATATTCGCTTCTTGTAACATATCTTTAGTAAATTTATAGGATTTTTTCCATTTATCTTCTATTTTTTCAGCAGCAGACCAGTAAACTCTTTTTATACCAACTTGTATAATACCTTTTGAGCATTCTGAACAGACAGGCAAACCCCATACAAACATTTTTGCACCATCTAAAGATATTCCATTATAAGTAGCATTGTAAATACAATTCATTTCTGCATGCACTACATACTTATATTTTTCTTCTCTAATATCAAGTCTATAATCATCCAAAATATTTCGCGGAAATCCATTAAACCCTTGAGCTAAGACTTGTCCTTTATTTCCTATTGCAACTGCACCTATTTTTCTTGAGGGGTCGCGACTCCAAGTAGAAACTTCTTTAGCGAGTCTAATGTATCTTTTAACCCATTTATCGTTTTCTATCTTCATTTATTTTTTCTATTTAAAAAATCTCTATTAGGGTCTTGTCCGTCAATACCATTTCTAATATAACTTACTAAAAATGACGAGTAATTAATAAGATCTTTTCCAGAATCTTCAAGCGATTCAAAGTTAGGTTGATAATTTTTATCGTGTTGCATTGCCTCAATTACCGATCTAAGTCTTAATGTTTTAGCATGAACAATATCTAAAATGGTCATAATGCCATTCGGATAATAATCTGCTTGTTTCACAATTGAATTAGGGTTTTGGTAATCTCTTCCCTTTTTTTCTTGTAACTCAACGCATTCACGTAATATTTTTACTGATTCTTTTTCTTCTTCCATAATTTTTCTACAAATTTAAAATGTCTTTCATACACATGTAAAGATGCTGCTTGCCAATGGATATCTCCACAAGGGATATTTAATTGCTTAGCCATTTTTTCTTGAATGTATTTAGCCCAATGATAATCATTAACATATCCAAATACTGCATCGTTTGAGCGCATCATTACTACAACATTAAGTTTACCATTTCTGATAAGATAAGTATGAGCAAAGGTACATATAAAATCTGACATACCATCAACATTAAAATCTGTATGCATTGACGGTCTTTGATAAATCATTGTGGCTCTGCGAGAATCTGGATTTCTGATTAATTCAGATACGACATTATCGTATTGATAACCATTATTTTTTGAATATATTAAATATCCATAATTGGAATTTATTTTTCCATTGTCAGATGCAACTGCATTCCAGATTGCGGGTGTTTCACCAGGAATATCATCAACCTTTAAAGATTGACTTTCGTACCATTTAATTTCTCTTTTTACATAATCTAAATTAGGCTTACGTATTATTGTATCTTGATCTGCTAAGAATGAAGCACCTACAATCTCTAGCGTTTTTACTCCAGTTTTATCAATAACTAATTCATTGTTTTTGAGTTTATCAATAAAAATATTTCTAATATCTTTAATTTTCATAATGCTAATTATATCATATTTTTAGACGATTGTAAACAATATTTTATTCTGATATTAAATTACGTAGTGATTTATAATCTTCTCCGTAAGCGTTAGAGTATTTTCTGAGTGTATTAGCAACATTAACATTATATATTACTGCTAAAGAAATCATTTCTTTAATATACCATTTCATTTTTCTTAAACCTGAATTAGTAGTATATCTAACGTAATTATTTTTGTTTATAACTTCCCATATTTTTATATAAGATGTATCATCATATTCAACAAATATTAAACGATCAATATTTAAACATTTTTTACTTTGCGACAATGCACAAGAAAGAGTATGATCATAATGCATTCTGGCTTGCGTTTTAACTTCAAAGGATTTTCCGAAAAAATCATAACCATCTTTTACGTTATCATAATAATTTTCAGAAAGGTTTGCAGAAAAATGATGTTTTATTATCGCTTCGCCTATATCTCCTACTATTTTAGAATCGTGTTCTTTGTAGTTTATCTTTTCAAGTATTATGTCCATAAATGATGCCTATTTTCTATAGTCCAAATAAACCATTTTGTATCTAAGTTTATAATTCTTTTTTCTATATCGTCGTATAATCCATAAGTTTCTTCGTAACTATATTTGAATGTTATCGAGCCATTTTCTCTTATTTGCATATCATCAGTGGGTACCTTATCTAGTTCTTCCTCTTGCATCTTTAAAAGCTCAGGTTTTTCTTCTTTAAACCATTTATATGCCATTTTTAGATTTTCCGCAAATAGAGCATGTTCTTCTTCTTCAAAGTCAAAATGTTCCAATGGTTGTTCTTCTTCGACTAATTCAATGATCACGCCAGAAAGAAATCCCTCCATTAAAACATCTTTATCTTGCCATTTATTCCAATTAACGTATTTTTTTATCCATCGTTGTTGAGGGAAAAAAAAATCTTTAATATTATAATAAATATTTTTCATTTTATTCAATTTCAAAGTTTTCAAATGTATATTCTTTTAATTTAACAGATTGAATACGATTAAAATTAAAACTTCTCCATCCTTTTGATTCTAAATCAAAAACTCTAATTTGTTCAGAAGCATCTTGATCAAAATTTGATGTTCCTTTTGGTACGAATTCTTCTGCAAGAGATTCAATTTGGCGAGTACAACTCATTACCCGAGTATCGCCATTCGCCTTTTCAAAAGTAACAATTGCGCGAGAGTTTGTTTTTAATAGATCTAATAGTATTTTTTTGTTCATAATATTTCGTGGTTATCGTTAGTTAAAGTGTTTATCCTTGCAACAATAAAAGCAAGAATAATATAATAATTAATGTTAAAAAAATCGTTGTCATATTTTTATTCTCATGTTTATTAGATCGAATTCTTTGATTTTAAATTCGCCTCTTCTTGTATTACAAATCCATTCATTTACTGAAACCTTTTCTTTAAGCTTACACCTACCATAACATCTGGAATATAAAATCCTACCTTTAAAAAGATCACAACTCATTACTTTTCTTGTAACTCCTAGTCTAGTATTTTTCATATTGATTAAAGTCTGCCATAAGATTTTGCATTTTTAGCTTCTTCTTGCTTTCTTTTAGTCATAACTAGCAAATCAAAACACCTTCAGAAACTTTAGCATTTCCAAAAACTTGAGCATCTCCAGAAACTACCGCATCTTCAAAAACTTCAGCATTTCCAGAAACTTTAGCATCTCCAAAAACTGCAGCATTATCATAAACTTGAGCTTTTCCATAAACTTCAGCATATCCAGTAACTTGAGAATTTCCAAAAACTTGAGCATTTTCAAAAACTTCAGCACTTCCAGAAACTACTGCATATTCAGAAACTTCAGCTTTTCCAGAAACTGCTGCATATTCAGAAACTGCTACACTACCAGAAACTTTAGCGTTTCCATAAACTTTAGCGTTTCCAAAAACTTCAGCATATCCAGTAACTTTAGCGTTTCCAGAAACTACCGCATCTCCAGAAACTTGAGAACTTCCAGAAACTAAAGCAGTTCCAGAAACTTCAGCATTATCAGAAACCCAAGCATATCCTTCTTGGCTCAAGTTAGATTCTGATTCAATAAAACCGCCTAAGTCGCCCTTTTTAATAAAACCGAAATCCTTAAGGGCTCTTATTTGAGTTAAATTTTCTTTTTTATTTGTTGTCAATTCGTATTTCATATTTGTCGTTTTTGTTGTTATCTTGATTATGTATATATTATATCATAAAGCACAACAAAAGTACACTACTATACTGTATTGATATTCAATAACTTAAGAAATTTTATGAAACTAATTTTAAAAATTTAACTTTTTATTTCACTGAAATTATTATTTTTTATAATTTCTATTTTACGGTCAAATTTATTTTCCATAAGATTAGAATCATGAGTAATAATAAATGTGTTAGTATCTTTGGGTTGATCGTAAATTAGTTTCATTAAATTTTCAGAACCATCTGTGTCTAAATTTCCAGAAAAAACTTCATCCAGAATTAAAAGATTAGTGAATGCAGAATTTTTAAGTCTAGCAATATGTCTCCAAGTAAATAAAAATGCTAAATCAATTCTTGCCTTTTCTCCTTCACTAAAACTCGAGTATTTAAAAACATCGCGATGTCGTGATTTTATAACTTCATCAAATGTATCATCGAGTTCAAGCTTGACAAACAAATCTAAATCATTCAAATATTTATTAATCAGTTTATTCATTACTGGTAGATATTTGGCAATAATTTTTGCCTTTATACCAGAATCTCGTAACAACTCACTTGCTGCTAAATAATACTCTTGAGTTTCTTGTAAATCACCTTTTTCATTAAGTAGGTTTTCTTTTTTATCTTTGTTTTGATCTAAAAATGATTGAATTTTTTCTATTTTAGAAACATCTACTTTTTCGTCTTCGGAATCCAATACGATCAGTTGCTTATCTAAATTAGAAATAAGCTGTACATTCATTCGTATGTTTTCTTCCAAATCTTTCAGTTGCGTTATAGCATCTGATAATTCATTTATTTTAGAGTTTTTAGCATCTGCAGCAATCTCCAAATCTTTTTTATTTTCATCAAGTTTTAATAATTTTTTATTATACTCTTCAGCTTTTAAAGACGCTATTTCTGAGTTAATTTTTTGTTCACAAGTTGGACATACATCAGTTTCTGAGAAAAATTTATGATGTCTTTTTGTATTTTTAATTTCATTATTAGTTTGAGAAATATCATTCTTGTATTTGTTATATTCTTCGTTTTTCTTCTGTATCTTTTTGTTAATCACCGGAAGATGTTTTGTAACAATAGAAACATTTTTTATATTTCTTTTATTTAATAATTCTTTTTCTTTTTCTAACTCTTTTCTTTTCTTTTCGTTTTTTACAGATTCTTTCAATGAAATTTCTTTAAGCTCTTTAATATGTTTTTCGTTTAAACGAATTTCAGTATTAGTAAGTTCTATTTTATTATTTAAATCTTTTAGTTCATTTTTTGAAACCGCAAACTTCTCTTTTAGCAAACGATTCATATTAGCAAAAACAGAAATATCTAACAAATCCTCAATTACTATTCTTCTTTGTCCAGTCGGTAATTGCATAAAAGGAATAAAATTTCCAGAACCTAATACCACAACTTGGTGAAAAGATTTATAATTGAGTTTTAATATATTATCTTCAAGTATTTTTTGATAATCGCGATTATGTGATTCTTGATTAATTATATTACCGTTCAAATATATTTCAAAAATATTAGGTTTTAATCCTCTAATAATTTTGTATTTTTTTGAACCTATACTAAAATCCAATTCAACTATACAATTTTTGTCATTTATAGAATTTACTAATGCTGGTTTATTAATATTCCTGTGGGCCTTTCCAAATAAGGCAAAAGAAATTGTATCTAGTAAACAAGAACTTTTTCCTGCTCCATTTGTACCAGATAACAAAGTTGTGGATGTTTTATTTAAAGAAATTTCTATAGGATTGTTACCGATTCCTAAGAAATTTTTTGCAGACAGTTTTTCAAATATAATCATAATTTAATTGTTTATAAACCGATTTGTTGGGCCTCAATAAGCAGCTTTTGCATAACATTATTTAAAACATCTTTGTTTAAATTAGTATTTAACGAATTAATATAACCCTCCATTAATCTAGGAGTGTCAAGAACTTCTAAGTCTTTATCATCAATTTTATCTGCAGAATATTCATCATAAGATTCTATTATTTTTAAGTCAGCCGGTTCACAACTTTCAATTTCAGTAATCCATTTATCAAATTCATACAAATCATCTTTTTTTACTACAATCGCCTTAACAAAAGTATTATTTAATTGATCTTTTTGTATTATCGTTTTATCTTTTGACGACGTATAGCATACCTTATTAAATAATGTTTTGCTGTTTCTTATAGGTGTCATTTCTCTAGTATCAGTATCTAATACATGAAAATGTTTAGGGTCCCAAGAATCAGCCCAGGTCAATTCATATTGAGTACCCAAATAATGAATATTGTCTTGGCTGGATTTAGTATGATAGTGTCCCGTATACACATCATCAAATTTAGCAAAGGTTTCTTTTGAAAAACCATCAGTAGATTTGGCAATTCCTCCTTGTATCATATCAAAACCAACTACATCAAGATGTCCAAATAAAATCTGAGCATTAGTTTGTTTAATATATGACATTATACTTTCTTCATTTTCTGGACAAATCCAAGGCAATATACCTATTTCTAAATCATCAAATTTTTTAGTCAAAGGATTTTCTACGACTTCAATGTTTTCATAACGAGACAGTAATAATTTAAGACTATTTAATGAATTAGTGTTTTTCCAGAAACAATCGTGATTACCTAAAGAAACGGTCATTTTAAAACCTAAAGATTTGATCTTATCTAAAATTCTTTTTTCAACTTTATTTAATGTTTTAAAATCAATAGTTCGCCTGTTATCAAAAAAATCACCTAGATGGGCAATTTCTTTTATATTGTTTTCAATCAAATAAGGAAAAAATTTATCTTCAAAAAAAGAGAGTTGATATTCTAATAAAAGATCATTTCCTTTTTTGGCACCAAAGTGAGTATCGTTTATAACTGCTATTTTCATATTTTACTCAAAAAAATTTACTTAAACGTTCAATTTTTTTTCTTTCACTCTTTTTTCGTTTTTTATTTTTAGGGACGTATTTTTCTATTAGTTTGTCAAGTTTTTCTTTATCATTAAGTGCATCAGTATTATTACGTATTTTATTAACAATTGAACCGGAATCTGAAAAGTCATCGCTGACATTAGCATATCCACTAATATCTGCTTGGTCCATAAACATTAATTTAGTTACATATTGTTTTTCCTCTTTTTGGATACGCCTTAAAAATGCAAACCAAGCAATCTGAGAAAAATAAGAAAAGGCATTAAGCTTTTGACTTTTTGTAATACCAGTATGTGTTTTCCCTGGCTTCAACGCCTTTTCCTTATCGAAATTAGTTACAGCCTTTAAACAATTTTCTACAGCATCTGCGATCATTTCGTCTTTAAATGAATACGAATAGAAACTAGATCTTGATCCTAGCTTTCGACATATTTTCAGAATACACTCTCCGATATAATGAGGTACAATAGGTATGTCTTTTTTATCTTTCTTAGCATTATCAACTTCTGTTACATAATCGACAACGGCTTGAGAAAAATCTTTATTATTTACATAATGTTCTTTTTTATTACTCATATTTGTTTTCTATTTTTTATTAATTATACTTAATTATATCATAAAAAAGGCCACTTGTAAACACAATTCTTATAAGATAACATATTGAATAAAAAAATTCAATAGTGTTGCATTATAGTGTTGACAGGTTTTTAAAAATTCATTATAATATTCTAAGACAAACTAAAATAAACAAGAACTGAATTCAATATAATTGAATTGCCCGAAGGGCATTTAGTGGAGCCTGCGACACTAAATTAATTAAAGATCTTTTGACTCGACAAGCTCGTCAAAAGAGCGGCAAGCCGCAAATCTTATTTAAATCATTGGATTTTCTAATAACTCTTTTGTAATTATATTAAGAAATATTAAAGACATGGTATTATTTGGTTCAGAAAATGCTACTACATGATTTTTATTAATTTCTACGAATGCATCTGTTTTATTATTAAATAATGAACAATAAAAATATTCATCATCTACTATTTTAATTAACAACGCATATTCTACTAAGATAATATCATCGAATCTATCTATTACATTAGCGAAAACTTCTTCTCCAGACGATAGTTTTAAAACTACTAATTCTAGTTCTTCTTTTATTTTTTCGATTTCTAAATCTATCATATTAAAGATTTATAGGAAAAATATTGAAATCAAATTTTTCTTTGTTATATATTTCTATTCTTTTTTTGCCATGATTGTAGGTATAATTTTTTCTTCTTTTCCACGTTATATCATCAGTAATATCAAATAAATTAGTAACATTTCGGTTATTTGAAATACGTAATCCTCTGCCGATAGATTGTAAAACCTTTATTTGAGATTTTATTGGTGCAGCAAAAATGATATTTTCAAGACATTTAATATCAATTCCTTGCGAGAAACTTCCGAGTGATGCACAAATAATTGCCCCTTGTTGTTTTTCTAATAACCCGCGAATTCTTTCTCTTTCTTCTACCTTTATTTCGCCAGAAATATAATAACATAAATCTTTTCTTTCTTTTGGTAACTTTTCTTGTATAAGTTTAAATAAGGGTTTACCATGTTTTTCTACATAATTAAATAAAACTAAAGTATTAGTATCATCTTGATCTACTGCTAAGTTAGCAATAAAATTATTTCTTTTTCTATTTGAAACTAAAAAATTAATTTCATCTTGATATGTTATTTTTCCAAATGCTTTGCGGTCTTCTTCGGGGTGCTTTAATACTAAACATTGGATATCTAATTTTGCGAGAAAATTTCTGTCTTGAAGGTCTTTAGTTTTTACTGCGTTATATTGTGGTCCAAAAGAACCTTCTAAAACTAATTCGTGAACCTGAGAATCATCTGCTGTTAATGTTCCAGTTGTTCCTATTCTAACATAAGCATTACTCATATTATTAGAAATTTTTTGTAAAGAGGCCCCTTTTGCGGCATGCACTTCATCACACAAAAACATTCCAAATTGCTCAAACCATAATTTATCTAAACGGAAAATGCTTTGCCACGTTGATATAATTACAGATTTTTCAGTATTCTTTTCTTTCCCACTGAAAATTTGGTGAATATCTTCTTCATTGAATGAATCATCAATTGAAGAATAAAATAAAAAATCTTTAGTTAATTGTGAAACCAATTGCACGTTAGGAACTACTATTAATACTTTGTTATCTAAATCATGCTCAAGAAAATAACGTATCATTAAATACATCATAAATGATTTTCCAGAACCTGTTGGCGAAATTAACAACCCTCTTTGTTGTTTCATCATTTGAAAAAATGAGTTAATTTGGTAATCTCTTTTCTCTATTTTTTCTGGTATTTGTATATTATTAATGAACTCTTCTAATACACGCTTCGATGCAGGAAGTCTAGGTTTTTTTAGATCTTCAGATATTGAAACATCGTATTGTCTTGTATTTGCAAAATCTATTATTTTTTCAATTAATCCAAACGCAATAGAGTTATTTCTTTTATTGAATAACCTTATTTTCCCATCCCATTGACCACTTTTAAATGCTGGAGTATATTTTGCGTTAGGAACTTCAAATGTAAAATGTTCCGATAATTCTAATGCTATACCTTGATCAGTTTCTATTTGTAAAGTAGCCTCATTTATCTTCTTTAGGTGTAGTTTGTCCATGATTAGATTTATCTAATTTTTTAGACACAGACTCACACACAACACATATATCATTTTCTACATCTTTATGTTCGTAATATATTTTATTACAACTCGAGCATCTTCTTGATTCTAAATTAGTTTCCATTAATAAACTTTTTCCACTCGAGTACATTCTTAACATGGGTGTGACGCCAACGTAATGTTTGAATAATATCATCGAGTGTTTCAATTATAACTTTTATATATTCTAACTTATCGTTTAGTTTAATAAGGTCTGGGTCTGCATTATACCAATTATCCAAATCGCTTTTTAATGGTTTACTACAACCAGAAAATGGATCATAATCCCAGTCTCTTTTATCCATTTCAGCTTTAGACATTTTACCAGAATAATAAAGTTGTTTATCCTTTTTGATAATATCACCTTTTACTTTATTCTTTCTTAATTGTAACTTATATAAAGAAAACATTTCTAAATATTTGGCATGCAATCTTGAGGTTTTGATTGTCTCTGAATCAAGGTTATTTTCGTCAAATTTGGCGTCTTCTGCCCATTGAGCTAAAATATCTTCTAAGGATAATAATGTTTTCATAATATAATTTATTAACAGAAAAAGTCATCAGTAACATATAACGTGTTACTGAAAATATTATTTGTTACTAATATTGTGAGACCATTTCAAATCGGTCATATCTAAAAGTTACAGACGCCTGTTGATATGTAACATCAGTCGCCCTTAAATCAAAATTCAAAGATGGTAAATTTGTAGGAAAACACGAAATAAATTTGAATTGTCTATTTGTAGTGTTATGCGAATTTAATATTGATAATGTAATATCTTTGAATTTAATTCCTTCACGATTTGCCATTATCCAGTTATAAATTTCTTCATAGTTTTTCATTTCTTCGTCAATGGCAAAAGATACCGTTAAGGGATCATAATTTATTGTATCACCATTAAAATACCCTTCTTCATTTCTAAAGGGACTAGCACTTTCTCCTAATGTTAAACCGGGCAAATCTACATTAGTTATGAAATACTCGACATTTGCAAATTCATCTCCTTCAATTACTATCTTGAATGCGAGATTGCCTAAAAAATTTTGATTATCTGTTATCATTTAATTTATTTTATTGTTTTTCCAGTAGAACCAAACAACACTTTAAATATTTGGCTTTTGCCGATTTTTCTGATGTAACCATAATTTAATAATTCTGGAAACTTGTCAATTGAAACTTTAGCGTCTGCTGGCCAATCTTTTTTATCAATATCTTTAATTGCAGTAAGATCTTTTTTAAGAATACTTTTTACTTCAGATGGTTTTTTAGCAAATAATTCCAGAACTGACCAAGGAACTGTCTTTAAAAGAAAGCCTAAAGCGCTTTTACTTTTTTCGCCAAAAGATCTTTCTAGGTCAGCTTTAATCATACCCTTTGCAATTTCTTTTGCCTTAGAATTATCTTGCTTTATGGCTAACGCAACTGATTTTCTTCCACCCTTATCTTTATATAATATTACTGCTAAAACTATTTTATTTTTAACATATAATTTCCAGAAAGGTATATTGTCAATCATATCATTTTTGGAATTAAAACCAGAACCTTTTATTCCACCAATATCTGCATAAGCAATCTCTAACAAATTCCAAACTTGATCTACGTAGAATTTTTTAGTTTCAATATCATCAATAAGATTTAAAAAAGTCTCCGATAATATCGCCTCAGCCGTTTCTATGATATTCATAATATTATTTATTAAAAACCATACGAGACATCAGCAATATCTTTAAATAAACGAATAATATCTAAAGACTCACTCATATGATCGAATCTATGGCTTCCGCCATTAAACATTTTCATATTGTTGAAATTTTTAAGCTTGAGTTTTTCTAGTGTTTCTTCGCTATCAAATAACTCATCATCTTTATCCAAAAGAATTAAGCCCATATCATTGTCTGGAAAGTTTGGATAAGATTTATAAATGTCTTCGTTTACTTTAAACCGATTTTTAAGATTTTTTTCTGGATTCAAACTAGGATTAATAGATACAAATGGTAGACCCGCTTTTACACCTAAATGAGCGGCCATAAATCCTCCTAAAGAAGTACCAACTAGAAGATCTATTTTTTGTGCAAGAATTTTTTCTAAAATTTCATTATATAAGTCTATGAAATTTTTGTCTTTATAATCTAAATCAATGATAAAGACATTGCCTAATTTTTCTAATTCTTTTACTTTATTGGATTTTTTGTAAACATCATCGTTATGTTTCCACCCGTGTAAATATAGTATATTCATATTATTGTCTTTCATGTATATATTATATCATAATTAATCGCAAAAGTACACAAATATAATTCATTGACTGATAATAACCTATAAAATTATTTTAAAGAACTTTTAAAAATTTCACTTTTTTACGACATAAAAAAAGACTGACTCCGAAAAGTCAGTCTTAAAAGAATTAAATTCTTTGTAATAGCTTAGGCTACATTGATGTTCAATACCTTAAAGATACGACCATAGTTGTTAGAGCGATTAGCTCCTGGGCCAGTACTAGTTGATACATAAGGATTCGCTTGAATCGCATAACGAGTCTTGAATCCGATACGTGGTTGAAATGTATCTTCAGCAGTTGCTTTAACCATGCTCAATGGTACATATGGGCAATAGAACCAACCTGCATCATAAGGATTATTTCCGCGATATACTAATGTAGCATAATCAACAGTTGAATAAGGATCGATGTAAACACCAATTCTTCCACCAACCATACCCGCAAAAGTACTTCCAGTGTCATCAACATTAAGTTGAGTGCTCATTGCTGGAGTGTAATCGAGTACACCTGCAGCTGAAAGAGCAGAAGCAACATTAGAGGAACAGATAAGTTTATTACCTTTACCACGACGAGTTCCTTTAGCAATTGCATTAGCTTCTAATTCGATTTGAAAAAGAAGAGATTTGAATTTTTCAACTGCCCAACGACCGTCTGCATCAGCACTCAAATCGAATGTTCCAGATACAGAAGTTCCAGAACAACCTAATACTGATTTAGTATTAATTGTACGGATCATTTCACGATTGATTTCAGCAAGAACTTCAGTGCTAAGAATCTTAGCAAGCTCATTTTCTGCATCAAGACCATGAATCAACTTCATGTCGTGAGCCATTTCTGTAGTGTAATCCGCAGAGATACCACGACCGACCGCTTCAACTGTCGCACGCTCGATGGTGAAACCCATTTTGCTGAATTCATTTCCAGAAGTTCCAAGACCTTCAAGAGTAGTAGTATCTACACCTGTACCTGCACCATAAGTTGATACATCAAATGGATCGTTTCCAGTTTGACCAGAAGTTCCAGTGAAAGCAGTATCTGCTTCATTGAATAGTGCTTCAGTATCACTAGTAGTAACAGTATTAGTTCCTTTTCCATTGTAGCGACTCTTCATTGCGAAGATGTAACCAGTAGGACCGTTCATGGGCTGAACACCCGCGACATCAAAAGCTACCAAATTTGGCATTGATCTACGAACCATGGAAATGATTACGGGATCAAAATTAGCAATTGCTGCTGTAGTTTGAGTTGGAGCTGCAGATTCTGTCAACATACCAAGTTCTTCATTATGAACTTGTTTAGTGTTTTCGAGTAATTTAGCAGTAACAATTTTACGATAGTTATCGTTGATTGCTGGGACATCTTTATGCTCAAGAAGAGCTTCCCAACGAGTTAATAGTTCGTTTTTATCTTTCATTTTGTTTCAATTATTATGGTTTATAATTATAATTTAATGACTTAAGAAACTGACATATTTGGCAATTTCTGGATCAATTCTTTTTGGTTGATCGCCTTCGGGTTGAATTTCTTCACCTTCAACGATGGTTTGAGTTTCGGACGTTTCAACTTCTTCAAAAAGCTCTTCAGCTTCTTCTTCGATTGCATCTTCAGTTCTGACGTTAAACACCGATTCTTTAATCGTATTGAGTTTGCTTTGGAATTTTTCAACAGACTGAAAATCTAGTTCAGCAGTCAATCTTTGCAATTTTTCTGCTTCAGTATCAGTCAAATCTTTAGAAGATTCTGCTAAAACTTGTTCACGTTTTAAAGAAATAACACCCTCAGCCAAGCTTTGTAAGTCGGAAGCAGATTCTTCTAATTCATCTCTTGTTTGCTCAAGCTCAGATGATAGTTCTTCTACTAGATCACGTTTGCTTTCTGGAACCTCAATATAAGATTCTACGAAAACGCCTTGAAGCTTTTTCATAAAATTCTCTGCGATTTCAGTTCTACAAACAGATTCTACAAGCCCTTGATTTTCTTCTACAAACGCCTCAACTACATACCCAAGGTATGAATCAATTTGGTCTGTAAAATGGTCTCGTACTTGTTCTAATTCGCTGCGAAGTTTTTCTTCGTGTAGTTCTTCTAGTCTTTCCTTCTCAATAACAATCTTTTCAGAAATGGCCGCTTCAAATAAGGTTTGAGCCTTTTCTTTAAATCCTTCAGAAAGATTGGCTTCAGCAGAAACTAAAATTTCTAAGCCTTCTTTCATCTTTTTTCCAGATTTTTTGTATTCGGTCATTTTTTTGTCTTCGTCTTCTGTTTCATCTTCAGATTCGTCTTTGTCTTCGTCCTCAGATTCGTCTTTGTCCTCAGATTCGTCTTCTGTTTCATCTTCAGATTCGTGTTCGTCTTCGTGTTTGACTTTCTTTTTCTTAGAATCAGCCTCAAGAATTCTGTCAATTTCTTCCGAAATAGAAAGCTCTTCCTGCTCTTCTTGAGAAAGTAAATCTGCATCCACGTCTTCAACTATATCTAGTTTTTCTTCGTTCATTTTATTTTTGATTTACATTTTTCTAGTTTGAGAGGAAATCGCTAAGACTTCTGTCTCCTTATTTTTCATATAACCCATAATTTAAACTATCACTATATCCATTTTATAAAAAAATCTTATTGTATTTATTTATACAAAGTACAAATTCGTCTTACTTAAATAACTCGGGGAAAAAATCTTCTATATCTTCTTTTTCTAAACCATAAAAATCAGATTCCAAATATTTAATTATGTCTTCAGCTTCACCTGTTAGATCTGCTGTTAGATTTGCTGAAGGACCTGATCCTTCAGCTGGAACTAATTTGACTTTAAATTTTTTAGCAGCCTTAATAGAATCTTTATCAGTTGTTCCAGGGCTATAATCTACGTTTATCGTAATTTTCTTTTCAGAAAGAATTGTTAGTGCCTTACTAATTAAGGCGTCATCAAATTGTGATATATCCATTTTATTTTTATTTTTATTTTTATTTTATTTGTTGTAAGAAATCGGCGAAAATTTTAATTTGTTGTTCTTCAATCTGTCTTAAAGATAATTTTTTAATTTTCTTTTTAGCTTTTTCAGAAATTTTAGCAACAAGTTCGTTACCCTCAAAAAAATATTCAACGCCTTCCATTATACCATTGACAAACGCAGCTGGTGCAGAAGGATCTAAAACGACATCAACTGTATTTACCATAAAATCTTCGTTGACGATTGTTTTTCCACTTTTTTTAGCAACAGTTCCAACGCCTCTTGAAGAAACACCAATTTGTCCTCCACTCTCCATTAGTCCTTTAACAGTTTGACCGCAAGGAGTATTGAGAATAAGTGCTTTACCTATTACATCATTTTCTTTAAAATTTAATTCAGTAATTCTATGAGAAACTCTGTCTGGATTAATCTTCGGTGAAGAAGGGTGTTCCAATTCTCCAAATGCCCGGTTAGTATCAACAAAATCTTTAACATATTTATTGACTGCAGATTCTAGTACAGGTTTAGGATATATTCTTTTGTTACGATTTTCTACTTCACTTTGCATAAAAATTCCTTCAATAAAAGAATTTTTATTTCCGTCTTTGGTTTCTTCAGTGAGTAATTTTACCTCAGTGTCAAGAGCTTCTACAATAAATTTCATAATTATATTTATATATTTATTAGCCTCTAGCTAACTCGATCTGTTGTGCCAATTGAAAAATATGAAAATCTGCCGTATCTTTTTTAAATATATTTTTACCTTCAGGATCTCTTTCTCCTTGCTGATATGCCTTTGTTTTTATCAATTGTTTAGTTAATTTGGCATCGTCATAGATATCACCGATAATTTTTTCTACGTCAGCATCAGTAGTTTTTGCGTTTCCACCTTTTACAAAATCTTTAGCATCAACTGATTCTGTTACAGAAGATAACGCAAATATTTTACTTGCCGTTTTAAGCTTTTGTACTTCCATTTCATCTTTAAAACGGTCGTTTAATGCCGTTTGTGTATTTGAAATAATTTCGTCGTGATCATCATTTATGATCGAATTAAAAATGTCTTGTGCAATTTGGCTACTCATAATTATATTTATTTATATGTTATTAAAAATCGTCGTCTTCGTCGTCACCTTTATCTTTTTTCTCTTGTTCAATTTCTTTATTCATCTGTTCAATTTCTCCGTCGCTTTGACGAAGAATATTTTTACGAACCCAATTATCTGAAAAATATTTACCAGTATATTCTTCAATACTTTGTATCATTTCAAGTCTTTCTCTGAGAAGTTCTGTTTCTTTAAGCTCTGAAAAATAATTATCTTCAATGAAATCTATCGAAATTTGCTCTTCTAGTTTTGACCATTCTTGTCTAGTAATTACCTTTTTTAGTAAAAGCTGAATTCGTAAAGCGTCAATTAAGATAAAAGAAAAGTTTTTACGAATATTATTAATATATCTTTGAAAATTAACTTCGTCTCGCGTAATTTCTGATGCTCTCCCAACTGAAAATGCGTTTTCAGCCTCTAGGCGTGATGTTGGAATATTTAAAGACTTAAACATTTTCCTTTGAAAATAAATGACGTCTTCAATATCTCCTAAAGATTGACCTGCACCAAGAGTAGTAACTTCAGTACCTCTACCACCTTCAGTTCTTGGTAACCAAAAATCTTCTAACATCGACATATGTCTGGCATCATCTTTAATTTCGCCTGAATTAGCATCATAAACTAATTTGTTGCGATATTTAGCCATTAAGCTTTGAACGTGTTGTTCAGCTTTAGTCTTAGGTAAATTACCAGTATCAATATAAAATATTCTTCTTTCTGGTGCTCTTACAATTCTATATACTACTAAGGCATCTTCAAGCATTTTCAGATTATTAATTGCCTTAAGAGCTTTATGTAAATGTGAAATAATTCGCATATTCGTTTCATCAGTCTTACCAGAAGTGGCAGAAACGATTGCATCTTTTGCTATTTTTAATGACTGCGTAACACCTCTTTGTGCAACTTGAGAACTTATAGTATTGGCATCAGAATATAAAAAATATTCATCTATAACCTTCAATCTTTCAAATTGTTTATTGCCTTCTCCGAGTTTTTCTTTTTTTATTTCTTTTACCTTCTTTATACTTAGAGGATCTAATAATCTTAGTTCTTTTATTCCTTCAGATAACTTTTTGTCATTAACAATCACATGAAAATAAATTCGGCCATCTATATACCAATCCCTGAAATATTCTTCTGCACGGCGATTAAATTTAAACAAACGTAAAATCTTATCGAATTCATCGTTTATCTTTTCTTTAATATCATCCGATAAATCGACATTATTTTGCATATCTAATTTAACAGGGGCACCTTCTAAACCAGAAGAAATCGCACCATTTACAATATGGTTTATGGCCAAATCTACTTCTGGAAAATTTGATGCACCTCTATATTTCAAGATCAAATCACTATCGGATGCGCCATATCCAGCATCAAGATTGACATATTCACCAGTCAATCCTCCAGCATCTACAATATGTGTTGCTCCATCATTGGTTTGCGCTGGAGCAATAGTTTCGTAGTTTTTATCTACGACTTTGTCTCTAGGATCACCAATTTTTTTAGTTATTTTCCAACCGAATATGTTAAATTCTTTATCTGTTAATGCCATAATATAATTTATATAAAATTAGGAGTTTAGCGCTCCTAATTTTATATTCGTTTTTAATTAACTTGTAGTGTCTGAAGTCCAGTAACTTACTTGCAATTCTACAGTAAATTCCTCAATTGCATCATTTGAATCATAAGCCAAATCTATAGCAGAAACATTTGTAGGAAAACAACCAAACAATTGTACCTCTTTTATTACGTTTTCTTGACGGTCCATTTGCTGAACGGACATATCTGTTTGATACTCCGATGGATTTTGTAAACCTTTATTATTTCTATGTTCATTAATCGCATTCATCCAACGTTCCATAGCATTACGGACTGCGAAATCTGTATCATTAATGATAGTTATTGTCCAAGGTTCAAATGTACGATCTCCTGCAATGTTAATATTTCTTCCTCTAAACGGAACTGCAATATTTCCAACAACACTTGCTGGTAATTGTGCCGCTTTACATAAGAACGACGTTAACTCGGTATCACCTCCAGCAAAACCTGGAAAAGTAATTATCGCACGAAAGAGATTCGCTCTCGCTCCTCCACCTTGTAACCGTGCTTTAAAATCATCTATTGTTGGCATTTTATAATCTTTCCTTAGTTATTCCACAATATTTTACATCATGAAAAATAAAATTTATGGTGTTTTGTTTACTCATTTTTATTTATTATTATTTTTTAGTTTAAGAATAAATTAACAGCAAACAAAATATTTTATTGCTTGCTGTTAAATCTTATTAATTATGATCTACCTATAATTTCTTCAAAATTAACGCCGGTACGAGTAGCAATAAATGTAAGATTGATAAAATTAATACTCTTAGCTGGAGCAATATAAATGTCAGCCACAAAGCGATTACCGTCAATTACTTGAGGAGTATTATTTCTTTCGTCACAATGTACATAAAAATCATACATGCCACGTCTACCTTTTACATCTCGTAAAAATGGTTCAACCATATTACGGAAATTAACACGAGTAAATTCATCGTTTAATTCAAATAATTGAAACTTAGCCGCAGTTGCAATGGCCTTTTCTAAAACAATAAACAATCTACGAACATTAATTCTATCAAACGCTGATGGTTTAGCCTGTAATGTTTTATCACCAAAAAGAACTAATCCTGTTCCAGACTGATTAAGCAAGAAGTTTAATCCGAATTTATATAAAGAATCTCTTTCAGCTTGTTTAGGTAAAAACGCCGCTTTAACTACGCCTTTAATAGAACCACGATTAAATCCAGCAGGAGAAAACCAAGGTTCTGCAACATCATCAGTATTGGCACAAAGACCTGCGATAATTCCTTGATCGCCTATCCATAGAAATTTATCTCTGTATTTGTCATAAACATAAACTGCTGTAGTAGAACCAACTGCGTAAGAACCATCTGCATCTCTTACCGTAATACCTGAGCCCCAATCGAGAACATCAGTTAAAGGATCATTACCAGTAGAATCGGCAATTGGCGGAGATAAAAATGCTACACAATCTTTACGTGAATACGCAATTTCGTGTGCTTTATTCATTATCACATTTGAACCATCTGGGTCTGTTACAGAAGAAAATATCAAAGATATATCTACATTTTCAGAATCATTGAATATGTCAAGTGCAGCAGTAATATTTCCAGCTTCAGCCATTTCAGTGGCATCAGTATCAGAACCATATACTAATGAATAAGAACCTGCAGAAACACTTGCATCTTCATTAAAATAAATCCAATCAGAGTTTTCGTTGATTACATCTTTATAATAATTATTTGAACCATCGTCTTTTAATGCTCCGTCAGTAGTTTGAAGAAACGCCCATTTTTCAACGATAGTACCAGCAGTTCCAGCAAATTCACCATCTTCATCAATGATAATAAGATGAACTTCGTCTCCAGTTGGAGCTGCATCAAATTCATCAGAGTTATTAGAAGTAGCCCAATTAGAGGGACCAATAATTTCAACTTGAAGAGAATTTCCTAATGCTCCAGCATATCTTGCATAAATCGCAGATTGCAAAAGAGTTAAATATTCAAACTGTTCTTCGTTCTTAATTACTACAGAGGCGTCTTTGATTGCAAATGCTGCACCATCAGCTGGAACAGAACTTAACGCAGTCCCTAAAGTAAATACAACAAAACCAGCAGTTCCAGTCGCGTCTGAGTCTGTAATCTCAACAGTATCATCGCCAATAGTAATAAATTTACCATTATAAGCGTCATCAGTTGTAACTAAACCAGAAATAGAATCTGCGACTGCCACAGAGGTTGTAGTAAAAGTTATTGCTCCTGTATTATCATCTAATACATCAGATAATCCGTTTTCATCGGATTGAGCATTAGCATATTTTCCTCCGACGCCAGAATCATCATTTGCTCTTACTGTTTTTAATGCAGAACCATATTTTAAAAATGAGGTTGCAGTGAAAAAAGATTCAGCGGTTAGAGCATCTGGTTCACCAAATACTTTAATTAAATCCGATTCGGAAGATAATAGTTTAATTTTTTCCATCGGTCCCCAGCGGAAATATCCAGCGGTTGCCCCAATAGAAGTAGAAACGGCAGGTATAATTGAGCTTAAATCGAGCTCTTTAACGCTTACGCCAGGTGATACTAAAAATGCACACATTTTGCATTATCCTTTCAATTTATAATAATTCATTTTAAGAGTTTGCATAATAAGGTAATTCATGTAATTATTTATAAAATCGTCAATTTCAGATTATTATTTTTTAAATTCATCTAATTCATAAATGTCACTGACCAAAAATTCATAATGCGATTTAGATGACCTAATATTGCCGGTAACTACAATTCTTACTTTTTTATTTTTTAATTTTTTTATTTCATCTGTACCATAAAGATCAACAATTTGGTCGTTTAACTTTAATTGTAAGGATTGATCTTTAGGAATAAGACTATCTTCTTTAAATAACTCCAAAGATTCGCCATCTTCGACATATACTTTATAAAGATAAAAACCTTTTTCAGAAATGTCGATAAGTTTACCTACAAATTCGTAATCACCTGGAACGAAAATTTCTCTTTTTCCATATAATAAAGTTGTAGCAAATATTAAAAATGCAATAAATATGTGATGTAGTTTTATATTCATATAATCATTTATAACGCCCACACATCTTGTCTTTGAATATCACCATACGTGCCTAATCCATCATCTATAATACCGAATAAAGGAATGTCGTCCAAATCATCTTCATGTTTTTCAAATAATAATTTCTTTAAATCTACGTCTGTTAAATCGGCAAAGAAATCAGATGAAACTATATATGCAAAAAGAACTAAATTCATTGCCATATCATCGTGACCATTTCCACCTGCTGCGTAGCTTGCACCTTTAATTACAAAATTACTTAATTCTTGAATTGTAACTTTATCACATACTTTCAATTTATCTAATTCTATTAAATCTTTTAAATTAGAGCACCCAATTGATTTTACCTTTTTAGTCATAGTAACGCCGATTCCTCCGGCTTTAACCATGCTTTCTACAAAGGTATTTTCATATTCAAAATCATAATAAACACCATTACAAACTACTTGTCCAGCATCATTATTTTCAATAACCACTAACGCTTCATTATATGCTTTTGCGTACTTTACAATAATTGCAGGAAAATGTAATGGCGAAATCATATTATCTCTAAACGTGCATACTTGATAAAATTTATTATCTTCTCCAATTTTTATAATTGTAAAAGTAGAATAATCGACGCCTCTACCCTTTGCCACATCAACTGTCATGACATATTGAGTTGCTGGCTGAGGTTTTTCAAAAACTAAAACATGTTCAATTTGTCTTTCTAAAGGCTCTTCAGCACGTAATCTTAATAACGCTGTTCCAGATATTAAAGAATTAGAAGCCGATACACATTCATTTCCAAACTCTTGACGGAATTTTTCTTCTCCTATATTAGCGATAGTCTCTTTTTTCCAATTTTCGTCTCGTCCAGGCATATCATGCCAATCTACTCTAAATGGAAAGAAATTATTAGTTCCTTGTACTGCCTTTTCGTACATAGTATAAAAAAGATTAGAAGGTCCATTTAAAGTCGATACGATAATTACGTTAGATTTTGTACCACTTGAAATCACTGGATATGTGGATTCAAAAAACTTTTCAGCATTATCTACGAATGCAAACTCATCAAGTAACAAATCAGAAACAGAAAAACCACGAATTGAACTTGAAGAAGTTGCGGCGGCCATAATTTGAGTATTATTACTAAATTCTATATTACCCTTATTCAATGTCTTACATCCAGGCTGTAGAAAATACGGTAAATTCTCTAATGCTAACGTAATTCTACCTAATAATTCTTTGGCTACAGATGCTTTATTTGCAAGAATCGCTATAAATTTTTCTGGATGGAAACAAGCTCTCCATAGATAGTAACCAACTGCTACGGTCGACTTACCTACTTGACGTGAACATAAATTTATTACGAAACGATTATTGACATAATTTTCAATCATCTTTTCTTGGTAATCATAGAGATTGAAAGGAACTAACCCATGATCAATATGAATGACCATCATATAAGTCTTAATAAAATATATGGGGTCTATTGAGCATTTTATATACTCATCTAATTGCTCTTGAGTATAAGGTAATGTAACACCGTTTCGCTTGACTAAAGTATTTCCCAAATATCCATACTCTCTACACTTGGGTACAGTATCTGCTACTCTTTTAGGATGTTGAATTTGTGACATCTTTTGCCTCTCGTTCTTTCTGAATCTGTTTTTGCAGAGACGCAGTATCACCTATATAAACGTTAGTTTGAGTTAAATTTTTGCCGTTGACGGATTCAGTATTATTTTCTCCTTTTTCTTGTTTGACAATATCTTTACGTTTCTTTTGTAGATCAATTAGTTTTTCGTTTGAATCTACGAATGCTTTTAATAAAGTCCCTAAAGATTCTATTGCCCTAGGGTGATCTGCATCTTGTGCTAAAATGGCAGCAGATTCTACTGCATCTGCAGCTTTTTCTAGTGCATTTTTTATATTGCTTCGAACAAATTCTACATCATCTTCAGTATCTATAATTATTTGCTTGTCAAGTTTAGCTAAAGATTTTTCTATTTCTTTGGGATCTACTGGCAAATTTTCTTTTAACTTATCTAATAATGTAGACTTTTCTTTCTTCATAGTTGTATTTATGAAGAATTATTTTTTTTTTTAATTCTGTTTGGTGAAACCAAAATCTGTAGTAATCGTAAAACTATTTGGAGTATCATTGGTGCCTACTGAAACTTTCACTCCGCTTAAAGATTTTTTATCTGCGGCCCAAGCAATTAAATCTTCAGATTTCATTTCTACATCATACGGAACTGCCCAATTTGAAGCTTCAACTGATTTTATTAAAGGTTGTTGAACAACTTCGCCGAAAAACTTAATTTTCATTGCAAAATCCAGTGTGTATATTATAGTTCTACGAGACTCCATATCTCCTTCATAATCATCTTGTACTGATAAACTATTTAATGTCACAGGAACATCTGCGTCTTTACCTTCGCCTTCAAAATCTTTTATGGTTATAGTATATTCTGGTACAAATGAAGGTAAAATCTGTTCAACAATTTGTAATGCCGTATCCATTTCTTTTGCGAAAACATTTAATTGCATTCCAATAGTATAAGGTACAGATTGATAAACGAAAGACTTATCAGTTGAATTTTCAGAAATTGTCTTTTTATTAAATCTACTTAATTTGTTGTCTGCGTCGTACGATATATCCGTGATTTCAAACGCCATTCTTGGTAACTTAATGGCTACAGATTCATCTTCATAATCTGCTTCGGAGTGGATTCTTTGTAAATACTTTTGTTTATTTGAATAACTTAGAGGGACTCTTTCTTCGGTTCCTCCAACTCTTAGAATTTTTAAATTATTAAATAAAGTTCCAAACACTGCCACTACTTTTTGAAGCGTACGATTATAGTTGTGATTTCCTGAGAGCATAGTATTATTTATAAAAAAGGCTCAGAAGTAAATACCTCTGAGCCCTACAACAACAACAAGAAAAAATTATTTATTTTATACAAATTCTTCTAATCTTTTAAATGTAGATTCTGGTTTTCTTACATACCAACAATTATCTTCTTCTTTAAAAAGGTACAAATAAAAATATGATGGATTACTATTTGTAAATTTATCGCAATTAGGATAGATTTCTGATTCTACCTCTTGGTGATCACCACCATTAGATTTTACGTAATACGGCGTTGAGTGATAATCTTCACCTAGTTGTGACATATCTCCGTGCATTATCATTTCTTCTGCCGCTTCTAAATTATTGTATTTCTTAAATAATATTTCGCCAGTGTGTTTAATATATCCGTCAAAATGACAATATATAGATTTTACCATTTCAGTCTTATAATGAATTGCTATTTTTGCGTTAGTTGACATATTATCTCCAATTATTTAATAAGTTTCATATTTGTTGTTATCTTGATTATGTATATATTATATCATAAAACACAACAAAAGTACACAACTATATTATGTTGATAATTAATAACTTAGGAAACGTTTTAAAACTTAATTTAAAAATTTAACCTTTTTAAATTGCATCTGGCATGCCAAACGGATTTACTTTAGTAAAGTCGATAAAATTGTTCCCATCTATTTCAAAATCAGTATTTTCTACCATTTGATCTTTTGCCATTGGTGTCCAATCATCTACAGTTTGGATAGTAGCCGTTGTACCAGAACTATCTCCTGTAATCGTAATCCCAGCAATAAGTGAGGTGTTGGAACCATCATCTGCCTTTTCTGTTACAATTTCTATTGCGCTTCCATCATCTTCAATACCGGCTACCTCAGCAATTACATTAACACCATTTACATTACCAAAAATATCTTCGCCTATATAAAAATCTCCACTTGAAGCAGTAATTTCTAATTTGGTTCTTGGTGCAAAATTTCTTTCAATTACGTTTATTTCGTCTACATCTGTGTCAATTTCTTCAGAAGAGTATTCAAACATTTCTAGTGTAATTGAGTACCCAAATGCACCAAATAATTTAACACCATCATTTTGTAAATCTGCATATTTTATTTCCCATAAGGCCTTGGCATCTGGAATATAAATTAAATCGCCTTCATAAGGTCTTACTTGTTCTGTGTCAGTAATATATTTGCCAACAAATGCAGACCAAGCTCTTTTTGGTATAGTGATCTTTAATTGATCTCTAATACTCATTCCAAATTTTTCAATTAAATCGCCGTCGCCTTCAAAACTATCAAATGACTCAACAGTTGCTTCTATAATATATTGAGAACCAAACTTGACTAGAGATTCTTCATTAAAAATACCATTATAATTAATTATCGTTCTTGGTAAATAATAAACATTAATTCCAGAAAATCTACAAGCTTCTCCGTACAAATCTTCATAAAGACTTGATTCTTCTCTATCGTATTTAGTTAAAAAAGGATTTATTGGCATAATGGTATTTATTTAGTTAATGTCCACTCTTTAAAACTTAATAATTTTCTTGAACTAATAATTTCAAAAAAGGTTTTAGCATCTGGTCCATTTAATTTATCATATTTAAAATGAACGCTAGAGTATAAAGGACGATAATGTAAAGTCATATCAGACGGTACGATCATTAATTGCCCTGTAGTAACCATTTCTTTTTTTTCTGTATTTCCAGTTCTTATTGGATTCAAAAATTTATCTTTGTTTGGACTAACTGAAATGCCATTTAATATATCAGAAGGTTCTAAAACGTTTTCTTTTTTTATTTCTTTTAACGCCACTTCATAACGAACATCCGAACTAAGACGAGCTCTTTTATAATACTCATCATCTGTATTCTTTTTATATCCTAATTGAGGTAATAATACTCCGTGATTACTTCTTACGATGACATCGTCGTCTTTTAATTTAACAAGTTTATGTATGTATTCTCTTGGATTTTCTTTGCTGGCATTTTTTAATTTAACAGTAAAACCTCCTTCTAATAAGTACGCCTCATTATTATTAAAAATAATTGTAGCGCCAGACAACTCTCTTTCAATTAATATTTTTGCTGCGGCCTCTGGAGTTTTTTCAAATAAAGCGACTCTTATCGTTTTACCATCTGGAGCATAATAACCCTGAGTAAATCTTTTACCTTTTTTATTTTTTGTTTTTGATATTATTTTTCCAGCCTCTTTTTCATCTGATTTTACTGCGAAACTAGCAGATAAAATGGAAACACCAAATTCGTTTATTCCTTCAGTCCAACGAGAAGTCATATCATCAATATAAAGGCGTTGAATATCATTTCTATTAGATTGAATTATTTGAATATCGCATTTATAATTACGGTCTCGGTTTTTTACTCCTACCCAACCGTATTTCTCTAATTTTTTTATAGCAATAACACACATAAGATATTATTTATATTATAGTATTGACAGGTTTTTAAAAATTCATTATAATATTCTAAGACAAACTAAAATAAACAAGAACTAAATTTAATTATATTGAATTGCCCGAAGGGCACCCGAGGAACGAGGGTC
>Ga0181400_1000039_pt1 | contig 44913 bp, 44 predicted proteins | sample 23SPOviralmetaG_FD_130129 | JGI IMG/M metagenome (GOLD analysis project Ga0181400, IMG submission 130129) | Marine viral communities from the oligotrophic San Pedro Time Series (SPOT) site, San Pedro Channel, CA, USA - 23 SPOT_SRF_2011-06-22 | ecosystem: Environmental > Aquatic > Marine > Strait...
GCCATAGGTAGTGGAACTGGAGAGGTTGATATAGTAGTACAAAATGGTACTAGTGAATACACTGTTACTATAACTGATTCAGACAATATTTCTCAAACTCAGGGTAGCATTGATGGAATATTTAATTTTACAGGACTACAACCAGGAACTTATACAGTATCTGGTCAAGACCAGTCAACACCTACTCCATGTCCTATAAGTGATTCATTTATAATATCTTCAGTTGAGTGTGATATAAAAGCCACTGTAACAACAACAAACGAGACAGCTACTGAAGATGGTAAAGCTAATGTTAGTATTGCTAATGGCCTTGCTAATTTCACAGTCGATTTCACTAGCCCAACAAACTCCCCTATTAGTGGAGTTGAATCATCTTCTACTTTTGTACAAAATTTAAGTCCAGGTGAGTGGAATTTAAAAGTAACGGATGCTAATGGCTGCGAAGATAATGAAGGCTTTACTATACAACCTTATGCAGATCCATGTGACGGATTTGCAGCATCAGGCCAAACAACTGACTACACGGCAGAAGATAGTGATGACGGAACTTTCACATTAACAGTAGACTCTGGCGGAACTGCTCCTTATACTGTTAATATAGATTTAGCAACTGATCCAGGTGAAAATCAAGAGAAAGTAAATCAACAATCTCCAATACAATTTACTGGTTTAGTAGAAGGTAACTGGACTTACTCAATTACAGATGCTAATGGTTGTAATTTAACTGGTTCTTTTCAAATTCTTCAATTTGCTAATCCTTGTAATATAACTGCTACAATAACTACTACAGACGAAACAACTCAAGGGTTGAACAATGGGTCTGCTAAAATAACGGCAAGTGGAGGAACTACAGAATATCAAGTAACAATAACAGATGGAACAACTACTACCGTTCAAAATGGATCTAATGGTCAGACTATATTTAACTTCCCTGACTTAGCGCCAGGCACTTGGTCTGTAACTATTAAAGATGCTAATAATTGCGAAAAAATAGATCAGTTTACTATTAATGCTGGAGCACCAGCACAAAGCGTAACCAGTGATTCAACAACAATAACTTCTGATTCAACAACAATAACTGTTGACGCAACATAAATAATAAAAAATTAAAAACAAACAAAATAAAAAATAATGTCACAAACAATAATAAACGTAGGAACACCAGACACAGGTGATGGTGACCCACTAAGAAACGCGATGATAGCGTGTAACTCTAACTTCTCTGAATTATATAATCCAGAAGGAGGAATTTATGCTCCTGGATATAGCCCATTTCCATTATGCGAATCAAATTTAGCAAGTGTAGGCTCATCTAAAAACTGCTATTCAATTGCTGTTGCTGATAGTTACTATGTTTTTGATAGATGCAAAGTGTTCGTAGATTTTGTAAATTTTGAAAACGACCCATCACTTCAAGTTGCTGTTTATCAAGGCGATACTGGCGATCTAGTCAATGGAATTGAATCTTTTATGACTGGATCACCTTCCTTCAAGAGTTTAACACTTAAAGGTCTTTTTACTACAACGTTCACAAGTAGTAATAATTATAGGGGAATAGTAGAATTAACTCCAGATACTGCAAACGGTGCGCCGGTAATTAGTGAAATTCAAAAAGGTACAAACTTGCTTATAGTTACTGCACTTAATGATTGGGTTGCATTACACGGAAGAAATTTATCTGCCCCATTTGGTAGTCCACCAAGTGGTTTGTCTACGCAAGGGCAATTTGAAAAAATCTCCAGCGAGGATGATATTGCGGTCGCGCTTAAAGATGCCGGTATACAAGAAATAGAAGGGATGCCTTCATGTCAATTTTACAAATTTGCACCAGGACAAGCTCCAGCAGGACCAGCCCCAGAACCAATTGTGGGCTAATCAGTTTAACTTTTTTTTTAAATATCCTTAATATTATGTAATAGTATATAAATGAACTATTATGATGATATAAACCCATTAATACTTGAACAATCAACTTCATTAGATCCATATATATTTGGGTTTGCTTTAGGAGCTTTGTTTATTCTATTAATACATAAATACATATACAATAACCAATAAAATAAAAAACCATGACGTTTTTATACACCCGCACTAATACGTGGAATAGTGCACCACAACCAACAGAAGATACCATTAAGTACTGGAAACATATTTCAAGTAAAAAAAACTGGAGAATAGTTCAACTACCTAATGGTTTTTTACAAACCGAATATAAATCTATCGACTCAGATGACTGGATAGATGTTACCAGAAGAGAAACAATAGCTGGAGCAGAACAAGCAATAGATGCTTCTATTGAACATTATTCTAAAAAGCTAGAGTTTACCAAAGGACCGAAAGTAATTAAAACCTTCGAGTAAATATTCAAAACAAATCATATCAAATTAAATTAAATGCAAGAATTAAAGTTAGTTAAAAATCTGGCTTTTGGCGATACAGCTAGAAGTCAGATATTAACTGGGGTTGAAAAACTTACTAATGCAGTAGGATCAACCTTAGGAGCAAGTGGCAAATGTGTTATATTAGAAGACGCTAACGGTATGCCACAAATAACAAAAGATGGAGTAACAGTAGCTAATTCAATTACGCTACAAGATTCTATAGAGAATATTGGAGCAACACTTATTAAACAAGCAGCTCAACGAACAGTATCAGATGCTGGTGATGGAACAACTACAGCAACCGTTTTAGCAAAAGCAATACTAGATCAAGCGCAAGCTCACAATTTACTAGAAGATAGTAGAATAATGAAAGAAGGTATTGATAGTGGAGTTAAAAAAGTATTAAACTATTTAAATAAAAATAGTAAAAAAGTAACAGGTAAAAAAATAGACCAAGTTGCTACTATATCAGCTAATAACGATATAGAATTAGGTAAAGTTATAGGTGAAGCATTTAAGCTTGTAGATGAGACAGGCGTAGTAATGATGGAAACAAATGAACAACCTGAAACTGTAGTAGAGTTAATAGAGGGTGTTCAGTATGACCAAGCATTAAAAAACAACCATTTTATTACTAACAAAGAAAAGGGTACAGCTGAACTAGAAAATCCATTAGTTCTTATAGTTGAATCAGTTATACCTAATGTTAGAAAGATACAGTCAGTTCTTGAACATATTATTAAAAATGGTAAGAGTTTACTTATCATTGCTGATGTTGACCCACAAGTGGTTTCCGCGCTGGCCATGAATAAATCTAAAGGCAATATAAAAGTCAACATTATAGATGCACCAGTATACGGAATCAGCAAAAAAGATGTATTGTCAGATCTATGTGCTGTGACTGGTGCTACACTTATTAACGAAGATTTAGGAGATGATATGGATATTATACAACCTGAACATTTAGGTACATGTATTAAATCGATAACAAATCACGAAGATACGATATTAAAAGTTGATTTAACAGAAAACAAAGAAGTTAAAGAAACTATCACTTTGTTAGAGAAAAATATAAAAGAAACTAAAAACCCTAACATTATAGTTAGACTTGAAAGAAGATTAGCTAAGCTAAAAGCTAAGGTAGCTACAGTTAAAGTTGGGGCAAACTCAGAAATAGAATTAAAAGAGAAGAGAGATAGAGTAGAAGATGCTATTTGTGCTACAAAAGCTGCGATTAAGGAAGGTATAGTGCCAGGTGGTGGTATAGCTTTGTTAAATGCTGCACAACATTTAGAACCTAAATCAATGGGTGAAGAAGTACTTTACTGTGCTATCAAAGAGCCCTTTAAATTGATATTAAAAAATGCTGGTGTAGAAAATTATGAAACTCCAGAAGTAAAAGGTTTAGGATTAAACGTGGTTACAGGAAATACGGTTGATATGGTAAAAGCCGGAATTATAGATCCTTTACTAGTTACTAAGAGTGCATTGGTTAACGCAGCTTCAGTAGCTACTACTATATTATCAACCGATTGTATAATTAATAATATAAGAGCATGAAAGCAATAGGTAAATATGTAGTAGTTAATCCAATTAAAGAAACTGACGTAACCACCAAGGGTGGTTTAATTCTAGCTGAAAAGCAGAGAGAAGATATAAGGTACCGACAAGCCACGATTGTAGCAGTTGGTACCCTAGTTGAAGGTATAGTACCAGGCGACGAAGTTTACTATGATAAGTCGTCTGGCTTCAACATTGAAATAAAAAAAGAACAATATAAAGTTATTAAAGAGTTTTATATAGTTATTGTATTATGAAAAAATTAACATCTAGTGATTTAAAAGATCTAGGGTTACTTAAACATTATAGAATAATTAGAAAATGGGCTTGTAAAACTAATAATTTAAATGACGCAGATTTAGAATTATTAATATATCTTGACGCTATAGATATGTTTACTAAAAATGATTTTATAAAAGGTACGTACTCATTCAGCTGGGATAATAGGCGCTGGAACAGATTATTGAAACAAGGGTGGATTACAGTGTGGAGAAAAAGAAACCACACCACTCAGAAATATCACATATATAAAGTTTCCTTCAAGTGCAAACAGCTGATAAGTCGCATGTACCGTATTATGCTAGGCGAAGAAGATATGCCTACAACTAAATTAGAAAAAAGTAATAGATATAGTTATAAAGTAATTACTAAATCAATAGATTACGTTAACAAAGACAAAACAAGATAATATGGCTTATAAACAACCTAAAAATACTCCTTTACATAATGACGGCGCATCTGCTGTAGGCGCGATATTAGGAATAGGTAAACTAGCTCTTATGGGGGTTAAAGCACTTAAAGTTGCTAAAGCAGCTAAAGTAGCAGCAACAGCGGCAAAGGCAGCTAAAGCAGGTAAGGCAGCAGCTACAGCAGCTAAAGCAGCTAAAGCGGCAAAAGCAACCAAATTAGCAGCTAAATCAGCTAAAGCAGCAAAAGCAGGTAAAGCAGCAAAAGCTGCAAGAGTTATGAAAAGGTCTACAAAGGTAGCTAGCAGAGCAACTGAAGCGGGTCAAAAAGCAGCGTCAAAAGCTGTTGAAGCTGGAAAGAAGATGGAGAGTAAGTTAATGAGACAAGTTGATAGGCAAATGGGCAAAAGTCTTAAACCATTTGAAAAATCTGTAAAAGCTGGAGAAAAAGCCGCTAGTAAAACAGCAAAAGCTGGAGAAAGAGCTGCCAACAAGACAGCTAAGCAAGCTAGCAGAATGGCTGAAGGAAAAGCTCCAACTTTCAAGGAAGGAGTAAAAGATGTTTATTATCAAGCTAAAAATAAAATTTCACAAGGAGTAGAAAAATTTTCAGATGCTACAGGTAAGGATTATGATGAGGTAATGGGTAATTTAAAATCAAAAGCAGTTCAAACTGGTATTAATCAAGCTTCTAATTTAGTTGAAAGACAAAAGGCTAAAAATGAGAGCTCAGGTATTGAACAAGAAATAAATCCTCAATTAGGTATTCAAGATTCAACTCCAGAAGAAGAACAACCTAGATCATTTCCTAATCAAGATAGACAAAGTTCTTATAGTAATCCTTCAGGTGCTAGTTATAAAATGCCATCTGAGGCTGCTAGTAATAAAAGAGCTCCAAAAACAAATTTTGTAAAATTAATGCACAATTTACAAAACAATAAAGGAACTAATGTTAATATAGGAGGAGTAAGCGTTAATCCAGGCAGCGTTGGCCTGCTAGGTAAGTTTTTAGTAGACTCAGGAATTGACGCGGTGAAGAAAGCAAAAGAGCTTAAATCAATTAAAAGAGAAAGAGAAAATTTGAATGAATCAGCAGCTAGATTCAAAGAAGAAAAAATGAATAAAAAAATAATGCAAGATATTGACAATAGAGAAAATAATATTGGAAATAAAACTTTTAATAAAAAATAATAATTATGCCAAGTTACGGAGAGAAACAAGCGCCAGCGGGTAAAGGATTAAATACCGCTAAGCCTATAGTAGGCACTAGAGTTATGGAAAGTAATAATTCAACTATAACACCTAGGTTAAAAAAAATAGACAATATACCTTATAAAGGGAACGCAGTATTAAACGCAAATAGATAATGGATATGGAAGATTTGAAGCTGTATTTATTAAATGCATCTTCATTTGCTTTAGCCACGTTGAACTGGGTAGAGCCAATGTTAGAGATATTATTGTTAACTTTAACCATAGGGTACACCGTGCACAAATGGTCATTATTACATAAAAAAAATAAAATGATTAAAAATCTAGACGAGAAAGTTAAGCAAGCTACCGATACTGCTGAACAAATCCAAAACAAACAAATACAAAGTCAAATTCCAGGAGCTTTAAATCAGCCTATACCTATGCAGCCAATGGCAGGTCAAGTAAATCAAAACCCTTACTCCAATGGAACTGGATCAGCTAGACCAACATTTGAAGAGACTAATGTTAACGGAATAAATCAAGTTAATCAAGGTAATCCAATGAGTAGCATTCTTTTCCCTCAAGCCAATACTCAACCTATGCCAATGGGAGCTTCTTTAAGTGAAAAAAGAGCTCAGAAAAAAATAGATAGAGGGCAAACTCACAAGAAGATGAGTCCAGAACAAAAGAAGGAAGCTATAAAAAATGCTGCTGAAAGATTTGCTCCAAAATTAGGAGTTAGAGAAGAATAATAAATCACTGAAATGAGAAATATAAATGAAATTATAATTCACTGCTCAGCTACTAGAGAAGGGCAAGACGTACCAGTTGAAACAATTAAAGACTGGCATATAAACACTAGAGGTTGGTCAGATATAGGTTATCATTTTTATATAGAGTTAGGTGGTACTATTAAAAAAGGTAGAGATATAGACAAAACAGGTGCTCATTGCAAAGGGCACAATAGAAATTCAATAGGAATTTGCTATTGCGGAGGCGTAGAAGCTGATGGAAAAACACCAAAAGATACAAGAACAGAGGTTCAAAAAGAAAGTCTGTTACATGTGCTTAAAACATTAAAAGCAATGTACCCAGACGCTATTATTTATTCACATAATGAGTTTGCTAATAAAGCATGCCCATCATTTGACGCGACGAAAGAATATGAAAATATCTGAAAACACTGAGTTTAAAATTGATATAAAAACTGTAATTGGGATAATAATGTTTACCACTACAATAGTAGGTATGTATTATACTTTACAAGAAGATATAGCAGAAGCTAAAACTTTACCGCCGGTTGAAGTATCTCGCTTAGAGTATGAGTTAAAAGAAGAGTGGAATGAAAAAATGATCATGCAGTTAAAGGATCAAGTAGATATGCTAGAGCAAACTCAAAGTATATTAAAAGAAGAAATTAGTATAACAGCTGGTATGATTAAGGATGGCACGGAAGCTGATGGTAAGTTAGAAGAGCTTAACAGGCAGTTAGAAGCTTTGCAAAATAAAAGACCTAAAGTAATAGTTAAAGAAGTTAAGGTAGATAAAAAAGGTAGAAAACTATAAGATATGGGAAAAATTAGTCCAGCTTGTAAAGCTGCAGCAAAAAAGAAATTCAAAGTATGGCCAAGTGCTTATGCTTCTGGCTGGGGTGTGAGATGTACTAAAGCTGGTGGACCAGGTAACTACGGTGGCGGATCTAAAAAAAGAAACCGTGGGAAAAGTTAAAGGAGGCGGAACTAGCAAAGTATGCCTACCTGCTTCTAAGGTAAGATCAATGAGTCAAGCTGAAAGAGATAAAGTTGTCAATGCTAAAAGATCTGCAGCTTCTAAAGGCAAATATAAAAGATCAAGCTCTTCTAATGTAAAAGGTGCTCGTAAAAAAGGAGCTACCTTAAGAGATTGGTTTGAAAAAGAAAACTGGATTAATGTAGCTACAGGTGAACCCTGTGGTGGTAGTTCTAAAAGAACTAAAAGAAAAGATGGTGCTTCTATGAAATCAACTTCTTGCTGGGATGGTTTTATTAAAAAAGGCATGAAGAAAAAAGGTAATAGGATGGTTAACAACTGCGTAAAAGTAGGTGGTCCTAGTGCAGCTGATCCTAAAAGAACAATAGGCAAAGGCAAGAATTTCAACAAAGCTAATCCTACAGGTACAGGAGGTAAGGCTGGTGGTGGTATGACACAAAAAGGTGTTAATGAATACAAACGTAATAACCCAGGTAGTAAATTAAAAACAGCTGTTACAAAAGATCCATCAAAGCTAAAGCCAGGTAGTAAAGATGCTAAGCGTAGAAAATCATTTTGCGCTAGATCAAAAAGCTGGAAAGGTGAAAGAGGATTAGCGGCTAGAAGAAGGTGGAACTGTTAAATTAAATATTATGAAATCAAAAGGATTAGGAGATAGTATAGAAAAGTTTACAAAAGCAACAGGTATAAAAAAAGTTGCAGATATGATACCAGGTGGTTGTGGTTGTGATAATCGCAAGCAATGGTTTAATAAAAATTTTCCATATAACATGAATAAATAAAACAAAATGGGAGTAAAAATAGTACCAAACGAAAAAGACACGAAAAAAATAACTAAGTATAAGATTAAAGAGTTTAAAAAACCTAAAAAAGCTAAAGGTGCATTTAAAGATATTTTACCTTCAATCGATGGTAAATTAAAATCCAAAAAAGTTAAAGAAGGTAGTAAAAAAGATGAACGCTTAAGTAAAAAAGGTTATAAATCTGGATCACCATTTGATCAGCAAGAAGTTAAAAATGATGGAGCTTCTAAAAAGTTTCCAGAAATAAAAGAAAAGAACGAAGGTAAGTTTACTAAATGGGTAGAAAAGAATATGGGTGGCATGGACACTTGTAAAGCCGCTAGTAAAGTTATGAGATCTAAAACTAAAAAGTACTCTCCAGCTGTAGTAAAAATGGCTAACTACGCTAATAATTTTGGTTGTAAAACTAAAAAAGAAGGAGCTAGTTTTAATCCTAAACTAAAGAAAGCTGTAGCTGACGGTAAGATAAAAGGTAAATTTGCTAACGCAGTAATGAAAGGTTAAAATGAGAGAACGAGGTAAAAAAAATAAGTGTAAAACTGCTTGGAAAGCTTGGGAAGCTGGCTACGCTAAGAAAGAGGGTGGAAAGCAAGAAGCTGCTAGAGAAAGAAGAGAGTTTTACTGTGATAATGGCACAATAAAATTAAGACCATCAGACGATGCTGATGTTCCTTTAACTGACAAACAAATAAAAGCTGAAAAAAAGAATAAAAAATAAATAATGGGTTTTAAACTAAAAGGTGCACCATACGATAAATCTAATATGAACATAGCTGTTTACAAAAAAGATTTAACAGACGGATCTATTGGTAAATCAAACCATACTGGTATAATAGTACAAAGTGGTATTAGTCCAGAAGAAGAGCAGCATGTTATAGCTCATGAAAAAGTTCACCAAGAGCAGCAAGCCAAAGGTGATTTAGATTATGATAAAGAAAATTTCTATTGGAAAGGTAAGACTTATCCTAGGGCAAATTTAAACGAACACAACGAACAGTTACCTTGGGAGAAAGAAGCTTACAAGGCTAGTGAAAAATCAAGGAACAAAGAATCAAAAGAAATGGGATCAACAAAATTTAAATTAAAAGGATATAGAGGCAATAATAAACCTTTTAAACATATGACCGAAAGAAGTTTGATAGGCGCATCTGTTGATGGCGCATCTGCTCCTGGAGAAGGTGATAAAGAAAAAAAGAAAGCTCAAGCCACAGCTGATGCTAATTTAAAGAAAGCAGAGTTTAAAACTGAAAAGCTTGATGATGGTAGAACTAGACATTATAGATCAGCAGAAGGCACAGTTGATAAACCTGGATCTACAGTTGCAAAAGCAAAAACAACAGGTAAAAAAGCAACAGATTCTGGTGATTATATAAGCAGATTAAAAACTAGATTTCCAGATGCTACCGGCGAAGAGCTTGTTAAAAAGAAATATATTAGTTCTTCTTATAAGGATAGATTTCCAGCTAAAAAAGAAACAGCCACAGCCAAAGAAGAGTATTTTACTAAAAAACCTGACACTCCTAAAACACCACCAACGAAAACTCCACCAACAAAAACTCCACCATCTAAAACACCAACTATAACTACTTCTATAAAAAAGAAAAAGACAAAATACAAGCCTAAGAAAACAAAAACCACAAAATATAAGCAAAAAAATAGAAAGCCTCAATTTTCTACAAAGTTTTCAACTTCATGTACTAAAAATTCTTGTTAAATGAAAAAATCATTTAATGAAACTAAAATAGGTGCCTTTCTATCAAGCAAAGCTCCTAAGGTGTTGCAAGCTCTTGGAGATGTATTACCTAATCAAGGCACGCTTGGTGTAGTAAAAAATCTTATATCAAGTGATAATAAGATTAAGGCAGTTGATAAAGAACAAGCTATGAAGCTTATAGAACAAGACATAGCAGAAATGAAAGAAGTATCTAGCAGATGGAGATCTGATATGAAATCAGACTCTTGGCTTAGTAAGAACACTAGACCTTTAGCTTTAGTATTTTTAACTGGATCAGCTGTATTTATGATGGCTGTAGATTCTTTTCACTTACAATTTCAAGTTGATGAAGCTTGGATAAACTTATTAAAAACATTATTGGTAACAGTATATGTAGCATACTTCGGGAGTCGTGGTGCTGAAAAAATAACAAAAATAAACAAATAAAATGCCAGCAACATACAATACACAAAATATTAGAGGATTAGAAGGCAATGAAAATGCTCAACCAAGAATACTTGCGCACGATGCTCTTGACTTAGGGTCTGAGGGAATTATTGAACAAAGAATCCCCAACACAGATACAATAGGGTGCACACTGTACGTAGGTGGCACTTTCGATACAATAGTAGTGAGACTTGAAGGTAGTAAAGAGCCGATATCCTTTAGAGGTATAACAGCAGGTTCTTTTTTACCTATATTAATTGTATCTGTAGAAGCTGTGTTAAATCAGGAAGGTGAGCCATTTGAAGTGTTTAATAAGGGCGAACTAGTAGCTTTATATTAAAATATGAAAATCGGAATTGGGATAAAAGTCCCTAGTTTGTCTAATTTACCTGGGTCATCAAGACCGGGGAGTGGAAGCGGAGGCGGAGGTGGAGTAATACCTCCAAGTGGGGAAATTTTCAAGTTTGACACAACAACTATCGCTAGAAGCAGTAAAGAATTAGCTTGTGCCGCTGCCATTGAAGGGTTTTTTTTCACAACAGCAGGACCTGTTCCGGATGTAATCTTTCCAGAGAAAGGCTCAAGAATATACATTGACGCAGAGGCAACTGGGTACCCTGAACCAGGTTGGTATTCTCAAAATATACCAGAATTCAACAATCTGCGAATTTATTATGTAATAGGCTCTGATGGACTTGTTACTGAAGATCCCGACGTGTGCTCGGCTTAACCAATCTAAAATCAATAAAATTAAATTAAATTAAATCAAATGAAAATTAAAGAAGAAGAATTAAAATCAATCCAAGAGCAACAGAAAAAACTCAACGAGTTAGTTCACAATATAGGTTTATTAGAAGGCCAAAAACACGGATTATTGCATGATATAGCTGTAGTTAATAAGGAAATAGAAGATTACAAAAAGGTATTAGAAGCTGAATACGGGGCTATTAATATTAACCTTGAAAATGGTGCTTACACTAAAATAGATACTGATGTCGAAAGTAATAAGAAAGATTAGTATAGGTTCTGACTATAAGAACGATGCAATGCATTATGCTACTGGACAAGAAGTGTACGGTGGGCATACTATTAGCGATATTCTATTTGAAGATAAAGACCAATCGTATAATATTTTTATAACTAAAAATAATGAAGTCTTACCTTGGAAAAAGTTTAATGCTAATATGTCTATTTCTGTAGAGTATGATCTTAAATATTAATGAATAGTATATATCATTTTATTATCAAACCAACAGATAAAAGGTATGATAACACTAAATCTATAGGCGATAAAGAATTAATTATTAATTCAAATATAGAAAACCATATTTTTGTAAGTAAAAAAGCAGTTGTAGTTTCGATTCCATCTGCTTATAAAACTAAAATTAAAACTGGTGATGAAGTTTATATTCACCATAATATATTTAGAAGATGGTATGATCAAAAAGGTAAAGAAAGAGATAGTTCAACCTATTTTAAAGATGATCTTTATTTTTGTTCTCCCGAGCAAATATATATGTATAATTCAAAACCTCACTTAGATTATTGTTTTGTAAAACCAGTTTTAAGTACCAATATCTTAGATAATATAAAAGAACAACCTAATGTTGGTATAGTAAAATATACTAATGATACCTTAGAAGCGCTAGGAATAACACCTGGAACACTTATTACGTTTACACCTAACTCTGAATTTGAGTTTATAATAGAAGGTGAACGACTTTATTGTATGAAATCAAATGATATAGCTTTAACTCATGAATACCAAGGAAACGAAAAAGAAAATAATCCAAGCTGGGCAAAAAGCAGTTGAAGAACTAATTAAAGTAGCAAAAGAAAAGATTGTTGACTCAGACGATGATGTAAGCGCTGATAGATTAAAAAATGCTGCTGCAACTAAAAAACTAGCAATATTTGATGCATTTGAAATATTAAATAGAATACAATTAGAAGAAGATATTTTAAATGAAAAACCTAAAGAAGTTAAAGAACAAAAAACTTTTAAAGGATTTGCAGAAGGGAGAAGTAAGTAATGTACAAGCAAACTCTTTGGAAAGAAGTTAAAGACATTGTTAACCCTAAGATATTAAAGAAACAAAATCGTTTCAAAAAATGGGAGTATGGTTACAACTCTGATTATGATTTTATAGTAATAAGTAAAACTGGAAAAATTGGACAAGTCATTGAAATACAAAATCTCAGGATTGCTTTACCAGCAACAGATGAACCGTTTAAACGAAGTGAAGTTAAAAAGGATCAAAGATGGGAAAAGCAAGAGTATCCAAAAGAATTAAGTAGAATTAAATCTAGATTTGACTGGGAAGAGTATCCAGCTGAGTTTAAAGAAAAATGGTATGACTATATAGATGAAGAATTTAAAAGAAGAGAACAAGGTTATTGGTTCTATAACAACGGTCTTGCTACTTATATTACTGGTACTCATTACATGTACCTACAATGGTCAAAGATCGACGTTGGGGCACCAGATTTTAGAGAAGCAAATAGATTATTCTATATATTTTGGGAAGCATGTAAAGCAGATACGAGATGTTACGGGATGTGCTATCTTAAAAACAGACGATCTGGATTTTCATTTATGTCCTCAGCGGAACTTGTTAACCAAGCAACAATATCTAGTGACTCCAGATTCGGTATACTCTCTAAATCTGGATCAGATGCTAAAAAAATGTTTACAGATAAAGTCGTACCAATATCCGTTAACTATCCGTTTTTCTTCAAACCAATCCAGGACGGTATGGATCGTCCTAAAACAGAACTTGCATACAGAGTTCCAGCTTCGAAGCTTACTAGAAGGAAGCTTGAGAGCAATGAGCAACTAAAAGAATTAGACGGACTTGATACAACTATTGACTGGAAAAATACTGGTGACAACTCTTACGATGGTGAAAAGCTAAAACTATTAGCTCATGATGAAAGTGGTAAGTGGGAGAGACCTGACAATATATTAAATAATTGGAGGGTTACAAAAACTACATTAAGACTAGGATCAAGAATCGTAGGCAAATGTATGATGGGCTCAACTTCAAATGCATTAGATAAAGGTGGAAACAATTTCAAAAAACTATACTATAATTCAGACGTTACAAAAAGAAATAGAAATGGACAAACTTCTTCTGGACTCTATGCTTTGTTCGTCCCTATGGAATGGAACTACGAAGGATTCATGGATTCTCACGGATCACCTGTTTTCATTAGAGAAAAAAATCCAATCAAAGGAGTCGACGGTTATGACATTACAACAGGCGTTATTGAGCATTGGGAAAACGAAGTTGAAGGATTAAAATCTGATCAAGACAGTTTAAATGAATATTACAGACAATTCCCAAGAACAGAGCAGCACGCTTTTAGAGATGAGTCTAAACAAAGTTTATTTAATCTAACTAAGATATATCAACAAATAGATTATAACGATGAAGTTAATAATCTAAGTAGAGTATCTGTAGGTAGTTTTCAATGGGTTAATGGTGTTAAAGATACTAGAGTAGTTTTTATGCCTAATAAAAACGGTAGATTTAAAGTTTCTTGGGTTCCAAATATTAATTTACAAAATAATGTTATAATTAAAAACGGCTCAAAATACCCTGGAAATGAACAAATAGGCGCTTTTGGTTGTGATAGTTATGATATATCAGGAACTGTAGATGGTAAAGGTTCTAACGGATCGTTGCATGGTTTAACAAAGTTTTCTATGGAAGACGCACCACCTAATCACTTTTTTTTAGAATATATATCAAGGCCACAAACTGCTGAGATATTCTTTGAAGATGTTTTAATGGCATGTGTATTTTATGGTATGCCAATATTATGTGAAAACAATAAACCTAGATTACTGTATTATTTCAAGCGTAGAGGATATAGAGGGTTTTCAATGAATAGACCCGATAGAGTTTGGAATAAATTATCTACAACTGAAAAAGAAATTGGTGGAATACCTAATTCAAGTGAAGACATTAAGCAAGCACATGCAGCCGCTATTGAGTCTTATATAGAAACTCATATAGGTTACTCTAACGAGGAGTATGGTGACATGTTTTTTCAAAAAACACTAGAAGATTGGGCTACTTTTGATATAAACAACAGGACAAAGCACGATGCTTCTATAAGTTCTGGTTTAGCAATAATGGCTTGTAATAAAAACAGGTACACACCTGTTTCTACTATTGTTAAGAAAAACATTAACTTGGGTATAATGAAATATAATAACGAAGGAAGTTTATCTAAAATAAAAAAATAAATGCAAATAAATACTAACAACGGTAGTTCTTTTCCTGATCAGGTAGTACCTGATGAAGTCAAAGAAAGCTTAGATTACGGCAGGCAAGTTGGTAGAGCAATTGAGGGAGATTGGTTTAGCGGTACTAGAACTGGAGTGTCCGGTAGATTTAATACTAATTTTAATAATTTTAGAAATCTAAGATTATATGCAAGAGCAGAACAGTCTGTACAAAAATACAAAGATGAATTAGCTATAAACGGAGATTTATCTTACTTAAATTTAGATTGGCAACCAGTACCTATAATACCAAAATTTGTAGATATAGTAGTTAATGGCATGGATGGAAAGCTTTATGACATAAAAGCTTATGCACAAGATCCAGAGTCTATAAAGAAAAGAACTGAATATGCTGAAACAATATTAAGAGACATAGAGGCAAAAAAACTAATAGATCAAATAAAAAATGTCACAGGCATGAATATGTATTCTACGTCTAACCCTGAAGATCTACCTCAAAACAGAGAAGAACTAGATGTTCATATGCAATTGACATATAAGCAATCTATAGAAATAGCTGAAGAAGAAGCCATAAATAATACTTTAACTTTTAATAAGTTTGAACTTACTAGAAGAAGGATGGCTGAAGATTTAGTCGTATTAGGCATAGGGGCTGTTAAAACTTCTTTTAATTTATCAGAAGGGGTTACTGTAAAATATGTTGATCCAGCGGATTTAGTGTATTCATATACAGACGATCCTAATTTTCAAGATATATGGTACGTTGGTGAAGTTAAATATATAAGTCTAAATGAACTTAAAAAAGAATTTCCTCACTTAACAGATGAGGAAATGGAGCGTATACAGCAATACCCTGGCAATTCTAGTTACAATTATCAATTTAATGGTAGAAAAGATAACAATAGCGTAGCAGTACTTTATTTTGAATATAAGACTTACCAAAATCAAGTATTTAAAATAAAAGAAACAAATACAGGTTTAGAAAAAGTTTTAGAAAAACCTGATACTTTTAATCCTCCTAAGAACGATAAATTCGATAGAGTATCTAGGTCAATAGAAGTTTTGTATCAAGGGGCAAAAGTTTTAGGTCATGACATGATGTTAAGTTGGAAGTTGGCGAAAAATATGGTAAGGCCAGATTCTAATTTAGTTAAAGTTAATATGAATTATAACATATGTGCTCCTAAAATGTATAAAGGTCGTGTAGAGTCATTAGTTGGAAGAATGACAGGTTTTGCTGATATGATACAATTGACTCATCTAAAATTACAGCAAGTGTTATCTAGAACGGTCCCAGACGGCGTTTTCTTAGATGTGGATGGATTAGCTGAAGTAGACTTAGGCAATGGCACTAATTACAACCCAGCTGAAGCGCTTAACATGTATTTCCAAACTGGTAGTATATTAGGTAGATCTATGACTCAAGATGGTGGAGCTAACCCTGGTAAAGTACCTATACAAGAGCTACAATCAGGCTCAGGTGGAGCTAAAATACAATCTCTTATACAAACTTATCAGTACTACTTGCAGATGATGAGAGATGCTACTGGATTAAACGAAGCTAGAGACGGAAGTCAACCAAACAAAGATTCTTTAGTAGGCTTACAAAAGCTTGCAGCTGCCAACTCGAACACTGCTACTAAACATATAGTTCAAGCTAGTTTATATTTATCAGCTAAGACGTGTGAAAATATTTCTTTAAGAATATCTGATATGTTAGAATACCCTTTAACAAAAGAGGCCTTAAAATCTAGTATAAGTTCTTATAATGTAGGAACACTAGAAGATATGTATAGTTTAAACATGTTTGAGTTTGGTATATACTTAGAATTAGTTCCAGATGAAGAAGAAAAAGCACAGTTAGAACAAAACATACAAGTAGCATTACAGCAGCAGTCTATAAACCTAGAAGATGCTATAGAAATAAGAGATATTAAAAACTTAAAGTTAGCTAATCAATATATAAAGATTAAAAGAAAACAAAAAGCTGCTGAAGATCAACAAAAAAACCAAGCAAATATACAAGCGCAAGCACAAGCAAATGCTGAGTCTAGTGAGAGGGCTGCTTTAGCTGAAATGCAAAAACAACAAGCTCTAGCTGAAACAACATTACAAATAGCTAAAGGTAAGTCTGAATTTGAAATAAATAAAATGCAGCAAGACGCTGAATTGAAAAAACAAATGATGGAAATGCAATTTATGTTTGACAAGCAATTAAAGCAGATGGAATTGGATAGATTAGGAAATAAAGAAACTATGATAGAAGATAGAAAAGACGCTAGAACTAGAATTGAAGGAACACAGCAAAGCGAAATGATAAATCAAAGAAACTTAAATTTACCACCTATAGATTTTAAACAAGGTGGTGGAATGCAAGACTCTATGCCAGATGGAATTTTAGAGTAATTATTAATTATTATATTATATTATGTCAGAAGAAATAAAAGAAACAGCCGGAGGTGAGTTAACTCAAGGAGAGTTCAAAGTGAAAAAACAAGTTAAAAAATTAACAAAAAAAGATACTCCAATAAAAATAGAGTTTAACAAAGCTGAAAAAGCCGAAAACAAAGTAACAAAATTAAATCTACAAAAAGAAGACAAAACTAAAGAAGTTAAAGAAGATGTTATTGTAGAAATTACTGAAAACGTTGAAGAGCCAGAAGTAAAAAAAGAAATTAAAGATAAAATCGTAGAACTACCAAAGGGGTTAAATAAATTAGTTGAATTTATGGAGGAAACTGGAGGTACAATAAAAGACTACGTTAGATTAGATACAGATTTCTCTAGCGTAGATGAAAAAGTTTTATTAAAAGAATATTATAAAAGCACTAAACCACATCTAAACGAAGAAGAAATTACTTTCATAATGGAAGATAATTTTGGAATTGATGAGGATCTGGATGAAGAGCGAGATATAAAAAAGAAAAAACTCGCTTTTAAAGAAGAAATTGCAAATGCCAAAACCTTTCTGGAAGACACTAAGGATAAATATTACGAAGAGATCAAGTTGAGACCTAACGTAACCAAAGATCAAAAGAAGGCTATGGACTTTTTCAATAGATACAACAAAGTACAAGAAAAAGCAATACAACAACAGCAAGAGTTTATTGACACAAGTACAGAATATTTCTCTGAGAATTTCAAAGGTTTTGAGTTTAACGTAGGAGAAAAAAAGTTCAACTATAATGTCAATAATGCTCAAGATTTAGCTAAGGATCAATCTAAAATATCCGACTTTACCAAGATGTTCTTGAATGAAGATGGATCCGTATCTGATTACAAAGGCTATCACAAAGCTATGTATGCTGCTAGAAACGCTGACACAATCGCTAAGCATTTTTATGAACAAGGTAAATCCGATGGAATTAAAAATATGGTTGATAAATCTAAAAATATAGAAACAGCATCGCGACCTAAAAATAACGGTGATATTTTTATTGGTGGGTTAAAAGTTAAAGCTATTTCTGGCAAAGACAGTACTAAGTTGAAAATACAAACAAACAAAAATAAAAACTAAAAACTAAAAAATGAGTTTTACACAAACTGGTAGTTTTCCAGCGTCAATAATTCCTTCACAAAAGAGAATGGCGTTAGAGTCTAACTATCTTAATTTCAACGATGATGTGACAGGTGATGGTACCGGTCTAAACTTCGCACAACAATATCTACCTGAGCTTTACGAAGCAGAAGTAGAAAGATACGGGAACAGGACTTTGTCTGGTTTCTTGAGAATGGTAGGAGCTGAAATGCCTATGACTTCTGATCAAGTAATTTGGTCTGAGCAAAATAGATTGCATGTAGCTTATAAAGGTTTAACAAATGCTGGTATTACTGGTGCTGGTCCTTTTAGTTGTTCACCTGATTTAAGTGGACAAACTCCTGCTGCTACAACTTCAGCAATTAGAATTGGTCAAACAGTTTTATTTTCTGATGAAGCTACAGGTTTAATAGTTCAAAAAGGTTTAGTATTAACTACACTTGAAGCTGGTGGAGTTGGAACTGGAGTAACTGGTTTTACATTTGAACTATATGGAACAAATACACTAAATCCTGCTTTAGCTGGAACTCCTAATGTAAATATATTTGTTTACGGTGCTGAGTTTAAAAAAGGAACACCTGGTATGGACGGTTCTATTGAGCCATCTTTTACTCAGTATTCTAACAGACCTGTAATCATAAAGGATAAGTACGAAATCAATGGTTCTGATACTGCTCAAATTGGGTGGATTGAAGTTGCTACTGAAGATGGAACATCTGGATACTTATGGTATTTAAAATCTGAGTCTGAAACTAGATTACGTTTTGAAGATTACCTTGAAATGCAAATGGTTGAAGGTGAAAATGCAAAAGAAGCTGATGGTACAGTGACTAGATTAAGTACTGCAGGTTTTTTAGGTTCTGAAGGTTTATTTGCTGCTATCGAAGCAAGAGGTAATGTATACTCTGGTTTTGCTGGTGCTGCTGCTCCTGGTTCAGGTGCTATGGGTGATTTTGATGAAATTCTTAAGAACTTAGATAAGCAAGGTGCTATTGAAGAAAATATGTTATTTTTATCAAGATCAACATCTCTTGATTTTGATGATATGATTGCTGCTATGGCAGGCGGAGGTTATGCTTCTACTGCTTCTGCATCTTATGGTTTATTTGACAACGAACAAGAAATGGCATTAAATTTTGGATTTTCAGGATTCAGAAGAGGTTCTTATGACTTCTACAAGACTGACTGGAAATACTTAAATGACGCTTCTACAAGAGGACTAGACAGTGAGATCGATGGTGTTTTAGTTCCTGCTGGAACTTCAACAGTATATGATCAAATGTTAGGATCTAATATTAGACGTCCTTTCTTACATGTAAGGTATAGAGCGTCTGAAACTGAAGATCGAAGATTCAACAACTGGATTACTGGTTCAGTTGGTGGAGCTTACACTTCTGATTTAGATGCAATGTCTGTACACTTCTTATCTGAAAGATGTTTAGTAACTCAAGCTGCTAATAACTTCGTGTTATTTAAAGGAGCTTAATTAATTATTAACATTTAAAAAATAAGAAAATGGGACATATAAAAATAGCAAAAGCTGATGGTAAATTTGATGTAGTATCAGCTGACAACGTGTTGAGTGTTAAAGAAACTAATACCAACGACGATATACAAATAGTATATACTAACGGTTATGGAGCAGTAATCGCAGCTTCTGGCGCGCTTGGTGCTGATGATGTGTTTGCGGTAACTAAAGCTATAGATCTAATGGATGGCACTTCTGGGCCTGCTCCATTATTGAAACTTAGTTCACTAGTTACTGGAGTTAATGGTGAAGCAGTGTTAGTGCCTTAAGCATAAACAATAATAAGATCCCGCTTCGGCGGGGTCTTTTTTAATTATTATATTATATTATATTATGGAAACAAAAGAAAAGAAAAAGCCTGCGGCTAAAGCCCCAGCAACTCCTGAAGTAAAAAAAGATACTTGGGAATATAAAGATAGAAATTATTACTTAATAAAAGGCTCACCTTTAACTCATACAATACCTAGTAAACACACTAGGAGATTTCCTTTAGTCTGGTTTGATGCAGAAAAAGGTTACGAAAGAGAGTTAAGATACGCTACAAATCAAAAAAGTATATTTGTAGACGAACAACAAGGTCAAGTTACATTAAAGCATATTGTTTTTAATTCTGGCATATTGGCAGTTAAGAAAGAGCAAAGAAATTTACAAGAATTTTTAGCTAAGCACCCTCATAGAAATATCATATTTAGAGAGCATGATAAAATTGTTCAAGCTACAGATGAAGTTGGTGATTTAGAAATTCAACTATTAGCTATGAACGCTGCTTCTGAAATGGATATTGACTTTGCAGAAGCTATTTTAAGAGTAGAGCTAGGGTCTTCAGTAACAAGCATGAGTTCTAAAGAAATAAAAAGAGATATATTACTATTTGCTAAGAGTAATCCTGAGTTATTCATAGATCTAGCTAATGATGAAAATGTTCAATTGAGGAATGTTGGTATTGTAGCTGTTGAAAATAACATAATAAAGTTAAGCGGAGATAATAGATCTTTTTCTTGGGCAAGTAATGATCGTAAATTAATGACAGTTCCTTTTGATGAGAATCCATATTCAGCTTTAGCTGCATGGTTTAAAACAGATGAAGGCGTTGAGGTTTTTAAATCAATAGAGAAAAAACTCAAATAAAAGTAATAACTAAAATAAACAAGTGATATTATAAATAAGCACGGTGCTGTAATTTACTGAAGCAGTATGGTAAATAAAAATACATACGTTTCATATGTTATAACCTCAAGGATTAACGTATAGGGTTATGCACATTTACCATGAAGCTACGGTAGAAGTATTTTACATCGCTGTGTGGACAAAAGGTGCTCCTCTTTTGGAAGATGTTTTAGAAAAAGTAAGGATTATTGATATTGACGAGGATTGAATTTTTTGATTTTTTTTGATTTTGATTTGAGCTATAAGTATTTACTACATTGACCACTAGCGGAGTGCCTTTTTTTAAATAATAAATTAAAATGGCAATAAACGTAAACACAGTATATACTACGGTGTTAAGTATTCTTAACAAAGAACAAAGAGGATATTTAACTCCATATGAGTTTAATCAATTAGCTACGCAAGTGCAATTAGAAATATTTGAAAAGTTTTTTGAAGACTACAATCAGTATATACGCATGCCAAAAACAGATGTAGAGTTTGCTTCTAGGGTAGACCACATAAGAAACGAGTTTCAAGTTTTTCAAGAAAGTGGTAATGCTTCTAGCCATTCGGCTAATACTTACACGCAGCCAGTTAATTTACATAGGTTTGGTTCAGTAAATTATAATAAAGGTTTTAATTCTCCAGAAATAGAAATAGTTAGTGCTAGGGATTATACTGAACAAATTCTGTCTCCATTGACAACACCTACATTAAACTTTCCTATAGCTAAATACAAGCAAGACAAAGTAACTGTATTTCCAACTGTTACAAGCACATACACAAATAACGATGTAACTTTTAATTACATTAGAAAACCTAATGACGTCGTTTGGGGATATGGAGTTGACCCTACTCTTGGAAATTACGTTTGGGATGGTACACCTGGCTTTTCATTATCGCCTGTCATACCAAGTACTGGATCTGTTAATTTTGAAATAAGTTCTTCTCAACAAACTGAGGTTATACTTTCTATTTTAAAATATACTGGTGTAGTAATAAGAGATCCTCAAATAATACAAGCAGCAAGTCAAGAACTAGCAAGCAACGAAGCAAATACTAAAAGATAATAAATATGGGATTAATAAACGAAACAAACGCTCAATATTACTCTGGTCAACAAATTTTTTCAGACTTAAGCGCGGCAGTAGATCCTACATTTAAATGTACATTTGACACAAAAGTAGTTAGTGCTTTTGATAGTTTAGGTAATCAAATACTTCCAAGTTCTAATTACAATATATATATAAATGGAAGTATACAAAATCAAGATCTATCATATGTGTCTAACGATTTAACAAATACATTAACATTAAGAGGTACTTACACTGGAAGCGTGTACGTACAATTAAATATACCTGCTGTAGAAGATAATTATGGAAGCTATGAATACATAAGCTTAAAAGATATAGTAAACAACTTTATGGTTGCTTATGTTGGTATGGACAAATTAATACCTAGGGTAAAAAGATCTGATGTTATATTTCATGCTAAAAGAGGCTTGCAGGAGTTTAGTTATGACACTTTAAAAAGTATAAAATCACAAGAACTAACAATACCTGCTAGTTTAGGATTACCCATACCTCAAGATTATGTTAACTATGTTAGATGTTCTTGGGTAGATAGTTCTGGAGTTCAACACATAATATATCCTGTAAATAATTTAACATCATCGCCAAATGAATTACCAATTCAAGACGAGGATGGCATACCTACTCAAAATTATTTTGGTGGAAATAACCTAGCTTCTCAGTCTTTAGTAGAGCAAAGATGGGATTCTGCAAACGACAGCGATATAACTGGACAAATAGATGACAATGACCCCAATGTATTTAGCACAGATTGGTGGAAATTTACTTATGGACAAAGATATGGTTTAGAGCCTCAAACTTCACAAAGTAATGGTTGGTTTCAGATAAATGAAAGAAAGGGTAAATTTACTTTTTCTAGTGATTTAGCAGGTAAGATTATAGTTTTAGAATATATATCAGATGGATTAGCTTATGATATTGATTCTAAGGTGCCTAAGATGGCCGAGGATGCGTTATATGCTCATATTAATCATTCTATACTATCCACAAAAGCAAACACCCAAGAATACATTGTTCAAAGATACCAAAGAGAAAGATCAGCTAAGCTAAGAAATGCAAAAATAAGACTTTCAAATATAAAATTAGGGGAAATAGTTCAAGTTATGAGAGGTAAGTCTAAATGGATTAAACATTAAATAAATGGCTAACGCAAGAAATACTTTTATAAAATCCAAGATGAATAAAGATCTTGACGATAGATTACTTTCCAAAGGTGAATATAGAGATGCAGAAAATGTTCAAGTAAGTAGATCTGAAGGAGAAGATGTTGGCGCTTTAGAAAATGTATTGGGTAATAAGTTTTTGACTAATTGGTCTTTATCAGCAGAATATAATATCGAGGTTATAGGTTATGTTAAAGATGATGCTAATGATAGAGCTTTTTTTATAGCAACAAATTATACAGATACTTCTAATGATAGATTAAGTAATTCAGCACCTTATGGAGCGCTTTGCTACATTCTACTTTTTAACAACAAAGGTCTTACTAACGCTGATAAATATAAAACATTAGTTCAAGGTAGATTTTTAAACTTTTCTAAAACACATCACATTCATGGTATTGATCTAATAGAAGATCTTTTATTTTGGACAGATGATCGTAATCAACCTAGAAAAATAAACGTAACTAAAGCTATAGCAGATAACACTTATTATACAAATGAAGATCAAATATCTGTTGCTAAATATTTTCCATATAAAGCTCCGTTATTATTTGATGAAGTTACTTTAACAGCTACTTTTCAATCAGATAATATATCAGTCAATTATAGTAACTGGGGTGTAGCAGCTTCTGAATATGGTAATTTAAACAAGCTATATGCTGGCATGCAAGTTTCAGGTTCTCCTTTAACTTTTATTAGAACAGTAACAAAAACTGGATCTAGTAGAGGTTTTACTTTGTCTCAAGTATCAGCTGGTCCTCTTTTTCCTTCAACAGGACAGTTGACATTCATTGGTCCTTCTTCTAAGATGGTAACAGAAGAATTTTTACCACCTAGCATATTTGGAGTAACAACAGGAAGTCCAAAAGGAGCAACAACTACAACTTTAGAAACTCTATCAGTTAGCGAAAACAAGATATTTGAAAATATGCAGGTTACTTTTATTACTGGTGAAAAAAGAATCATTGATACAGTAACTCCAGACGCAACTGCAGATGAGGTTACTATAACATGGACGGGAATTTTAAATAGTAATCTTTGGACCGCACTTGAACCTACCGATCCAGATGAAAGTACAGTTAGAATAAGTTGGCCTAATCCCAACTATGTTAGTACTTGGCCTGGTGATGAAGATTTTTTAAAAGATAAGTTTTATAGATTTGCATACAGATTTCAGTTTGACGATGGAGAGTATTCTTTAATATCTCCATTTACTCAACCAGCTTTTATACCTATTAATAATGGTTATATACCTTCTAATATACCTAACGGTCAAGGCCAATCAGGTGGTTCTACAAATCCAGATTTAAAAGTAAATCCAGATTCGTTATCTCCTTTAGCTGTCAGCACTATAATGGCTAAGTTTGAAAATTCAGTACAGCAAGTGAATATTAGGTTACAATTACCTGATGAAGAAAGATACATAAATAGCAATTACAAAATAACACAAATTCAAGTACTATCTAAAGAATCAGATGGATTAGCTATAAATGTCATAGAAGAAATAAATCTAGCTGACTTTTCAACTACTTCTACAGATAAGTTTTATGATTATAGTTATCAGTCTAGAAAACCTTTTAGAGTTCTTCCTGAGAGAGAGACTTTGAGAGTGTTTGACAAGGTTCCAATTAGAGCAAAATCTCAATCAGTTGTAGGTAATAGAGTTGTATACGGTAATTTTATAGATAAACACTCGCCTCCAGCAAATTTAGACTATTTCGTAAATGTAAGTGAAAAACTTGAATCTGCTTCTTCAGCTGACACTTTTATTCCAACTAGAAGTGGTAACGTTTTTGTAGGAGCACCAAGTGGATATACTACAAACTCTTACTCTTCTTATCCTACCCACACTGTTAAACAAAATAGAACTTACCAAGTGGGTATTGTTTTATCTGATAGATATGGTAGACAATCTGATGTAATACTATCTTCAATAACTTCTTTTGCAGAATCAAATGATAGTGGCGAAACTGTATTTGATGGTTCTACATTTTATAACCCATTTGGTTTAAAACAACCATCAACAGTAAACCAAGCTAACGAAGTTCTTCCAGGTACTTGGAGAGGTGAAAGTTTAAAAGCTTTATTTTCTTCAACAATACCAGCGACAAGCACAAACGAAGGTTATCCTGGTTTATATAAGAGCGGAGAGTATACCGGTGTAGTTGCTACTAATAGCACACAAAAAATAATTTTCTTATCTTCGTTAGATTCAAACGTAGCTGTAGGTGATATAGTAACCGGTACAGATAGTGGTGGTGTTTTTGTTGATAGCATAACAGCGGTAAATACAAGTGGTACTGCAATAACGGTAAACAACAATCACACACTTAGTGTTAATGATGTTATAACCATATCTGGACCTGAAAATAAACTAGGCTGGTATACTTATAAATTTGTAGTAAAACAACAACAGCAAGAATATTATAATGCTTTTTTAGGAAACATTTGTAAGTTAGATACCTCTGCTGAAATAAGAAATGGAACTCTAGCAGGTACTTTTTCTACTGTTTATATGACTAGCTTAATAAGTGACAACGTTAATAAAATACCTGCTGATTTAGGCGTGGTTTCTCCAGAACAAAATCAATTTGGAACTAGTGATACACAATTAAACTTAAGAGTGGGTTCTAATGGTGGAAGATCTGATTCATCAGGCAACGCTGTATATGATCCTCAGCAATCAAAAAGTGGTAACTCTTTAATCTCTATAAACGGTTATGGAAAAGTTTTAGATTTAGGTTTAGCACCTTCACAAACTATTCCTACAACAGATGGTTTATTTCAAAGCAGCTCTAATCCTCCATGCATATTAATACAAGATGGAAGTGATGCAGAGATAGGTAATCCTCTAAACTCTATTGCAGAAACTTTTTCTGTAGTAGAGATAGTACCTCCAACATCTAGACTTGAGATTTATTGGGAATCGTCTACATCTGGTTTAGTTTCAGAATTAAATCAATGGATTGAAGATGGGTCAACTAGCGGGCCAGTTGTTCCAGAAGAAGTACCTGTAGTAGAATAATAAAAATAAAAATTATGTCAGCAATAGTAGAAATAGATTTTTTTAATAGTTATGTAGTTCGTAGAGCTGCCGCTGTTGAATCAACAGCTCAAAAATGGTTTTCATGGGCACCTTATTTTATGTGGAAATCAAGTTTTGACATAAGTTTAGATAGTCAAGTTTCTTCTTATGTTAATTGGTATTTTGAAGAGTCTAGAATTAGAGCTGGTTTTAATAACGTATCTACAGATCAAGGTGTAAGGGCTTATTTGGATGAAGAATACCCATTACAACAAAGAAGAATTAGTACTTTAATTTACTCTGGCGTTTATAACTCTAGAACAGGTATAAATCAAACTAATGTATTTTCTGTTGGCGATGCTATAACAAAGTCCTTAGATCCAGTCTATGGATCAATACAGAAGACTTATGCAGAAGAAACAAACTTAATTGTATTTCAAGAAAACAGAATACATAGGGCATTAATAGATAAAGATACTATATATACAACTGAAAGTGGTACACAAACACAAGCAGGTCAAAATGTGATAGGTCAGTTTGTACAATACAAAGGAGAGTATGGAATAAGTAAAAATCCAGAATCTTTTGCAATATATAACTATAGGAAGTATTTTGCTGATAAAAACCGTAATGCTATAATGAGGTTGTCTAATGATGGACTTACTGAAATAAGCATGTATGGTATGAGAGATTACTTTAGAGATGAATTAGCAGAAATACCTAGTAATTACTATTCTGTTTCAGTTAATGGAGCTACTAGTGCTGGTTTTACTATTTCGGCTGGAGGAAATGCCGGAGAGACATATGTAGATATTCAAAAAACAAGTATACAGGATTATACTATGATCTCAGCTGGTATGCAGTTTGTTGATAACGGTGTTACTGTAGACGGTTATATTACTTCTATAATAAGCATAAGTAACGTTGATTGGAGAGTTTTTTATTCAAAACCTTTTGCTGGACTTTCAAGTGGTGGAGTATTGACTGCTTCTTACGAGGTAATAGGACAAATTAAAGGAGGTTGGGATACACACGCTAAAAATTATTTAGTTTCTCTACAGAAAAGCCCAAACCAAGCAACTACTGACGATGCTAGTTTTAAAACTTTAACTTTTGACGAAGAGATAAATGGGTGGGTTAGTTTTCTTACCTTCAAGCCTAATCAAATGTTTAGCTTAATTAACAAGTTTTACACTGTAGGTAAATCAGATAGTACTACAATTTCACCAGCAAATAGTAGCGCTGAACTATATGTTCATTATGCAGAACCTAATTTAAATAATAGAGGTGTTTTTTACGGCATTAGAAAACCATCTAATGTTACCTTTGTATTCAACCCAGAGCCTGATGTAGTAAAAAACTTTAACACTATATCTTACGAAGGAAGTAATGGCTGGGAAGTAAATTCTTATATATCTGGTTTTACAGGTCAAGATCTTAATACAGATGGAACTTCTTACAGTCAAAATAATGATAAGATATTATCAATAAAAAGTTATGATGAAGGTTTGTATACTGACTTGAACACTGGACAACCTTTTAGAGCTGGGTTTGACAGGAAAGAAAATAGATACGTTGCTAATCTAGTTAACAACTCGACTCCTACAGCTGATGAAATTATATTTGGTAATAAGATGAGTGGAATTAAAGGATATTTCGCTACAGTAAAAATTCAAACAGACGATACAACTCAATTAGGTGGACCAAAAGAATTATGGTCTGCTGCCACTGGTTTTGTAATATCGTCATATTAAATTAAATTAAATGGAATTTATAGCAAGAAAAATTGAAGAAAAAGATTATGATTTACTAGTTAGCTGGTGGAAAGAATGGGGCTGGGATGCAGTGCCTAAAGACATGTTGCCAAGCAATGGTGATGATGGTATAATGTTAGAAAAAGATGGTAAACCTATAATAGCAGGTTTTATATATTTTGGTTATGACAATATAGCTTGGTTAGATTACATAGTAGCAGATAAAAAAGCTGAAAGAATAACTAGGGCTAAATCTTTAATAAGATTACTAGAAGTTGTTGAAGAAGTAGTAAAAAAAGCTGATAAAAAATATATTATAACAGTTACCGATAATAAAAGTTTAATATCTACATTTGATAAAAACAACTGGTACGTAGATAAAGATCCTTTACATAAGGTAGTTAAAATAATAAGATAAATTAATAAATATGGGATGTCAAGATAATAATGATGCACTCGACCAACAAGAAGAAGACAGAAGAATTGCGATTCAAGCACAAAGAGAAAAAGGTGTTAAATTAATAAAAGCTAAACAAAAGGCTTTAGATAATTTAGTAAAAAATAGGCAACCAGCTATAAACCCATATGCTGGTATGACTAATCAAATGGCTAATTTAGGCGTTGCTACACAAGCATCGGAGTTTCAAGCAGAACAAACTGATATAGCATTAGCAAACACCTTAGACACTATGGCTGCTAGTGGTGCAGGCGCTGGCGGCGCTACAGCTTTAGCTCAAGCAGCACTACAAAGTAAAAGAGGAATATCAGCTTCGTTAGAACAACAAGAGAAAGCTAATCAAGATAAGGCAGCAGCTGGAGCGCAGCAACTGCAAGCTAAACTGGCTGAAGGAGAAAAATATAAATTTGAAACTACAGAGAATAGAGAGCAACAAGATATAGACAGAGCCGCTACTCAACTAGACAACACAGAGCAACAGGTTCAGGAGAATTTAAACGCGTTCCAGACATCATATATAAACGAAGAACAAGCTTAATATAAAAAAAATGAGTTATAGTAAACCTAAACAGATAAGCACCGGAGCACTAGAGTTAAACAGAACTCTACTTAAGGAAACATTAAAAGATGGTGATCAACAAGAAGCCAATAGACAGGCTAGAAACACACAAAATATTAGTGCGCTAGTAAACACAGGCCTATCTTTAGCTACGCAATCTATAGCTCCTAAAGCCGATGCTTTAAGTGAGTTAAACAAAGATTATAGTAAACAAACTCAAAGATTATATAACAAAGTTGGCTCTTCTGACTATGATACAGGTTTTGAAGGAACCGACAAAAAGGCGGATGTTTTTATGAATGGTTTAATAGATGACTATTATAGAATAAAAAATAGCATTAAAGATATGAAAGACCCTAGTCTAGGTCAACAAGATCTAGCTACAATAGAAAACATGGTTAATCAATATGGTGAGGGTGTTGTTAATATACGTGCTTTTAATTCAGAGATACAAGCAGCTAGTAAGGCTGATATAAATAGTGGAAAAAAATTAAGCAATACGGGAGCTCCAGCAGCTCAATTGCAAATAATAAGAAAAATATCTGCAGGAGGTCCAGAAGCTGAAGATATTGAATTTAGAAGAGAAGGTAGCAATATACTTCTATATGATAAGACAAGTAAACAAACTTTAAATATAACCGAATTTAATAGGGCTCAAAAAGCAGGAGAGCAGTATTTAAAATTTGCAATACCAACTGAAGAGACTACAAGTGGTTTTTTTAAACAAAAAATTGAAAACAAAAGTGAAGGTGGAACTTTTTTAGAAAAATATACTACTAAGACTGATGAAGGTGGTTATAAAATGACTACGCAACAGCAAGAAGATTATAAAAACGATATAATGGGTAAAGAACCTGGCTCTGAATACGCGACTGGAGGAATGTTTGAAGGTTTGTTGACTGGAGATGGCAACGTAGCTGAGAGTATTTGGGAAGATCAAATGTTTGAATCAGGAGCAACTAAAGATCTAGGCCAATGGCCTACAGGTGAGGAAGATGGCAGTGTTTATTCTGGTAAAACTTCAGACGAAATAATAGCTGCAGCAAAAAGACCTAATGCAACTCAAGAGGAAAAAGAACTTTACAAGCTTTTTTATAAAGATTATTACGAGCCTGCATTAAATTTTTTAGCTGATCAATCTTTACAAGGTGCTAACGAATTACAAATTACACTAGACGAAGAACAAGAAGAAAATACACAAGGTCAAAAACAAGAAGAAGAAATAGTTAATAATGAACAAACAGGTGCTGGTGGTATTGAAGTAAATGATAATAAAACAGGTAATACTGAAGTAATTAAAGAAGAAACTGTAGTTGTTGAAGAAGATAAAAAAGGTGTTAATAAAGCTTTAAAAACAGACGTTGGTGACGGCAATGATTATATTAGAAAAATGTTTAATTATGAAAACACATCTGGTAATAGTTCAGGTGGTGGTGTAGGTAATTACGGTTTTACTGGATCGGGAGATAAAGGAGCTGCATTGAAAAAGCTATATGATAAAGCCGAAGGTAGTTCTGAAGAAAAAGGTATTAAAGTAGTTAATGAATACATAATAGGAACTTCCCCTGATCAAAAAGCAGGTGATTATGGTACTACAATATTAGCAGACTTAGGTATGGACAGAAAAACTTATGATGAGTTACCTGAAAATATTAAAGAACAATTAGTAGACTGGAAATTTAATACGGGTAGAGGATCTACTGATTTAATAGCTATAGCTAGTGGCATAGAAATAGATGGTGAGAAGTGGGATGGCGCCAAAGCTTTTGAAAATAACTCACCAACGACAGATCAAATCAAAGATGTAGATTATTCTAAATTAACACCTACGGCATTGTATGATGCTAGACAAGAGTTATATAAGAAAAGAATAGAAGGCATGGAGAAGATGCTTAAAGAAGATCCGGATAATGAAAAATTAAAAAAAGGTTTAAAATATGCTAAAGATGGTTATAATAACTCTCAAATAAATAGATTAAAAGTAAAAGAAAGCAACGGTGACACATCAGAGGGCGTTAGCTTAAACCAAGAAGCTGATGAGATTTTTAATGATGATAAGAAAGATGAAAAAGAAAAAGCTTCATCTTATACAACATTAATGAAACCAGAAGAAATAAAAGTAGTTGATAGTTTTAGCGTTGTAAATACTGGAGAAAACAAAGCTAATATACTTAGAGATGGCAAACCTATAACTAGTAACAAGAATGGGGTAACTGTAACTGGATTAAGAGCTGAGGGTAATAATGTTGTTGTGGATGCTAATATACTTGGTTTAAAAGGCACTGGAGATTTAGGTAGTTTTAAAATCGAAGGCAATAAAGTTATTTTTAATGAAGGTAGTGATTACAACAAGTTAGAAGGAAAAGATAAAGTTGATTTTGATACATTTAAAAGAGCTATGGAACTAGATATTAACTATGCTTTAGAAATACAAAAACAAATTAAAGGTGAAGCTTAAAATTATATTATGACTAGAAGAGAGTATTTACAATCCTTAAAAGATCAAGGTAAAACTAAAGAAGAAGCTATTGAATTAACAAAGCAATGGGAGATTGACAATAAACCAACAACAGAGGTGGAAAAGCCTCAGGCCACTGCAACGGATGCTGCACCTGTAGTGGCAAGTCCTACAGGCAGTACGGAATCCAAGCCGGAAGATACTTCTTTGGTTTTACCAAAAGAAGACACTGAACAGCTAAAACAAAAACCTGAAATTTCTGATCCACCTAAAAAATATGTTGCATCTAAAAATCAAGTGGGCATACCAAAAGGTGAAGAAATAGATATTTTAGAAGAAATAGATATTGATAGTAAGAAGTTTAAAGAAGCTAAAGTATCTTTTGATATAGACAAAGACACCCAGCAGCAAGTAAAACCTTTTGACTATACAGCTTTTGAAGAGCAAAAGAAAAGAGACTTTGAAAGAGGAGCAAGAAAAATATCAGAAAGAGATGCTTATGATCACTATAAAAATACAGGTGGTGATATTGATATATCGTTATTTAAAGAAAAAGATTTAAAAGGCAAAGGTGAATTGGATGTTTCTAAAAATCTTGTAAAATTAAAAAAGCTTGATAAAACATCAAAAGATTTTGTTGACGAAGATGTATTTAAAATAGAAGATGAAGTTATAAAAGGAAGTGTTCTTAGAGATCAAGGTAATTTTTACATACCAGTATATCAAACAGGCACAGATGCAAATGGTAATCCTATTCTTTTTGAAGGAAAACCAGTAGCTATCAAAGATGAAGAACTAAATGCTTATATATATAAAGATGCTGGGGTAATTACTCAAAAAGACAACATACTGCCTGGTGTTGAAGTTACTGCTAGTCAAGCTCAAGATTTATCTTTATTAGATATAGATGAAGAAGGTCATTTAAGCAAATTAAAAGATTTAAATAGTAAAATAAAAGATGCAACAGACAAAAAAGAAATAGAAAAGCTCCAGCAAGAAAAAGAGACAGAGATAAGAAGGTATGACAATCTAGTTAATCAAAACGCTTTAAGAGCTTCTAATAGAAACTATTTAAACAGAAACACAGAAAATATAGGAGAGGAAAAAGAAATCCCTAATATTCAAAACGTACTACCAAACTCTGGAACTAAATATTACAAGTTTGATAACGATAGTGGTGAGTTTGAGATAAAAGGTAGAGAAAATGATTTTCATCAAGTTTGGAATCCTTTTAGTGATAAAATGGTCTATGATGGAGCTAGGTTTTTATCTAGCGAAAACCCTAGAGATATAGCAACTAAATTAAATAATAATTATTTAAACCACGGTTTAGGAACTATAGTAGATGGTAAAGAAGTTATAACTTATAAAAACCCTGTATTTAAGGAAAATGGAGATATAGATTATAACGCAACTCTAGAGGCAAACGGTTTAGAGCCTTTAAAAGATTATTTAAAAAGTGGATCGCAACAAAGAAACGCTTTCAATGTAGCAATGCAGAAAGAAGGATTATCTTCAAGTTTAACACTAGGTAAAAAAGATATAAATATATTTCAAAGTAAAGAAACTCCTGAAGACATAGCTAATTATATGAAGTTTGTTAAAGACAATGCTGCTGAATATACATATGATGGAAAAGGAGCATTACCAAGGTATTACGAAGGGAGTGATAAAGCAATTAAACAGCAAAATAGAGAGATAGATGATAAAGAAAAAGGCTTAGTAAATAAAATACAAGATGAGCAAAAAAAAGGAGAAGAGATTATAGATAAATATAAAGAAAATAACGCAAAAAGTGAAAGCCTTGCTAAGAACGTTACTAACAAGCTAGAAGCTACTAAAAGCGAGATAGAAGATATAAATAAAGCTTATGTAGATAATGTAACATCTAAAAGAGAAGAACTAAAAATAGCTGTTACTGAAAATCCAGATAATGCAGACGCTTTAGTAAAAAGGTATCAAAAGTGGGAGGACAAGCAGGAAGAAAAAAGATTAGATAATGTTAACGGTTTAATTGATGACTACACTGATCTTTATGAAAAAGAAAAAGAACAAATAGATGTTTTAATACAGAAAAATAAAGACTTAGAAGTTGAGACAGGTAGAATATCTTTTAATATAGAATCATATTTAAACAATTACGAAACACTAGAAGGCTTAAAAGCTGTATTAAGATATAAGAATAACGACAGGGTTGCTAGAAAACAAAATCAAGAATTTTCTGGTAATCCATTTACAGAAATATACGATGTTTTTGCTACTCAATTTGTAGATACTCAAGCTGGTTTTAATGATATAATGCGTGATTTTGCTAGAGGAATAAACAACGTGGGCAATTCAATGGGCTTAATATCTGAAGGAGAATATAACGCTAATTTAGCTACTTTCAAATCACAAGAAGCCACCATGGAGTCAACTAAAAAAGCAATAGTTGATAAGCTAGTAGGTATAGGAAATGATGAAAAATATTCTCAAAAATTTGCAGACAGCTTAGTAGGTGGAACTATAGTTGCATTTACTCAAATGGCAGCTTCTGCTATGGGTGCTCCACTAGGTGGGCTAGGTGCTGGTTTCTTTTTAAGCAGCATGTCTCAAAGTAATGTTGCAAATCAAAACAGACAAAAAGAGTATGTAAAAGAATTAATGGAAAATGGCGTTAGCAGAAAAGATGCTATTAAAAGATACGAAGAGTCATACCCAAAGTCTAGGCAGATGTTATATGCTTACACTCAAGCAGCTGTAGAAGGTGCTTTGTCTCATTTGTCTGGTAAGATTTTAAGTGGTAAAATACCAGGTAAAACATCAAAAGATATGGTTAATAATATAACTAATCATGTGCTAAGAAAGTTAACTAACGGTAATGTAACTGCTAGAGAAGTTCAAATAGCTGTTAATAAGTACTTAGGTGATAGTGCTGCTAAAGTGATTAGAGGTGGTAAAAAATTTACAACTTCAGGTTTATTAGAAACAATAGAAGAAACTACTCAGTTTTATAGCGCTATACAAATAGACGAGTGGTTTCAAAACTCTACTGGTGATGATATAAATTTTGATATACCAGACTTTGACAGTCCTGAATTTAAAAAGCAATTAAACCATATGATGCAAGTGTCTTTTCTATCAGGCGCTGGTGGTACTGCTTTTACTATGGCTTCAAGCCCAAGCGAAGCTATACTAAGTGATTACGAGAAAAATACTACATTTCAAGAAAGACAGCAAACAGATAAGTTATATGAGTTTTATGCTAATACGGCTAGAGATGCAGATGCTTTGCAAAATGAAATAAGTAAAATATCTTCTGATAACACACTTAGTGACGCTGATAAAAAACAAAAAATTCAAGATGCAAATGAAACTTATAATCTTTATAATGAAATAGACGACGGTTTGAATGGTAGAGCTCAGATGCAAATAGCAGCCCTGCTTCAACGTAAAAAAGCATTAGAAAATAAAAAGAAAAATTTAGCTAAAGGTTCTACTGGTAGAATAGATAAACAGATAGAAGCTATAAATAACGAAATGGCTGATGTTTCTGGTGATAGTAACAATGCTAAAGTAGATAAAGATAAGACTGTATCATCACTAGAAGAAGCTCTTGTGATAAGCACAGAAGAAAAGGTAAATCTAGATAATAAAGATATAGAAAAAGTAATAAGAGATGAAAATCCAAATCTTACAGAGGAAGAAGTACAAGAGCAAGTAGAAGCTAATAAGATAGATTTTGATCCTAAGCAAACTGCAGTAAGAGTATTTTCACCAGCAGAAGCTCAGTCTATAGCAGATGAATATGGTATAGACGTAGATCAATTAGTAGACGAAAACGGAGAGTTTAGAAACGAAGGTAGTTATATACCTTCAAAAGGAGTAATATTATTATCACAAAACGCAGCAGAAGGAGTTGATATTCACGAGGGAACTCACTTATTTACTGACATTGCTTTTTCAAAATTAGAAAATAAAAATATAGTTTATGCGCTTGCTGATAAAGTTATGAACGAAATGCGAAAGCAAAATCCAAAAGCAGCAGCAGCATTAGAAAGACAATTAGATAAATATAGAGAAGACGAAAACTATGATGGTAATGCGGTAATGCAAGAGGTTATGCCTTTCTATACTCAGTTAAGAGAAATGGGTCTTTTTGATACAAACAATTCTGTTTCTAGACAGCTAAAGAGAGGAATTAGAAGACTCTATCAAAATCTAGGTATGAAACTAGATATTAACGAAAACAATATATTAGAAGTATTAAATGATTATGCTGACAACTTAAAAGAAGGTAATGTAACTAAAGCTCAAAAAAGAGCTGTAAAAGGAGAGGTTGATATTGATCAAGATCTAAGAACTAAAGGTGAAGTTTTAGCTCAAGAAGAATTTAAATCTCTTGCAGAAGATAATATAAAGGAACAACCTACTCTTTCTACATCTAAAACTACTAGAGTTGTACCAATAAAAGAACCTGCTAAACAACCTGTTAAAATGGTTGCTTCTAAGCCTATAAGTGTTGATACTAGATCTATGTCTAGTTCTTTTGATCAAAACATTACAGAAGACTTAGTTACTAATGAAGATTTTAAAAATAGTGAAGCAGCTATAGACGCTTTTGAAAACATAGAAAATAACTCTCAATTTAATAACTATATAAATCAATTAATAAATAGAGATAATAATTTACAAGGATTAGACTCTGAGGTTAAACAAGAGGTTAATAGAAAGATAAAAGAAAACTTACAGCTTAGAGCTTTAAATAATTTTAAACCTATAGTAGATGGAAATAAAAGAAGTTTATTTAGCTATTTGTATGGTAAAGCAGATCAAAGAGGTTTAGGTGGTATTGCTCAGAAAGCTTTATTAGATGTTAAAAAAGATTATGCTACTAGAGTAGATTCTGATGCTCGTAGTATAGATAAGCCAACTAGTGAAGGTCAAACATTTGACATTGAAGATACTTCAACAGATATTATAGCTGAAGTAGATAGAGGAGTTAAAGAACAACCCAAGTCTACATTTAGAAGAAATATAAAAAGAGGTAATGAAAAAGGTTTAACTCAAGAAGAAGTTAAATCATTTAAAGAAATATCAGAACCTATAGTAAGTAAATTACCACCTGTTAGTGATCCTAAATACAGAACAAGAGTAGATCAATTAGCAGGAGCTGAGCTTAAGAACTGGGTTAAAGACAACGTGCTAAAAGGTCAAGACTATAAAACTTTTGTAAGAGAAAACTATAATAATATAAGAGATTTAGATTTAAAATATCTTATTGAATTAGATAAAGGTTTAATGAAACAAGGTAAACCTAGAATGTTCACTAAGCCTAATAGACGTTTAACAACTCAAGCTGATATAAGAAAGTATAGAGACTCAGGCAGAGCTTTTGTAGAAAACGAAGCTCAAGGTGTTATGCTTTATGATATATTAAATCCTGGCGCAGATGCTGCTGTAGATTTTTTTACAAAAGAAAAAGCATCTACTGTTAGCAATAGAAAAGGTAAGTTAGCAGAAGCGTTTGGCAAGAAAATGTTTAAAGACTTTTTACCTGAAAGTAGAGCTAAACAAAGTGATACTGACCAAGTGAAAGCTACATCAGCTAGAAAAACCCAAACAAGACCTGATTTATTATTTTCTAAAAAATTAATAGAAGAATTAAAAGAAATATCTACAGTTAGAAGTAAAAATGAAGTAGCAAAAATATTAGGATTTGATGCTAGTACTATAAATGAAAAGGGTAGACCTAAGTTTTTAAACCAAATGTTAGATGCTGCTACTAAAGGCCAAATTGATTTAGCTACTATACAAGCAGGTTTAATGACTAGTGGTGGTAAAGAAACTTTTTATGGTAAAAAAGGTGAAGATAAAAAATATAAATCTTATAGCGACGCTATAAAAGCAGGTGTTACTAATCCACTAAAGTATGCTAAAAGATCAAACGGAGAGTTTGTTGTAATAGGTAAAAGAAAAATAGAAAGTGATGGTAAAGTACTTTATGTTTCTAATGAAAAAATTAATAAAGGTGTAAAAGAACATAACGATTATATTCCTAAAACGGGTAGGTTATACTGGGGAGCTAAAGATCCTAATTATTTAGCACTTGTAAAAGTTGCTAAAAAATCTCCTTTTAATTCTAAGTACAAAAGAATAAACCCTATGAGACAGGGGTTAAATAATGTTAAGAAAATATTAGCTTCAGAAAAGTCTCAAGAAGCTTTAAACATGGATATGCTTGATCACGTTGTTAATCAATTATCTACTGCAGTTAATGGTGGTATGTCTATGGATGTAGCTGGATTAATAGTTATACAAAGCTATCAAGCTACTAGTGGTTTAATTAAATCTGCAGCTCCGTTTAAATATATATCATCTACTTTTGAAAAAGGTAAAAAACTAGAAACAAGATCTACTAAGTTATATAGAGAAGAACACAATCCACCAGCTTCAGTAGTTGGCGCTAGTATCTTGACAGCTATAAAAATGAATAAGCCTAAGTCTGTAATGAAAGATATTAGAAATAACTTTTATCAAACAATTTTATCTAAAAAAGATGACAGCTTATTAGACATTGACTATGCTTCAACTCTTCCTGATGGCACCTACATAGGTGACAATCCTATAATACGTATGGCTATGGCAGGTATTAATTTAAATACCGTTATGAACATAGAAACAGGAAAAAGTATTATAGATGAGTTTGGTTTAGGCGTTGCTGAAACAGTTCAAACGTTTCCTGGAGTAGTAACATTTCAAAACAAACTAGCATCTGATGTCGTATTAGGTAGAATAGATATTAAAGAGGCGCAAAAAGATTTAGAAGTTTATACAAAATTTCCTGCAAATGGACAACCAAGTTTAGCTAAGACTCAAAATGATTCATCTATAAGCAATAGAGTAGAATTAAAAGAATCTAAAGTGTTAGATATTGACGAGGACATGAACATGGAAACTTTATTAAGTAAAGCCGCTGGTATAGATGAAGCTTTGAGATTAGCTAATTCTTTAGATCAACCAGTTAAAAAAATTAGAGTATTTGATTTTGATGACACGTTAGCTAGAAGTAATAATAAAGTGTATGCTACGAGAGGTGAGGAAATAGTAGAGATGAATGCTGAGAAGTTTGCTAGCGATGCTGCTCGTATGATACAAGAAGGTTGGACTATGGATTTTAGTGATTTTAATAGAGTGACTGATGGCGAAAGAGGTCCTTTGTTTGAAGTTGCAAAAACAATTAAAGAAGCAAGAGGTAACGAAGATTTATTTGTATTAACAGCAAGAGGTCCTGAGGCTCAACAATCTATATACGATTTTTTAAAAGCAGAAGGCTTAGAGTTTAAAAAAGAAAATATAATTGGTTTAGGTAAATCACCTGGCGAAGCAAAAGCTAATTGGATATTAGATAAAGCAGCTGAAGGATATAATGATTTTTACTTTGCAGATGATGCTTATCAAAATGTCAAAGCTGTTAGAGATGTAATGTCAGTTATAGATGTTAAATCTAAAGTTCAACAAGCTAGAGTTAAAGAAAGTAAAAAGCTTAGTGATGAATTTAATGATTTAATAGATGAAACTACAGGCGTAGATGCTTTTAAAGAATATTCAGCTGCTAAAGCTAAAACTATAGGAGCAAGCAAAGGTAATTTTAAATTCTTTATACCTTATTCTGCTGAAGACTTTTTAGGTTTAGTATATCCTACTCTAGCTAAAGGCAGCAAAGGAGATGCTCAAATGGCTTGGTATAAAACTAATTTAATAGATAAGTACACTAAAGCTCAAGAAAATCTATCTACAGCTAGATTAAACTTAATGAACGATTTTAAACAGTTGAAAAAATCATTAGATGTTCCTAAAGATCTTAAAAAGAAAAACTCTAATGGATTTACTAATGAGCAAGCTGTAAGAGTTTATCTCTGGAATAAAGCAGATGTAGAAATACCTGGATTATCTAAAAGAGATTTAAAACAACTTAGTGATACTGTGCAAGACAATCCTAAACTTAGAGAGTTTGCTGAACAGATATTAAGTATAACTAAAGGTGATGGATATGCTATGCCTGATGCTAATTGGTTAGTTGGTACTATAACAACCGATTTAATAAACTTAATTAATACAGAGAAAAGATCTAAGTACTTGACTGATTGGCAGGAGAGTGTAGATGCTATATATTCTAAAGAAAATTTAAATAAGCTAGAAGCCATATATGGTACTAAATATGTAGAAGCTTTAACTAATATGTTAACTAGAATGAAGACTGGTAAGAACAGATTAACTAGTGGTAGTAAAATAGAAAATAGAATACTAGACTATGTAAACGGGTCTATAGGTACTATAATGTTCTTTAATACTAGATCAGCTGTTTTACAAACAATATCTTCTATAAACTTTGTTAACTGGAGTTTTAATAATCCTTATCAAGCTGGTAAAGCTTTTGCTAATCAAAAACAATATTGGTCTGATTTCAAAGAGCTAATGAACTCTGACTACTTGTTAGACAGGCGTAATGGTCTAAAGCTTAATATATCTGAAAGTGAAATAGCTGACGCTGCTGCGACTAGTAAGAACAAAGCTAAAGCTGCTATTAATTACTTATTGCAAAAAGGTTTTTTACCTACTCAATATGCTGATAGTTTTGCCATTGCTTCTGGTGGTGCTACGTTTTATCGTAACAGAATAAAAGATTTAGTCAGCAAAGGCATGACAGAGGTTGACGCTAAGAAACAAGCTCTTATAGAGTTTAGGCAAGTGGCAGAAGAGTCACAGCAGTCTTCTGATCCTAGTAGAATATCTCAACAACAAGCTAGCAATATTGGTAGATTAATACTAGCTTTTGCAAACACTCCTATGCAATATGCTAGAATACAAAAAAGAGCTATACAGGATTTAATTAACGGTAGAGGAGATGCTAAATCTCATGTTAGTAGAATAGTCTATTATGGATTTGTTCAAAATGTGATATTCAATGCTTTACAACAAGCTGTATTTGCTTTAGGTTTTGGTGATGATGATGATGATGAAAAAGAAGAAGCTAAAAATAAGAAGTATTTAAATGTAGCTAACGGTATGCTAGACTCTCTACTAAGAGGTTTAGGTATTGGAGGAGCAGCTGTTTCTGTAGCTAAAAACTTTTTAATGGATATTTACGAAAGATCAGGAAGAGACAGGCCGGAGTATGTAGATTCTGTATGGGAAGTTACTAGGTTCTCACCGCCTATATACTCTAAGTTATCTAAATTAAAACAAGCTGGTTGGCAGTTTGATTCTAAAAAACGTAGAGAATTAATATATGAAAAAGGTTTCTCATTAGATAATCTAGCGTATGAGGCAGCAGCAAAAGTAGTTTCTGCAACAACCAATATTCCTCTTGATAGAGTTATGTATAAGATAAAGAATATTGAAGGAGCTTTAGATGAAGATAATGAAATATGGCAAAGAGTAGCTATGATGGGTGGTTGGCCTAAGTGGCAATTAGAAGATCCTAAAACACCAGCTACGCTTACTCCTGAAGAAAAGACTGAGAAAAAAGCTAATACTAAAATAGAAAACTACAAGAAAGCTAAAGGCTCTAAAGATTATGATACTATTAAAAAGCTTACGTCAGATCAGCAAATAAAAATGTTGAAAGGATTAGGTTTTGGAGAATATACTATAAAGAAAGCTAAGTCTGAAGATGCTAAGATAAAACTTATTATAGCTAAAAACAGTGGTAAAAAAAATATAGTTAATAAAAAAGAAGTTGACGTTTATAAATACAAAAAATTAAGTAAAGCTGATCAAGTTAGAAAACTAGACAGTTTAGGTTTAAGTAAAGAAGAGATAAAAGCTTTAAAATATGAAAACGATAGAGTTGAAAAACTACTTGAATTAATGAAGTAGGAACAATAAAAAACTGGGCACCATACCCAAAGTTCCTGTAACCAAAAAAGGGGAGGTCATTACGACTTCCCCTTTTTATATTTAACACCATGGGCAGAATCCGCCCGGACAATTTTCACACATAACTTACATATTAAAATTTATAACTAATTCCTACAGCTACAAAAAATCCTCCAGCAGCTATAGCTAATGTGTTAGGATTTAAATTAAACTGTGGTGCATGTGGATGCCACATCATATATGAAGTTCCAGCTGTCATTAAGCTAAGACCTCCTATTAAAGCTAATCTTTTCATTTATATAGGTTTATATTTAAAGTTTCTTACAACGTATTCTGATGTTGGATGGCTGTTTATATCAACATTTGCATCTACATGAGCGTTTATTTTAACGGTCATAGTCTTTCCATGATACTCTGATAGAACTTTTTTATCTGTTATAGTTCTAACTACTCTGTCGTTGTATGATATTTCAATAATGTTTTTAGTCCATAAACATCCAAATTTATTAAAGTGTTTAGATGGGTTTTTCCAGCCTAGCCAATGTGTTTTAGCGCCTAAACTATAGTTGTCAGGTTCTTTTCCACAATGAAAGTTTGTTTCTACTTTCCAAAAACCTAATGGATTTTTAATATCAAAATGAAAAAAGTTTTTATTATTTCTTGAATAAGCTTCAAAAACATCTATTTCAGGTGGCCAACTTTCATGAGGACTCATCCAAAAAGCAGGCCATAGGTTTTTACCAGTAGGCAACTTAGCTTCAAGTTCAAAATAACCATATCCAAATTTTTCTTTACAAGATACTAGACCTACTCCTATTGGTATTTCTATATCTGGATTTTTAAATTTCTTTGGATTATATTGAGTTTTTAATATTAACTCATCTTTATCATTAATATCTATTGCTGTTTTATCATAATAGCAATAAGTTTTATTAGGATGATATACGCCCCATTTTTCTCTTGGTAGCCAACTATAGTTAGCCCATTTTATATTTGCCATATTTTTTTATTTTATTTCACAATTATCACCCGCACAAGCTAGTTCTCCTGCAAGATCTGTTTCATCTTCTGTCTCTATGATCTTACTGAGATCAACGTCTTTCAGGTGTGTCATAGCCATATCGTATTTTACTTTGCTTATGTCTTCAAATGGAGCTTGAGTATATGTACCACCATCGTAGGGCAATACAGATAATCCATTATAATGATCTCTATTTTCCCACATCCATTTACCTGCTTGATCCCATTCTTCTTGCTTTAAGCTGACAGTAGCTGAAACATTATGAGTGTTAGATCCTTTTCTGTGACCAGGCTTAACCCACTCTGTAGCAACCTTCTTTATTCTTTCAAGTAAATCAAATGGTGATTCAGTTCTAAGTATAGAACCTTTAGGAGCTTTTTGTGGTATGCTAATCACTGCAGTATCATGAGGTCTGAAAAATTCATCTTCAATTAACTCAGGATGATTAGCGGCTAAATATTTATACATAGATTCATTTTTACCAACTCTAATTCTACGTGTATAATAATCAGCGTGCCATGCGTGAATACCAGATGAAGTTCCTAATGCCAGAGATGTTGTCCCAGCAGGCTTCACGGTCGTACATCTTGCAGCTGGATTAATACCAATTGCTTTAGCTGTCTTTGTATTCTCTCTTTTTACTATATTTGCAGCGGCCTTCATATCCAACGGCAGCACAGCGGCACTCGCGATTCCTGTCATTGACACACCGATAAGGGCGTCCTTCTCTGTCGTATCTCTCCATATATCTCTTAAATAATGAAAGTCAGTATACCCAGCTTGTAGCGTACCTATAAAGCTGGCATGCTTAACTCTTTCGTTAAAATCATCTTGTGATTCAATATCACTAGCATTTACCTCACATAAATTACAAAACTGAAAAGGTCTTAATGCTATTTCACAACAAGGGTTTGTACCCCAGTCTTTGTCGTTATTAAGATATATGCCAGGTTCACCTGATCCTGATAGCTCTACACGTTTCCACAGGTCCATAAAAAACTCTTGAGTTACTTTATGTCTCATAAGAACAGCTGAGTTGTTAGCTCTACCTCTTTGTGGATTTGTTTCCCACCAGTTACCTGACTTACAACTAATCATCTCACTGTCTTCAGCAGAGAATAAACTAATTAAAGCAGCTCTACGTATACCACCAGCTAAAACTGAATCAGCTATGTGACAAACTATATCGTGTGCTTCAACTGTAGTTAACGGTGTATCGTCATCTTTAGCATCGAATATACCTTTAATTTTAAGTATACACTCTTTTAATGGTTGAGGCCCTGGTGCCTTGCCACCTGAAGTAACTAACTGTGCTCCTTTTGGTCTAATATCTGAGTAATCAAATTCCACAGTAGAACTTCTTTTATCACCCATATAAGACTTCATAAGAACTTTTATTGCGTCAGCCCAACCTTCAATACTATCACCAATTAAAAACCTTCTAGTTCTTTTAGCGTAAGGTTTACTAACTGGCGGCATTTTACTTACGTGTTGATTTTGTACAGAGTATCCAACACCTGTCCCTCCAAGTAGTAAGAACATTGTTTCGTGAAAGCTATCAATGTGATCAATTGGTAGATAAGCACAATTATACACGCGATTAGGGCTAATTTCAATCGGTTTACCGCCGAATTGTAACGAGCGCATACTTGGAAGAATTTTTTTATCATATACTAATTTATAGGCTTCATTTATTTTTTCTGATAGCTCTGGATATTTTTTAATATGCATAGCTTTGTTTCTGTCTACTAGCTCTATCCAAGTTTCTCTACGATTTAACTCAGGAACGAACTTAGCGTACTTCATATATACTGTTATATCACTTAGTATTTTGTTCGATAACTCCATCTTTCTTTTCTTTTTCTAATTTTTCAGCTTCTTTTTTTAAGAACTCTATAGCTCTATCGTAGCCTGGTATTAATTTTACAGTTTCTAAAGTACCCATTGCAGTGGTACTAAGTATATTCATTTCATTTATCATTTGTTGCACAACTCTAGTTAATGCCGCAATTTTATTCTGCATCTCTAATAATGTACTTTCTTTCATCTCCCTTGTCCTTTGTATTTCTTTTTATATAGTATGCTAGATGTAGAGCTAGATGTTTTTGTTTTTGAATGAACACCTTTTCTTCTAACTTTTGGTTTGTCTGTTTTACTACTTAATTGTTGACGTGCCATATTTTTCTGAATATTTAATTAAGTCTTTATATTTTAAATAACCCTTAGACTCAATACTCCAGTCTATAAACTTTTGTAATTGTCTTTCGGCATATTTTCTTCTTGCTAGATCTTTTTTCTCCCAAGAATTAAGCTCACGGTTTTTTCGCATTCCTTTTGATTTTGAGGTTTGTATAACGTAACGTTCGGTAAGTTTTTATGTACATAAGCTTTAAATAATTTCCAACGTATGGGAAAAGATTCATTAGCACGTCCTTTACATTCAATAATAAAATTATCTCCCACAAAATCTGGAGTATACTTAATATTAAGTATTTTCTTATTACCTCTATTACGGTACTCA
>Ga0181400_1000041_pt1 | contig 43610 bp, 55 predicted proteins | sample 23SPOviralmetaG_FD_130129 | JGI IMG/M metagenome (GOLD analysis project Ga0181400, IMG submission 130129) | Marine viral communities from the oligotrophic San Pedro Time Series (SPOT) site, San Pedro Channel, CA, USA - 23 SPOT_SRF_2011-06-22 | ecosystem: Environmental > Aquatic > Marine > Strait...
AGTGGTGCTGTAACTGCAACTATTGCCGGTGCAACACAAGCAAACCCAGTATCAATTAGTACAAGTTCTGCACACGGTTTCTACGAAGGACAACCTGTAACAATTACAGGCGTCAACGGAATGACAGAACTTAACGGTAATGAATATTATGTAAACGTTATCGATACACTAACATTTACTTTATATTCTAATAGTGCTTTATCAACAACAGTAAATGGTACAGGATTTACAACGTATGTGTCATCTGGTACAGCAACAGGTGGTGCAACAGCAGCTGAAGTTGGTAACTTTGTATTCACAGGTTCAAACATTGATACTAGCGATAGTTCAGGATTAAACTTTACCCCAGGTGTGTTAATGCAAAGTGATCTAACAGTTGAAAACGATTTAACTGTAAACAATTTACTTACAGCAGCACAGTTTTCAGTAACAGATTTTACAACAACAAATCACACAACAACTAACTTAACTGTTAGTGATACACTATCAGTAAAAACTATCGCTCAAACCGATACTGGCACGCCACAAATTACAAGTAGTTCAACCATAGTTTTAGATACTCAAGACGGTGTAAGAGTTACTGGTGCTCCATTTAGACTTCCTAGCTTTACAACAACAGAAAAAAATGCACTTTCTCCAGGTAATGGAGATATGTTGTACGATTCTACGTTAAACAAAGCACAGGTATATGAAAATGGTGCATGGGCGAGCTTAGTATAGGTATATAGCATGGCTGAAAAAGAATATATTGTTACAGTAAAATCAGGGGTCGATCTTAATGCATTTGATGAAGAAATGGTTGCAGCCTTCGGCGATGAAACCATTCCAAGCAGAAGCGTTGAAATTGCAAATGCACGGCCGGCCTCACAAAGAAACACACACTACTACTTGTCAGATGATGAAGCAACAACACTTGCTAACGACAGTAGAATAATAGCAGTTGAAATTCCACCAGACCAAAGAGATGATATTGAGATTAGCCTTAAAGCAAGGCAGTCAGGAACATTCTATAGAGGTTCAGGTAGTGCAGGTAGTCTTGACAACTGGGGACTTAAACGTTGTCAGAGTTTAACAGAAAACTATGGTAATGGTAGCACACCTTCCGGCGAACAAACAGTTACACAAATAACAGAAGATTACTTGTATCCACTAGATGGTACAGGTGTTGATGTTGTTATTCAAGATAGCGGAATACAAGCCGACCATCCAGAATGGCAAGATGCCGACGGTGTTTCTAGAATAGTTGAATTAGATTGGTATGATGGATTTAGTGGTGGAGGCTCAATGCCTGCAGGTCATTACACAGATTATAACGGCCACGGAACACACTGCGCAGGTACAGTTGCAGGTAAAACATTTGGTTGGGCAAAGAATGCAAAAATATATTCAGTAAAGATACTTCCAGGAACAACAGATCCTAATTCCGGTCTTCCTATTTCAGATTGTTTTGATGTTATTAGAGAATGGCACAATAACAAACCAGTTACAAGCACAGGATATAAAAGACCAACTATTGTTAACATGAGTTGGGGGTATGGAACTAATATTCCACCAGCAACAACTCCAGTAGGTGGAAGTTACAGAGGATCTAATTGGTTTTGGGGAACAACATACAGTACTGTTGCCGACCTGTGGGCAAACACAGGTGTTGTACCTTACGTAAATGGAAAATGGAAGATACCTGTACAGATTGCATCAGTTGATGCTGATGTAGAAGAACTTATTAACGCAGGAGTACATGTCTGTATTGCAGCAGGAAATGATTACTATAAGGTTACAACTTCAGGAGAAATTGATTACAACAACACAGTTTCGTGGACTAGTTACGGAACACAATATTATCATAGGCCGCCTTCTCCATATGCAACAGGAGCATTTAACGTAGGAAATATTGACAGTAGAATTCTTAATGATACAGATGTAACTAACCCAAATAGTATGAGAGGTCCAGCGGTAACGATATGGGCACCTGGTACAAATATTATTAGCGCATGTTCGAATGTATCAGAAATAGGTGGACCAACACCATATAAATTAGATCCTGCATTTGGACAGCAATCTATTAGTGGTACAAGCATGGCGACTCCGCAGGTGTGTGGTGTAGGTGCATTACATTTACAAGCAAAACCCGAACTAACACCAGCACAATTACGTCAAGAATTAGAAGCAAATTCACCACAAGCAATGTATACAACAGGATCTGTAAATGATTATAATGCATATACTACTAGCATTATGGGGTCTGAAGGCAGAATATTATACAACAAATACAAGACAGATGAGTCACACAAAATTGAAGGCAGTGTTACTATCACAAATTTGGGTATAGCATAAATACAGTAGAGGAACAAATATTATGGCACTAGCATTTCCAAACAGTCCTTTAGTAGGAGACCAATATACAAGCGGTGGCGTTACATGGCAATGGAACGGTACGACTTGGGATATCGTTATCTCTGGTGGAGGCGGTGGTGGAGGCGGTTCGAGCCTATCATTTGCTACTATAGCAGTTTCAGGACAAGACAGTGTTTCAGCAGATAGTGGAGCAGACACACTAAACTTAGTTGCTGGTACTGGCATGACTATTACTACAAATGCTAGTACAGATACAGTTACTTTAACATCGTCAGGCGGTGGAGCAAGTGGTAATATATTCTCAACTATTTCAACCGACACAGGTGCAAACGTTGTTGCAGATGCTTCAACAGACACACTTACTATTGCCGGCGGAGTAAACATTCAATCAGTTGGTGACGCAGCATTAGACAAAATAACGTTAGACATGACTGCATTTACTATTGACTTTTTATCAGATGTAGATACATCAACTACAGCACCAACTTCAGGACAAGTTTTAAAATGGAACGGTACTAATTGGGTACCAGGTGTAGATAGTACAACAGGTGGTGCTGGTACTGATGCAGATACCTTAGACGGGTTCGACAGTTCATACTTTTTAAATTACAATAATCTAAACAACAAGCCTAGCTTGTTAGCACTTACAGCATTAAGTGTTGGCGCTGCTGCAACAGCATCAGGTAACGGATCAATCAGTTACGATAATACTACAGGTGTGTTTACTTTTACTCCACCAGATCTTACAAGTTACATTACAGGTGTTGCATGGAATGACATTACAAGTAAGCCAACAACTATTACAGGTTTTGGTATTACAGATGCTTTCGATGGAGCATATAGCTCACTTACAGGTAGACCAACTGTGCCTACAGATAACAATCAGTTAACAAACGGTGCTGGATATATTACAGGAATTGGAACACTATCTATCGATGCACTAAGTGATGTTGACACAACAACTTCTGCACCATCAAGCGGACAAGTGCTTAAATGGGACGGTGCAAACTGGGCACCTTCAGCATCAGGTGGCGGCGGTGATGTAAACCAAAATGCATTTTCTAAGATTTCAGTTACAGGACAAACTGATATTGATGCAGACAGTCCAACTGATACACTAACACTTGCCGCAGGTACAAATATTACACTTACAACAAATGCAGCTAGTGACATTGTTACTATTACAGCATCCGGCGGTGGAGCAACTGACTTTGACGACTTGGGTGATGTAACATCAGCAGGATTAAAAGTTTCAGATGTTTACTTGCCAGCAATTACACAATTGGTTGTTGGACACTCAGGTACTTCGTCATATAGTTTTGATCAGTATACTGGAGGCAATCCTACAATTTATGCAATTAGCGGAACAACTATTGCATTTAATTTACAAAGTGTTTCAGCAAGTCATCCATTCCAAATTCAAAACGCAGCAGGTACAGCATACGATACAGGACTAGTACATGTAACAGATACTGGAACAGTAACTACAGGTTCTAGTGCAAATGCAAGAACTGGTGGAATATTATATTGGAAAGTTCCTGCAGATATATCAGGTGGTTACAGATATCAGTGTACTAACCACGGTGCTATGGTAGGTTCAATTAATATTAAGAGTTTTGCTACAATCTAGCATTTAAGATCTTTCAATCTTTTATCAAGCGTTTTTCTAACAACAGCAATATCATTGCGTTGGTCAGTTGCCTGTGACATAGCCTTTGCGTCAAATGCAAGATTAGCGTGTACTTCATCTAACTTTTTTACTACATCGAGAAGCTTTTCAAGAAGTCCGTTACACTGTGCTTTTTCTACGTCATCAGATACGTTTTTAATTCTTTCATGAAAGTTTTTAACGTCTTTAATAAATCTTGGTTCTTCAGATAGTATTAACATCTTTGTTTAACTCCAATACAGTTTCTATTTTTGTTCTTATTAGATTATTATTTAACGTGTTTCGAAGACCTGTGTGTAAGTTCTTGGGTAAGAAATTCATATCACACCAACTAATTGTATTTGCTTTTGTAGTTAAAAATTCTTCGTTTACTAAACAAATATAGGTTCCGTATTCAAATCCTTTATCTAGACTCAAATATAATTCAATAGGAACAATTTTACCTTTTGAAAAGTCTTGTTGTAATTCTAAACTGTCATTAATTACAGAAGTCTTTCTTGAAAACGTAGGAACAGTCCACTTTTCATTCTCAAGTATTAACAGTATTCTCTGAGTATCTAATGATAGGTATAATATTCCAGCTCTCTTTTGCATTAAAATACTTATGCTGGATTAGGGTCAATTCTCCAATAACCTGGCCCGTATTCACCTTCGAAAGACTTGAGCCATTCAGTGCCTGTCCATTTATATTGGATACCTGTTTTTAAGTTTTGGAAATATGTTGGATTTGCTAGTGTGTTTGGATCTGCTAATGTAATCCAGTTTGTACCATTCCATTCAATAATAGCATTGGCTACAATAATAGGATCTTCACCTGTTGTTCCTTTCCATGCATCAGGACCATCATACGCTTCATTGTATGGAGTTTCTCTATAACTTTGTCCAACGTTATCACTATCGTTAATATTATCAAGAACTAGATATCTTGTACCTAGTGGTATTGCTGATAAACTTCCCCATTTCTCAACAGGATTAAATTTGTAAGGATCAATGATAGCATCAACTGTAGCACGAGCAGCAACACCATTTACAGTAGATTCAATTGTTGTGTTACTAGGAATGGTATCTTGATCGAATGTTATTAATAATACTTTAGGATTAGAAGGGTTGACAGCATATGTTCCAACCATTTCATATCCTGTAGGCTGCCTGAAATATATTTTTGCGCCTGCTTTAAAACCACCTAGTCTATCTAATACACCATTCCAATCAATTTGTGTAGTTTTACTTTTTTGTTCTTTAACATCAATTCCTAAAGCATTTACTGCTTCATCATCGTCTACAATAGTTAAGTCATAATCGAATGATTGATTATTATTTGATTTAAACAATAACACACCGTAACGTGCATTCATGTATTGAGTAGATTGTGCTGTTGAAGCATCATAAACTAAGTCACTTAAATTTGCTACATCTCCTGTTTCTGTAAATATGTTTGCAATAACGCTTCTAACAACACCAAGTTTTTTAACTTTAGTTGGCGGTGAAATATATATCGGCATTGTAAACTCTAACGTGCATACATCAATCTCATCGTCAATGCCTGTAGGTATAGCACGTGATGTAAACTGAGTTGATTCTAAATTAATTACACTTAAACTTGTCCAATCAATATAGTTGTCTGTTGTTTGAATAGACATAGCTGGATTAAACAACACTAAAATTTGTTCTAATATTTGTAATTTTTGATCTGTGTTAGAAGTCCAAATATCTGCTTTCATGGTTAAGATAAAAGGAGTAGGCATAAGTCTTTCAACAGTATATGCATTTCCTTGAGCACCTGTGTAATTAGGCTCGCCTGTAGATTCATCAAATGTAAAGTCTCTTTCTCTAACACTCATTTTACTAATGAATGAAGGATCAGCTAATCTATCTCTATCAATTTGTAGTCCTGAAATATAACAAGCCATTCTAGGAACAGTAGGTAACTTGTTCTCAGAATTTTCTCTGATAATTGCAGCAACCTGTCTTGAAAGGTCTCCATACATAACAGGTATAGTTTGTTGAGTCTTATCACCAGCTTCATATTTAAAACCAATGAATGCTCTCATAAACTGTGTTACGTATCTTCTTATCTGTCCATCGTAAAAGAAATCCATTAATCGTCTGCCTTCGGTCTAAGTGCTTTACTCAAGCTCTGTTTTTCTGAAACTTGTTTACCACCAATATTATTAACTGTTGTATTGTTAATAAACGAATCTTTACCTTTACTTATTGCAGCATCATGTCCTGCAAAATCTTTACCTGCACCTACTTGACTTGGTCCTAAATTACTTCTAGTCATTCTTACATCATCTTCAGTTTTTCTCCAACGCACTCCGTCAAATCTAAACAAGCGTGTAGGTTTGTAATCAGTACGTAAGTGAAACTGTCCTTCAATAGGATTGAGAGGAAATGCTATACCTTGTGTAAACGGTGCACCATTTTCTGGTAACCCGTCACCGATTAGATAACCTTTATATGCATTACCTTCTGGTGTTTGGTATGCAGTGTCAGCAGTAACAGACATATAAACTTCGTTACCTTTGTCATCAAGTAATGTATTACCATCTTTGTCTGTACTAGGAATTAGTAAGTCATCACTATCAGCTGTAACAAGTTCTGTGTTACCTTGATTGTCAGTTTGCATAGTATAGAATCTACTAGTGTCATACCCGCCTTGTGGTGAATCTGCTTCAGCTTGATCAAGTACTGCCTGTGTAACTTGCATTTCTTTTTCATACGTACTCATAATATCTTTGAGTGTATCTGCAAGTTTATAATAAGTTGAGTTAGGTGGTTCAACACCTGTGACTTCTGATATAACTTGATACTTTTCACCATTAGGAGCAATAACTATATCTCCTGGGAAGTAAGTTGACTCTGCGTTCCACGTACCTTTTAATGAATCTTTATCTGCAATGCCATCTAAAATCTGTTTGAATTCTTGTGAATCTACTAATGGTTTACACTTTGCTCTATACAAGTGTGGATACCATGTATTTGAAAATCCTTCTGCTGCACGATTAACATCTTCAATTACATAAAAACGCTTTAGTGCATAATTTAAATCATTAAGAGCATGTTCATCATCTAAGTGAGGCAATTCAATAACATCGCCTGACATGATTTTTCTGCCTAATTTTTCAACAGTATCATTAATATGAAATGTAATAAACACTGTATCATTTTGTAGGAATAAACCAAATTGACTTAGGTTAAAGTCAATGTCTTGTACATTATATACACCACGTAATCTATACACATCTGGATCATATTTGCGATCTCTGTTTTCTAAGAACAGCATATCCTGAATATTTGTAGGATCATCTGTGCTATATGTTGGTGTAGTTGCTGTTTTTTCTTGTGAATTTCCGGGGCCTACATACTTGTGTACAAGCACATCAGTACCGCCAACTTGAAACATCTCCCAGACGGTTTTGTCCTGGAATTTGTAATCGTTCCCTTTTTCGGGTCTGTATAAACTGAGTCTTGGCATTGTATAACTATTTACCTAAAGTAGCGAAAGGCATAAATACTTATATGAGCCAGATAGAAACATCAAAACAAGAAGTATTCGACTATTGCAAAGCAATGCTAGGCGACGGAATGATCGATGTAGAACTAGATCCTATTCATTACGAAACAGGTTTAAAACGTGCTATGGGTGTTTTTAGACAACGTAGCGATAACGCAGTTGAAGAAAGTTATATAACACTTACTTTAGAAAAAGACAAAAACGACTATATCTTACCACATGAGATACAGCAAGTAAGACAAATATACAGAAGAAGTGTAGGTAGTAGAACAGGTAACGGTACAGGTGGTACAGTGTTTGAGCCTTTCAACTTAGCATACACTAATACATATTTGTTAAGCTCAACTAACATGGGCGGACTTGCAACGTACGAACTATTTGCACAGTATCAAGAACTTGTTGGAAAGATGTTTGGTTCGTTTATCAACTTTACTTGGAATCCTCAAAGTAAAAAATTAATTATTATGCAACGTCCAAGAGGTGAAGAACAAGTACTTCTTTGGGCATACAATGAAAAGCCTGACTATACAATTTTACAAGATGTATATGCAGGACAGTGGATTAAAGATTATACACTTGCTAACTGTAAAGTTATGCTAGGACAAGCAAGAGAAAAATTTGCAAGTATTGCAGGCCCACAAGGTGGTACAGCTCTAAACGGACCTTCATTAAAAGCAGAAGGCACAGCAGATTTAGAAAGACTAACAATGGAACTTACAACACAGGTTCCAGGTGGTAGTGGATATAGTTGGATTATAGGATAATGAAAGCAGACGAGTTTATGTGGGAAGGCGAAGAACTATACGACGGTATGGTTTGGGGCAGAGGCAAGTCCACTGCAAGAGGCGGAACAGTTAAAATGAAGTTTCGTTGTCCATCAGGTCCACGCAAAAGTAGACAAGTATCACACCCGTCCAAATGTTGGGATCATCCCAACATTGCACAAGCACAACGTATGAAAACTACTCGTGCTAGAACTGGCCCTCAACAGGCTAGACGTCAATCACGTACCAAAAATATTAATACAGCAACTCGTTTGGTAAGAAGACTTAATAAATTCAAATAAAGTACTTGACATTGTAAATTAATCCTAGTATACTATACAGTATATTAACTAGGAGAATTATTTGTGATTATTGGTGTATGTGGTTTTATTGGTAGCGGCAAAGACACTGTTGCTGATTATCTTGTTAACTTCCATGAATTTAGAAGAGAAAGTTTTGCTGACACATTGAAAGATGCAGTCGCAGCAGTATTTGGTTGGGACAGAACTTTACTTGAAGGCAGAACAAAAGAAGCACGTGAATGGCGTGAAGAAGTAGATCATTGGTGGGCAGAAAGACTTGGAATGCCAACACTAACACCAAGATGGGTACTACAATATTGGGGTACTGAAGTTTGCCGTAAAAGTTTCCATGACGATATATGGATCGCTAGTTTAGAGAACAAAATACGTAATTCTAAAGACGATATTATCGTAAGTGATGTACGTTTTCCTAATGAAGTAAAAGCAATTAAGAATCAACAAGGCAAGATGATTTGGGTACAACGTGGACGTTTACCTAAGTGGTATGATGTAGCACTTGATGCAAACGCAGGTAGTAATGTAGCAATTAATGAGCTAAAGATACAGAACATACATGCTTCAGAATGGGCTTGGGTTGGTACTAAATTTGATCATACTATTCATAATGATATGAACATTGATGACTTATATAGCGAAGTTAAGTCGCTAGTAATCAGCAGTTAAGTCTCCCTGTTTCCACTTAATACCTTCTTTAGATAGTACAGATATACAATTAGCACAAACAGTTTTTAAATTGCTATGTCTACAATTATCTAAATTTCCGTCTAAATGTAATACTCTAAATACTTCTGGATGCGGTGATTTAAATCCGCATTTGTCACATGATGTTTTTTGTTTGTAGCCCGCACGAGCCCATCTAGGTACGCCTGTGTACTGCCCATGATTATTACATACTTCACATAGGCTTCTGTAGTATGTACGCTTACCTTTCTTATAGTTAACAGCACGTGGCCGTAATCCGCACTTACAAAGAGGTCTCATACATGTATTTACACCTTTTCGACCCCTTTTAATACTGGTTAAACCAGGCTAATTTTATATAAAGTGCTAAATACAATTGCAACAAGTTTACGTAATAGACTGATACGAAAATATTACCAGGAGATAAAAAGATGGCATTAACATCACCAGGCGTAGAAGTAACAGTAATAGACGAGTCGTTTTATACCCCAGCAGAGCCTGGTACAACTCCTCTAATTGTTATTGCTTCATCGCAAGATAAATTAAACGCAGCGGGAACGGCTACAGCAGCTGGAACGCTAAAAGCTAACGCAGGTAAGGCGTATAAAGTTACCTCACAGAAAGAATTAGTAGATCTTTTTGGTGTACCAACATTCAAAAAGACAGCGAGCAACACTCCAATACACGGAAGCGAATTAAACGAATATGGATTGCTTTCAGCATATTCATTATTAGGCGTTTCAAACTCAGCTTTCATTGTACGTGCAGATGTTGACTTAGACGAACTAGAAGGTTCATCAGCTGCTCCGGGAGCGAATCCAGCAGACGGAAAGTGGTGGATCAACAGCGGCTCAACTACTTTTGGTATCCAAGAGTGGAATGGTGCAGCAGTAACCACAACAGGTGGTCAAAAATTTGCTGCTAAAACACCTATTGTATTAACAGACGATGACGCATCAAAAATTGATAACGGCGCACCTAAAACATCAGTTGGTGCTATTGGCGATTACGCAGTAGTATTTGAAACTGTTGACGGTAGCGGAACGTTTACTGCAAGTAAAGAAAATGCAACTATGTGGTACAAGTCCTCAGGTAACGGTTCAACTGTTACACAAGGAGTTTGGGTTAAAGTAGGAAGCAACGATTGGTCAGCTAGCCATCCAACAATTGTTGGCGATACTTTTTCAGCAACTTCAGGAAACTTCAGTGTTAACGGAACAAACTTTGTAGTATCAGGCACATTAGATGACTTGGTAACATCTATTAACGGTGCTATTACAGAAACACAAGGTATTGTTGCAAGAAACGTAAGCGGAAGACTTTATCTTTATTCAGATGGTAGTTTAGACGGTGTAGGTGATTCATCCAAGTCAAACGCTATTATTATTGATGATGGTATAAGTAGTCCAACTATTACTTTTGCAGACTTAGGTATTGCAAAAGGAACATACTATGGTCCAGAATTACACATTGATGCACATACTAATGTTCCAGAATTTAAAACTGGTGACACAACACCACGTCCAACAGGAAGTGTTTGGATTAAAACAACTGAGCCAAACAACGGCGCACGTTGGAGAGCAAGTAAATGGTCAGCAGCGACTCTTTCATGGGTAGCATATACTGCACCATTGTATGCTAACAACTCATCTGCAATTTATGCATTAGATAAAGCAGGTGGCGGAGTTAACATTCCAACTGATAGCATTTATGTACAAACTAACGCAGAAGAAAATAGTGGTTACGATACAACACCTATGACTGCTTCGTTTAGAGTGTTTAGAAGAGCTGCAACAGGAGTTACTAAAATTACTTCAGCAGTAGTAGACGCAAGTACATTTACAGTAGGCGGAAACACATTTACAATTGCAGAAGGTATTAAAACATCAGGAGCGTTAAACGCTGGAGTAAGCGTGAGCTTTACAGCAGCAGGTAATGCTAATGACGCAGGCTTAATAGCAGGTGCTATTAACAGTGCAGGTTTTACTAATATCGAAGCAGCAGTAACAAGCACAAATGCAGTAGAAATTTTCCACAAGTTAGGCGGAGATTTTAGAATTACTGATGGAACTAATACTCCAATAGGAAGTGCTTACACTGTTTACAGTCTTAACACAGGGTTAGGAACAGCAAACTTTTATGCAGCGGCAACAGGCGCTAGTGAAAACTATGTTGTATCTAACTGGAAGCCTTTAGCAGCAGACGATTTTGCAGCTTCAAGCAATGCTCCATTAGCTGAACCAGCAGATGGACAACTTTGGTACAATCCAGAGTTTAGTGAAGTTGACATTATGATTCATAATGGTACTACTTGGAAAGGTTACCATAATTACAGTTCAGGATACGCTAACTGTTCACCATTAGGCCCAATTGTTTCAGCAACTGAGCCAAGTGCAACAACAGGACAAAGCGATGGTACTGCACTAGTAGATGGAGACCTTTGGATTTCAACTGCAAGTTTAGAAGACTTCCCAACAATTTACAGATGGGACGGTAGTAACCTAGCATGGGTACTTGTTGATAAAACAGATCAAACTTCAGAAGACGGTGTATTATTTGCAGATGCACGTTATGGTCTATCAGGTGCTACTGGTAATACAGCAGCAACTATTAAAGACTTACTAACTAACGACTACTTAGATCCAGATGCTCCAGATCCTGCACTATATCCAAAAGGTATGTTGCTATGGAACTTACGTAGAAGTGGCGGTAACGTTAAAAAGTACAACAACAACTATATTGATTTAACAGCTGATAACACACGCTTTGGAGACGAAGCGATGACAAGTTATGCTACAGACAGATGGTCTACACAATCAGGCAACCAAGAAGATGGTAGCGGATCATTTGGTAGACATGCACAGCGTATGGTAGTAACACAGGCACTTAAATCAGCAATTGACACAAGTTCAGAAATTAGAGATGAAGAAACAAGAAACTTTAACTTAATTTCATGTCCTGGATACACAGAAACAATGAGCAACCTTGTTAACTTAAACATTGACAGAGGCTTAACAGCATTTGTTATTGGTGATACACCTTTAAGATTAGCAAGTGATGCAACTTCATTGTTAGCATATGGTTCAAACAGTGCATTGGTAGTTGACAACAACGATAACGGACTTGTAACATACGATGAATACTTAGGTGCGTTTTATCCAAATGGATTTACAACTGACTTAGGTGGCGCAAACGCTGTTGTTCCAGCATCACACATGATGATGAGAACTATAGCACTAAGCGACCAAGTATCGTTTCCATGGTTTGCTCCAGCAGGAACAAGACGTGGTGGAATTAGCAACGCTACATCAGTAGGTTATATTGATGCAGCAACAGGTGAATTCCAAACAGTTGCACTGAACGAAGGACAAAGAGATACACTGTATGGATTGAAAATTAATCCAATTACATTCTTTAACGGTGTAGGACTTGTAAACTACGGACAAAAAACTAGAGCAAGAAATGCAAGTGCTTTAGATAGAATTAACGTAGCACGTTTAGTTGTGTATTTAAGATCACAACTTAACAAACTTGCAAGACCTTATATCTTTGAGCCAAATGATAAGATCACAAGGGACGAAGTTAAACAAGCAGTTGAGTCATTATTACTCGAGCTTGTAGGCTTAAGAGCTTTATACGACTTTGCAGTTGTGTGTGATGAAACTAACAACACGCCAGCAAGGGTTGACAGAAATGAACTTTATGTTGACATTGCGATCGAACCGATTAAGGCGATTGAGTTTATTTACATTCCATTGCGTGTCAAGAACACAGGAGAAATATAATGCCTATTACATCACTTAACAACTTTGGAGTACCAACAGACGCAGGCAACCAAGTGCTCTTGATGCCTAAACTAAAATATCGCTTTAGGGTGACACTTTTAGGATTCGGAGTTAGTGCTGCAACAGAACTTACTAAACAAGTTGTAGATGTTTCAAGACCAAAAGTAGGTTTTGAAGAAATGCAGTTAGACGTGTACAACTCAAAGGTATTCTTAGCAGGTAAGTATACTTTTGAAACACTAACATTAAACTTACGTGATGATGCTAGTGGCTTTGTACAGAAGCTAGTCGGCCAACAGGTCCAGAAGCAGTTCGACTTTGTTGAACAAGCATCTGCTAGATCAGGTATTGACTACAAATTCTCAACTAAAATTGAAGTACTAGACGGTGGTAACGGTACTAGTGAAAACGGAGTAAGCGTATTAGAAACAGCAAACATGTATGGTTGTTTCCTAACTAACGTAGACTACGGTGACGCTAACTACGCTACTAACGAAGCTATGCAAGTTGCACTTACTATACGTTTTGATAACATGGTACAGTGGGGCGCAGGTGAGCAAGGCGTTGGCGTTGGAATTGGCGCAAACGTTGGAAGAACAATTGGTGAATCTACTACAGGTTCTTCAGGCGCACAAGGCTAATAATTTTTTAAATAAAATAGAAGAAGCTCGGATTATTTTCCGGGCTTTTTTTATGGCTAAATAATAGTATGGCAAACAAATTCACAAGATTTCTCAGCGATTTTGCAACTGGACTTACTCAACCTAAAGGTATTATGGGTAACTATACCCATGCCACAAGACTGTTCATTGATAATACAATGCGTCTTGCACCTAAGACTAAATTTAATTATTATGTTAGGTTTGAAATGGATCCAATTGCTGTTAAGGCTGCTAACTTTAAGTCCAAACACGCTGAAGAAACAGGACTACTAGTTAAAGGTGTAGACTTGCCTAAGTTTAGTTTCCAAATGGATACACTAAACCAGTATAATAAAAAGCATAACGTTTACAAAAGAATTCAATACGATCCTGTACAGTTTACTATGCATGATGATAACCAAGGTGTTATAAGTGCTCTGTGGGCGTTGTACTATGGTTATTATGTTGCCGATAGGAATAATCCTACAGCAGCATTTGATAGAGATCAATATAGAAACAAAGATACTAACAACTATGCATTTGGTTTTGATAACGGCTCAACTGCGGACTTTTTTAAATCTGTTACTATCTATACAATGGGACGTAGACGCTTTGTTGGATACACACTAGTTAATCCAAAGATTCAACAGTGGACAGCAGGCGGTATGGACTACGCAGCAGGGTCTGAAACTGCTGAAAGTTCTATGACATTACAGTACGAAGCAGTCCAGTATACAGCAGGAACAATAAGTCAAGGTTCACCTAAAGGCTTTGCAACACTACATTATGATACAGTTTCATCTCCATTAGGAGTTGCAGGCGGAGGAACAGGATTACTACTAGGAGAAGGTGGTGTACTTGATGGACTTGAATCTATCTTTGGTGCTGTTGGTAACGGAAGTGCGTTTGAAAGTCCTAAATCATTTTTAGGTACAGCAATTGCCGCAGTTAACACATATAAAAATATTAGAGGGTTAAGTAAAGATTCTATTATTAACGAGGGCGTTAATATTTTAACAAGCCCAGGTGGCATACAACAAATTTCAAATACAATATCAGGTGCAGCAGGAATATTCTTTCCGAAGAATGATGCAGCCAACGGAACTACTACTGCAACGAAAAAAGTAACACGTGGCGGCACCGGCATAGGAAGACAGGATATAGGAACATAACATGCCTACTAATTTACCAGCAAAAGAAATACAAGATAGTGCAGCACGTACTAGACTTTACTTTGACCAATACGGCAAATCACCTTTACAATATAATGCTGTTGACTATGACGCAGCAATTATGTTTTTTTTAGATAAAGGGTTTGATAATAGTGCAGCAGAAGTTGTTGCAACATCATTATTAAAACAAGCAAAGTTAGAAAACATGCCTATAACAAAAGTTTTAGACGATATTACTGGCTTAGAACAATTAGAAATTAGTGCATTGGTTGCCGAAGTTCTAAATAATAACAGACCAGCAACCTCAACACTAGGATACCGTACACCGGTAGAAGATGTCTCAAAACAACGTAACGTGAGTGCTTAATATGCCTAAATTTGCTCAAGGCAGATTTGAAATGAAAAACCCCAGCAAGTATGTTGGTACTAAAACACCAATGGCCCGTTCAAGTTGGGAAACTGTTTTTATGAAGATGTTAGATGAACATCAGGGTGTTGCAAAGTGGGCAAGTGAAAGTATACAAATACCTTACAGAAGCCCATTAACAGGTAAGCACACAATTTACGTACCTGACTTCTTTATTGTTTATGCAGATAAAAAAGGTAAGCAACATGCAGAAGTAATAGAAGTTAAACCTAAAAATCAGTCATTTAGAGAAAGTGTTGGTAAAAGTAGATACAATCAAGAGCAATACTTACTCAATATGGCAAAATGGGAAGCAGCTACAGCATGGTGTAAACAGAAAGGACTACGTTTTAGGGTAGTAACTGAAGAAGATATTTTTCACACTGGACCGAAACGAAGATAAGTAAAAGTATGACAAAGAAATTAGAAGAACTTTTTAATATGGAAGAATCAAAAGAAGAACCTAAAGAGGTTGAAGCTTCTGTAATAAAGGCTGAAGAAATGGAAGCTGAAATAAAAAGCGTAGATCAAAGTTATCAAGCAATCCAAAACATTACTAAAGAATTACCAGCAGTAAGAGAATTGGATACACTAGGTGAAACGGATCTAGATCACTTAGCTGATAAGGCTGAGAAAGCATACGATGATCTAATGGATTTGGGCATGAATGTAGAAGTACGTTACAGTGGACGTATTTTTGAAGTGGCTGGTAGTATGCTTAAAAATGCAGTAGATGCTAAATCTGCTAAAATTGATAAGAAGTTAAAAGCCGTAGATTTACAGATGAGAAAGCTGAAACTTGATCAAGATTCAGGTGAAGATCCCAACGAATTAGTAGATGGATCAGGCTATATCATGCTAGATCGCAATGAACTAATGAAGAAATTAGGCGGAAAGGAATAAATACTAATATGAAAACGTTCAATGAATATTTGACAGAAAGCAAAAAAGTGTACAGCTTCAACGTAAAAGTAGCAGGTGAAGTTCCTGAAGGCTTTTGCGATAGACTAAAGTCATGTATGGCTTCTAGAGAAGTAATAACTTGCGAAGAGATGTCAAAAACACCAGTTACGGAAGTTCCTATGGATTTTCCAGAACTAAACAACATGGAAGTAACTACATTTAATCTTGTTACAAACTATCCTATTACTCCGCAAGAAGTACATAAGAGCTGTTGTGAAGAGTGCGGGTGTGTTGAAGATCGTTGTAAAGTAAGAAACAGTGCCAGCCCAACTGAAGAGTATCAAATTAATGATGACAAAAGAGAAGGCGCACTATTACACGACAACGAATATAAAGAAGCAGGCAAAGTCAAATACAAAGACTACTTTGGTGATGATTTTAACAAATCATTTTTGAAAGACTTACAGAAAACTTCTAAAGAACGTAAGAAGGAATTAGGACACGATAAATTAAAAGCAGACGTACTTGCAGACGTTCCTAAGATTAAAATCGACAAAGCGGGTGTTAACAGCCCTGTAGGGAGTAAATAATGAACTTTAATGAACTTATGCAAAAAATGCGTGAGCTTGACACAACTGATGCCCCTGTTACAGAGATGCCAGTTCCTATGCCACAGGCTCCAATGACAGCACCTGAACAAAAAGACAAAGCAAGAATGAATGTTAATATCAGTGCAGAAGGCGATGCTATTGATGACGTATTAAAATTAATGACAAAAGTTAATCCAGATATGATTAACCAACCAGAAAAACCAGACTTACCAGACATGCCAGACATGACTATTGCTATGCCAAAGCCAATTAACAAATTGATTCCAGACTTTGATGGCGATAACGATAATAAGCCAGGTGGTGATATGGACATGGACATGGACAAAGATGACCATGATGCAGATCACGATATGATCAAAGGTTTAGACAAAGACGACGATGGCGACCACGACATGGACGACCACGACGCAGAGAAAAAAGATAAAGAAGAAGCATATGCTAATGAGCCTGATGAAGATCACAGAGACATTGACTACATGCAAAACAAATTAGCAGGTGGAATGAACCGTCCTAAGGATACACATCCTAAAGTAGCAGATGGTGACAATCCTATGAAAAAAGTAAAAGAAGGTGATGACCTAAGAGCTCAAATTAAAGCTGAACTTGCACAACGTTTAGCAGAAGCTAAGGGAGAGAAGTAATGGCAGATTTAACACAAGCAACAATCGGCGGCGGCAGTGCAGTAAAGGTTGCTGAAAACAGAAAACCATATGCTGATATGACAGCTATACATTACAACGGCAACAAAAACTTAACAGTATTTGAAATTGCATGTGGTGCAGCAGTAAACGCTCAAACAGGAAGCGGACTAGCAATTGAAAGCATTATGCGTATTGTTGAAAAATATTGTACTGTTGTTATTCGTGGCGCACTATATGGTACAAACCAAAAGTTTGCACTTGTAGTTGAGCAATCAAATGATTCATTAGACTATGATGGCGCAGGTGCTGAGACACTTGTTGAGCAAATTGAAGATGAAATTATTGCACTAACTGACTTATCAGGTGCTACACCAGCACAAATTGACTTTACTGGTGTTACTTGTACAGTAAAAACTACGCTAGAATTAGCATAATACTGCTATTATAAGATTCAATAGCACCTTCGGGTGCTATTTTTTTGAGTAAATACTAGTATGGCAAAGAGTTTAGATGGCGTTCAGATAAAGAAGGCCCACAGCAAAAATAAATTTACATTAGAAGAAGTCAAGCACTTAGAGGCTTGTATGGATCCTATCACGGGACCATTATACTTTTGTGAAAACTTTCTAACCATTCAACACCCTGTAAAAGGATCAATGAAGTTTGAGCCTTATGGATTTCAACGAGAACTAATTCAAGCATATGCAGAAAATAGATATTGTGTTGCTATGTTACCTAGACAGATGGGTAAGACGACCTGTGCTGCTGGATATCTATTATGGTATACAATGTTTACACCTGAATCGCAGGTGCTAATTGCTGCACACAAATATACTGGTGCGCAAGACATTATGAATAGATTTAGATATGGATATGAAACACTACCTGACTTTGTTCGTGCTGGTATCTATACATATAACAGAAACACAATTGAATTTGATAACGGTAGTAGAATACAAGCAACTACTACAACAGAAGATACTGGACGTGGTAAATCACTTTCATTAATATACTGTGATGAGTTTGCATTTGTGCAACCTCCGGAAAAAGCCAAAGAGTTTTGGACTGCACTTTCTCCTACACTGTCAACAGGTGGTAAAGCTATTGTTACAAGTACACCAAACTCAGATGAAGATCAGTTTGCTATGATTTGGACAGAAGCAAATAAAAAGTTTGACGATCACGGTAACGATTTAGGTGTAGGCACTAACGGATTCTATCCTTATTTTGCTCCATGGGTTGATCATCCAGATAGAGATGAGGCCTGGGCAGCAGAAGAAAAAGCAAAGATCGGTGACGAACGTTTTAGACGTGAGTTTGATTGTGAATTCTTAATCTTTGATGAAACACTTATTAATAGTGTTAAGTTAGCAGAACTAGAAGGATCAGAGCCTATCATGAATACTGGTCAAACACGCTGGTATAAGAAAATTAATCCTAAAGCAACATATCTAGTAAGTATGGATCCAAGTTTAGGTACAGGCGGCGACTATGGTGCTATTCAAATATTTGAAATGCCTAGCATGGAACAAGTAGGAGAATGGAGACATAACTTAACTCCAATACAACAGCAAATAAGAACACTAAGAGAAATTTTACAGTACATCCAAACAGAATGCGAAGCAGGCGGAAATGCAAGTCCTACAATATATTATAGTGTAGAGAATAATACAATCGGTGAAGCAGCATTAGTTGTTATTGCAGATATAGGTGAAGAAAACTTTAACGGATTATTCTTAAGTGAGCCTATGAGAAAAGGACATGTTAGACGTTATAGAAAAGGATTTAACACAACACACAAAACAAAGATTACTGCATGTAGCGGATTTAAAAACTTATTAGAAAAGAATAAGATGAAAATACACAGTAAACCGCTCATATCAGAGCTAAAAACATTCGTAGCACATGGTGTTGGGTACGGTGCAAAAACAGGTGAACACGACGATTTAGTGGCTGCAACATTATTAATTGTACGCATGGCCAATGTATTATCTGACTGGGATCCTAAAATATACGATAAAATGACGGAAAGAATGACAGAAGATCAGTTCCCAATGCCGATCTTCGTAAGTACAGGATTTTGATAAATAGTTATATGGACGCAACTAACAACATAGCAACCGATCTGTTCTATAAAATTAGAAGTAGATTTAAAGGTTTAAAATTAGGAGATGACGCTGGGTCAATTACTATCAACCCGGAGCAGGCCAGATTCTTTGACTTTGATTATAATGAAGGTGATAAGAATATTGGACACGTGAGTATTAGCCTTGCTGAACCAAATTCAATGAAAGTATACTTTTCAAATGGTATTACTGAAGGCATGGATGATCCACAAAAAGACAATTGGTACGGATTTCTAAAAGAATTAAGAAAGTTTAGTAAGCGTCGACTACTAGCATTTGATACTAGAGACATTGCTAAAGACAATCTAGACCAAAGGGATTATGCATTCCTAAGTCAATACTCAAACCCACAAGCGGATAATGACACAATAGTAAAACCAGTCGGAGAGAATAAAATGAACGAGAGCACCTTATACGGGACTAAGAAACAGAGCTTCCAAAAGCTGGAAGATACAAGATTAATCATCAAGCATAGTAAAACACTTGCTGATGATACAGAAATGAAGCCAGGTGATAGATCAAGAAATATTGCTGCTTTATTTGTTGAAAACTCACAAGGTGAAAGATTTAAATATCCTTTTATTCACTTAGCAGGCGCAAGAGCTATGCAAAGACACGTTGCAAATGGTGGTGCTCCATACGATGCAATTGGTGAAAGCATTATTAAAATGAGTGAAGAAATTGCACAATTAAAAAGTTTCACAGGCTATGTTGTACGTAACGACTTAATGAACTCCGACACAAATTCAGTTGTTGAACGTAGCAAAGGCCAGCTTGATAGTTTAAGAGAAAGAATTGCAAAAATAGCTAAACAACCTCACTATGAATCATACGTAGAAGGTTTCCAGGCACCAGAGGCAATGGAAGTACCAGATGATGTAATGGAACAGTTTAAAGATCAATTCACTATTAGAAATTTCAAAGAAGATTTAACATCAGTATTTCCAGTACTATATAGACTAATGAAAGAAGATGAAATTGTAGGCTATGACGACATAGTCGAAATGACAAAAAACGAATCAGACAAATATCACTGTAAAGATTGTAATGATGTAATGCACAAACCTACAACTGATTGTGAGCATGACTCACACGATGAAAATGGTAGTCATTGGGTTGATAACAATGGTAATGGCATACATGATATGGACGAAGCAAGTGATCCGTTTGCAGCATTTGAAAATTGGGCAATGGCACTAGGTGAAGATTCACCTCTTACAACAGGTAGCGACGAAGAAATTAAAGAGGCAGTTGCAAGTCTAAATGAATTAGTAAACCAAGACTTTCCAGTAGGCGTAGATGGCACAAATGCTATTCAAAGTTTAAAAGGTATTATCGAAGACAACAGACTGTTTAACGATATTAAAATGAAGGCAAAAGAAGATCCTAACGGAGATGCTCGCCCATTAGTTAAAGCATGGGTTGAAGAAAATGCACCTGAGCAATTAGAATCATTAGACTTTGGTGATATGGCAGATGAACCAGCAGTAAGTGCTGATCAATCTGAGCCACCAATGGAAGGCTTTATGCCAGACGAGTTCGAAGGCGAGTTTCAATGGGATGGAACAGGCGATGACGGCGAAATGACACCTTGCACTGTATCGTATAAAGCAAAAATTGAAAACGAAGATGGTCCAGCAAACATTATAGTTGATCCTAAATCAATATCACTAGACTGCCAAATGGATGGTAACAGTAAATTAGGTTTTGATGCTGACATGGATCTTGAAATGCAAGACATGGACGAGTTAATGGCAGCTTGTCAGGAGGACGCACAAGAAATGTACGATAATGCAGATCATAAACAACACGAAGGAACGCAACAAGAAGGTAGAGTAAGTGATGCGTTAATTGGTGCTGAAGAAATTTTAGGTGACTTTACAGACGAAGATCAAAAATTAAAAATGCCAAAAGACAAAGTTAAAGATGCAATTAGAAACGGCAAGTATGACGCAGCTGATGCTATGTTTGCAATTGATATGGTTGACACAGACTTTGATGACGAAGGCAATCATATTGAAAAACAAGATGAGCCAGATTTTGGCGAAGGAAACAAGTTTTCCGGCGAACTAGACAAAGCTAAGAAAGCAGGCAAAAAAGAATTCAAAGTAGACGGTAAGTCATATGATATTAACGAAGTAGCACAATTTATTGTAAGTATGTACGATAAAAATAGTGGCACATTTCCAAAAGGTCCAGAAGGCGTTGCTACTATGGTAGACAAGAAGTTCGGCGAACATGCAGGACAAGTTGCTCGTAAGATGGTAGAACGAATGGCACCGGCACAAGAGCAAGGGGCAGAAGAACTCGAAGAACTCGAAAGAATCAAAACCTTAGCTGGCGCTTACTAAAAGACTTAAATAATACTCATTAACGGAGAAGAATATGTTTAACTGGATTAAAAAGCTGTTCACTTCACCAGTAGAACCTTTGGTACTAAAGGACGAAGTGAAAGAAAAGGCCCCAGCAAAAGCTAAGAAAGTAACTAAAGCTGAGTTATCAAAAATGACAAAAGTTAAGTTAGAAGAATTAGGCAGAGATAACGGCATTGAATTAGATAGAAGGCTGACTAAAGCAAAGCTAGTTGCTCAATTGCACAAGGCACTATAACAACACAAAGTTATAATTTAAGTAGGGAGACTTCGGTCTCCTTTCTTTTTGGCTGAATAAAACCACATTTAGTTAAAATAACAGTTGACAAGATAAATAAAGTTGCATATAATATAACATATGCTTAGGCATGAAAGTGAAAACATATAACAAGGCTATAGGAGGCACAAATGGCATCACTCGCAGAAATAAGGGCTAAACTACAAGAGTCCAACAATCGTAACACTGGAAATTCTTCCGGTGGAGACAACGCAATTTACCCACATTGGAATATGCAAGAAGGCAAAGAAGCAGTAATTCGTTTCTTACCTGACAGCGATCAATCTAATACGTTCTTTTGGGCAGAACGTGCAATGATTAAACTTCCGTTTGCTGGAGTAAAAGGCGACACTGACTCACGTCAGGTAATTGTACAAGTTCCATGTATGGAAATGTATAACGACGGCACACCATGTCCGATCTTAACAGAAGTTCGACCATGGTTCAAAGATAAATCTTTAGAAGATATGGGACGTAAGTATTGGAAAAAACGTTCATATGTATTCCAAGGGTTTGTTACTGAAGACCCGTTAAACGAAGAAAGTTCTCCGGAAAACCCAATCCGTAGATTTATTATTGGACCACAGATCTTCCAGATCATTAAAGGTGCATTAATGGATCCTGAACTTGAAGAACTGCCAACAGACTATATGCGTGGCGTTGACTTTAGAGTTAAGAAAACTTCTAAAGGCGGCTATGCAGACTATTCTACATCATCTTGGTCACGTAAAGAACGTGCATTAAGTGATACTGAAAAGGCAGCAATCGAAACGCATGGTCTTTACAACATGTCAGATTTCCTTCCAAAGAAACCTGGTGAGGTTGAGTTAAAGGTTATGAAAGAGATGTTCGAAGCGTCAGTAGACGGTGAGGCATATGATATGGACCGTTGGGGTCAGTACTTTAAGCCAGCAGGTATGGCGTCACGTACTGGAGATCCTAACAAGGCATATACTCCATCAACACCAGCAACACCAGCACCAGCAGCAACTCCTGCACCTGAAGCGGCTCCGGCAGCACCAGTAGCAGAAGCGGCACCAGCGGCTGCAACTGCAACAGCACAAGAGGCTGCGGCAAGTGAAGGCGATGGTTCTAACAGAGCGCAAGATATTCTTGCAATGATTAGAAGCAGAAACGCTAGTTAATTAATTGTGTATGTGGAAGTTCCGGCTAAAATCTCCTTTCGGTATCCAGCGAGATCTTCTACACTACACTCTAACACATAGGAAAGGTAAAAATGGCAAAAGCATTTGACATAAGTAAATTCAGAAAGACAATCACTAAGAGCATTGACGGCCTTGGTATTGGCTTTAATGATCCAACTGATTGGGTCAGCACAGGAAACTTTGCACTAAACTATCTTGTAAGTGGCGACTTTAATAAAGGTGTTCCGCTTGGTAAGGTAACAGTATTTGCAGGTGAATCAGGTAGTGGTAAGAGTTACTTCTGTTCAGCAAATATTGTAAAGGCTGCACAGGAACAAGGCATCTTTGTAGTATTAGTTGACTCAGAGAACGCACTTGACGAAGCGTGGCTACAAGCACTTGACGTAGATACTTCAGAAGAAAAACTTCTTAAACTTAACATGAGCATGATTGATGATGTTGCTAGAACAGTATCAGAATTTATGAAAGAATATCGTGATATGGCAGAAGAAGAACGTCCTAAAGTATTATTTGTAATTGATTCGTTAGGTATGTTACTAACACCTACAGACGTTGACCAGTTCCAAAAAGGTGATATGAAAGGTGATATGGGTCGTAAGCCTAAGGCATTGACTGCACTTGTTCGTAACACAGTTAACATGATTGGTAGTTATAACGTAGGTATGGTATGTACTAACCACACATATGCATCACAAGATATGTTTGATCCAGACGATAAGATCAGCGGTGGACAAGGGTTTGTATATGCTTCTAGTATTGTTGTAGCTATTAAGAAACTTAAACTTAAAGTAGATGCAGACGGTAATAAAACTTCACAAGTACATGGTATTAGAGCGGCGTGTAAGGTAATGAAAACACGTTACAATAAACCGTTCGAAAGTGTACAAGTTGAAATACCATATGAAACAGGCATGGATCCGCATAGTGGATTGATTGAGTTATTCGAAGCAAAAGGATATCTTAAAAAGTCAGGTAATAGACTTGAGTATACAAGTCCGTCAACTGGCGAAGTTATGCTAGAATATCGAAAAGCATGGACTGGAGATAAGTTACAGATAATTATGGATGATATCATAAATACACCTGTAATAGAGACTCCTGTCGAAGTAGTCGATGAGGAAGTTTACGAAGAACAACCAACTGAATAACGGAGTAGAAATCTATGCAATCTGATCTAATTGCTGACATTTGGAACGTAGTGTCAGAACATGTTCCTGAAAAGGAAAAACAAGAAGTAGCAAAAGGTTTTGTTACTGCACTAGTAGACCACGGAGTATCTGAAATTGCAATCAATGAACTCTTTGGTATTGACACATACTTAGATACTGCAATTGAGTATGTAACTGAGGACGAAGATGACGGCGACACTAATTACGATGAAGACGTCGAAGATGCAATTTGGGATGATGAGGATTAAATGAACTGGTACGATCAAGTTTCTAAAGATATTTCGAAGATACCTGCCGCTGTGCAGTACTACGAAGCAGAATTATTACAGGCTAAAAAAGAGACAAATGTTGTTGGGCGTCTTGAAAAAGCATCAGCACAAATGCCTGCAATTGTAGAAACTAGATTTGGACAGTTACAAGAGATCGAAGCAATACTCGAATATTTAAACATTGAGCTTCGCCGTTTACGTAGTACACACTTTAGAAAATATGTTGAAAATTATCAACGTCAATTAAGTTCTAGAGATGCTGAAAAATTTGTAGATGGCGAAGCTGATGTTGTAGACTTTGAAAAAATTATTAACGAGTTTGCATTATTACGTAATAAATGGCTAGGAATTATCAAAGGACTAGACATTAAACAATGGCAAGTATCTAATATCGTTAAACTAAGAACAGCTGGTTTAGACGACGCAACCATTTAATTTTCTTTACATAAACTGCGCATATAAATACTAGTATGAAAAGAATCGTACTAGTTACAGGCGGGTTTGACCCCTTACATTCCGGGCATATTGCCTACTTTAAAGCAGCCAAAGAACTTGGTAACGAGTTATGGGTTGGTGTTAACAGTGACGAATGGTTAACAAATAAAAAGGGCATGCCTTTTATGCCCGTTGAAGAAAGAATTGCTATTATTAAAGAACTTGCTGTAGTAGATAATGTTATTACATTTGAAGATGATAAGGAAGGATCGGCATGTGGTGCGATAGACGTAGCACTTAAAACATCTGAAACAATGCATGACAGAATAGTATTTGCTAACGGTGGAGATAGAGGTGAAGGCAATTCACCAGAAGTAGAAAAGTTTACTGACAACAATAGAGTAGAATTTCAATTTGGTGTTGGTGGTACAGATAAAAAGAATTCAAGTAGTTGGATTTTAGGAGAATGGAAAACACCTAAAACAAAACGCAAATGGGGTTGGTATAGAGTATTAGATCATCAACCTGAAAACAATTTTAAAATTAAAGAATTAGTAATTGAGCCAGGTGCATGTCTTTCTGATCAAAGACACTTTCAAAGATCAGAACATTGGTATGTACTAAAAGGCAAAGTTAAAATGCAAACAGAGTGGAACAACATTAGTGATACTGTAGAGCTTTTACCCTTAACAAAAGGATATGATATTTCAGTAGGTACTTGGCATAAAGCAAGTAACCCCACAGATGATTTAACACACATACTAGAAGTTCAATACGGGGAAGCCTGTATAGAAGAGGATATCGAAAGACGTGACTAATTGGATTTTTGTAAGCAAGGGTAAAAAAGACCCCTATATAAATCGTTTCGCTCGAGGGTGCGGTGCACCTGTTGAGGATTCTAATACGTTTAATTATGATGCTTCAGAAGATCCTATTGTGTTACGAGGTATCTTAAAAAAGAAATGGATGCATAAATGTTGGGAAGATGGTAGAGATTTTTATTATATGGATACAGGATACTTTGGTAACGAAGTAACTCCTAGTAACCCTAATGGTTGGAAGTTTTGGCATCGTATTGTAAAGAACAATCTTCAACATAATAAACTTATTGATCGCCCTTCAAGCAGATTCGAAGGCTTTGGTAAAAAGTTTAAGCCGTGGAATAAGAAAGGTAGAAAGATTCTTATTGCTGCGCCAGACGAAAAGCCTATGAAGTTTTATGATCTTGATTTAGAAGAGTGGTTATCAGAAACTGTTAACACACTTAAACAACATACTGACAGGCCTATTGAAATTAGGCAACGTAATAAACAAAGAGCAGATAGAATGCTACATAACACGCTAGAAGAAGCCTTAGATGACGATGTGTACGCTCTTGTTACATTTAATAGTAATGCAGCAGTTGAGAGTGTATTTCAGGGTATTCCGGTGTTTACGTTAGCGCCTGTTAGTGCAGCAAACCCAGTCGGACTACAAGACTTATCATTAATAGAAGCACCGTATTACCCAAGCAGTGATAAATTGTTTGCTTGGGGCTGTCATTTAGCAGCAGGTCAATTTCACGATAGTGAGTTACGCACAGGAAGAGCAAGAGCGTGTTTGGAGGAACAATGGACTTAAAAGTATTCGTAGGATACGACACTAGAGAAGATATTGCATATCAAGTTTGCAGACATAGTATCTTAACAAGAAATGAAAACGTATCAGTAACACCGTTAAAACAAAATGAATTAAGAGAACAAGGTTGGTATCATCGACCTGTAGATAAACTAGCATCAACAGAATTTACTTTTACACGCTTCCTAGTACCAGAGCTTACAAACTTTGATGGATGGGCATTGTTTTGTGATAGTGACATTATTTTCTTAACAGATATAAAAGAATTATTTGACCAAGCAGATGACAAGTATGCAGTTATGTGTGTACAACATGATTATACACCTAAAGAAGGTGTAAAGATGGACGGACAAAAACAAACAATATATCCACGTAAAAACTGGTCAAGTGTAATTTTATACAACTGTGGACATCCTAGTAACAAAAAAATTACAATGGATCTTGTAAACGATCCTGATATTACAGGAGCATACTTACACAGATTTAGTTGGTTAGATGATAGTGAAATTGGCGAGCTAGGTAAAGAATGGAATTGGTTAGTTGACTGGTATGATGAAACAGAAGACAGCAAACCAAAAGCAATTCATTATACAGAAGGCGGACCGTGGTTTGAAAACTATCGTAGATGCACATATCATAAGCAATGGAAAAGAGAATTATTTGAGATGATGAAATTTAAGGTTAACCTTTAATGGATAAATTATCTCCTGAAGAAATATTGGTAGAAGGGTCAAAGCACAGGTTAACAGTTGATTCAGCTGTGTTAGACAAACCAATGGTTATCAGAGGGGTAATTAAAAAGCATCACGCTGATAATTGTGTAAAAGAAAATAGAGATTACTGGTACATTGATACAGGGTACTTCGGAAATTTTCCCAGTCCAGGTAACAAGAAAGGTGGAAAGAAATGGCACCGTATTGTTAAAAACGAAAATCAACTTTCTACATTTAGACCCGATATACCGTATGACAGATGGAACATGCTAGTTGAACATGATCCAAGACTAATATGGAAAGGTTGGAAGAACTACGATAAAAAGATTCTTTTAGTAATGCCTAATCCTAAAGCATGTGTTTGGTACGATATTGATTATGATAAATGGGTCAAGCAAACTACAAAGAAAATTAAACAGTATTGCGATCTACCTATTGAAGTACGAATAAAAGGATCACGCACAGAGCGTAACTTTGAGTACTCAATTTATGACGCATTTGAATCTGGTGTATATGCTACTGTTGCAATGAACAGCATGGCTGCACTAGAATCAGTCCTATACGGTGTACCTGCATTTGTAAGTGTACCTTGTGCAGCATCACCGTTAGCCTCAACCGATCTGAGTCAGCTTAGTAATCCGTACAGACCTGAAACAGATAAAATATTACAGCACTGTCATAGTTTAGCCTATGGACAATTTACATTTGATGAAGTAGAACAGGGCCGTGCATATAAACTAGTGGAGAAATACTCTTAATGAAACTGTTAATGAATGACAAAGAGATTGCAAACTATTTGTTATCGCTAGTACCTGTTCCCGAAGAACTTTATAAGTTTAATATTCAAGATAGGTATACAGCAACATACATTCAAGACCATATTAGTAAAAAGTCTAAGTGGAAAGACCCTACTCGAAAACTTGAACCAGAAGAAAAGAAAAAGTTTAAAGACAAATTGTTCAAGGCTGTGCGTAGAGATTTAGATGAATGGGTGGATGTAATTAATACCAATAAAGGTCACATACGTAATGCTTACTTTGATGCTATCCATAATAATATAGAATATTTCATTGATGCATTTGGTATAGAAAATATATTTGAATCATACAAAAAGTCTCGCTATAAAAACTTTGTAAAAGGTACAGGGCAATGGGTAGGCGACGGTAAAGATAATACTTACATTCGTAGAAGAGATTTTACAAGTTTACAAGAAGATTGTTTAATTAGAAACACTGTAGGTAACGAAGATTTACTTGTTGGAAAAATTGATAACAACTATCCTTTTTGGTTTATTGACAGTGGATATACTAACTTTTTAGAAACAAACAAAGTATGGCATAGAGTTGTTCGTAGTCATTTACACTATGGCAAGTCATTTGATGCACCTTCGGATAGATTAGGCAATTTTAAAAAGTTTCCTAAACCTTGGAGGAAAGGTGGCGAAATTATTTACGTAATTGAACCTGGGCCTTTTGCAGCAAGTATTATGCATGTAGATTTAAAAACTTGGAAGTATGATGTAGCAAAAGAGTTACGCAAGTATACTGACAAGCGCATTAGATTTAGATCTAAGGCACCTAAAAAGCAGAGAAGTAACTTACATAAAGAGCTCTTAAATGACGATTATTACTGTGTAGTAAACATCAATAGTAATGCAGCAACAGAAGCAATTTGGGCTGGAGTTCCTGCAATTACACTAGATACACATATTACTAATCCAGTTACACGTAATAAACTTTCTGATATTAACGATTTGTTCCGAGGCAACTTAGGTTCTTGGTTGTGTATGCTTTCATATTCTCAATATACAAAAGAAGAGCTTATGAATGGCGTAGCAGTTAAGAACGTAAAGAGACTACCATGACCGTAGCAGTAGCATATTACGGGGGTATTCCGCCACATAATAATAATCTAGAGAAACCTATGATTCTAGATAATTTTTTAACTGGGGTACGAAATTCTGGCGACACTGCTGTTGCACAAACAGCAATGCAAGTTGTACCAAATGCTGATGTTGCACTTATACAAGGCTTTGTACACGAGCATGGAAAAACTGCACCTCATTTAGTTTTAAGAAGAAATGCAGTTGAACAACAAGTTAATAACGGTAAAAAAGCATTAATTGTAGACAGTAACTTATTCTTAGCATACGATAGCGGAAATGTAAATCGTTATTTAAGATACAGTTTCAACGGCGTGTTCCCTACAACAGGATTTTACTTTGATACAGATGTTGATCCTAACAGATGGACAAAAATTAGTAGCAAACTAGGTATACAAATGAAACCATGGAGAACAAGTGGTAATCATATTCTAGTTTGTTTGCAACGTAACGGTGGGTGGAGTATGCGTGGGTATAACAGCGTACAATGGGCAAACGATACTATTGCAACACTAAGAGAGATTACGGATAGACCAATAATTGTTAGAGGTCATCCAGGAGATAAAAAAACTAGATACTTCCCACAACACAAAGACGTGTTTTTAAGCAGTAACCCCAGTATATTACAAGATTTACAAGGTGCTTGGGCAACTGTGCTATATAATAGTAGTCCGAGTGTAGTTAGTGCTATCGAAGGCGTGCCTGTGTTCTTAACAGACCCACAACCTGAACACAGTCAAAGTCACGAAGTATCTAATACAAAAATAAAAAGAATAAACGATCCTAAACTTTTTGATAGAGAAGATTGGGTGCAAAAGTTAGCAATGTGTCATTGGAACTTTGAAGAATTAGCCTCAGGTGAGGCATGGCGACACTTTAGGAGATACTTATGATACAGTTAGACAACGGCTGGTACATGCCAGACAACGAAGTTAAAATGACAAGACATATTCAAGAAGATACCGACATGTCTAACCCCAACTATGAAAGAAAAATTAGGCAAAGGATCATTGATACTATACCTTTGAAGCAAACATTTGTAGATGTAGGAGCAAATGTAGGTGTTTGGTCAATGGATATGAAAAAACATTTTCAGAAAATTGTATCTTATGAACCTAGTACAAGAGTTCATGAATGTTTAATAAAGAATTTAGGTGATGCTGCAAATGTTGAAGTTAGAGATTCAGCACTTGGTGATAAAGAAGTCGTTGTACAGTTTCATGACGGTATTAAGAACTGCGGAGACAGTAAAATTGCAATGTGGGAGTCACCTGACTTTTATACGGTGCAAGTAAAGAGATTAGATGACGAAAATCTTAAAAATATTTCATTAATTAAAATTGATGTACAAGGTTATGAACTTCCTGCAATTTTAGGCATGGAAAAAGTCATCGAAGAGCAAAATCCTTGGGTATGTTTTGAGATTAATAACGATGTAGACACAGCAGTTAACTTTTTCTTAGAAAGAAACTACGACCAAGTGTACATGAAGTCAAAAAGAGTCATGATTATGGCTCCGAAGACAGGATTTATGGCTCCTGCTAAAAATCATATGGGTAGATATTTAGGCGACGGTCCGTATGAGAAATTTAGTGGTAAAAGTGGCAAGGTAATACCTTTACAACAAGGAAGATAGTGTGTCAAAGACAACAAAAAGAATTTTAAAGAGTGCAGTTAAGACACCTTTTGTTGATTGCTTAGTTATAGGGCAAGGACTTGGGGTATTTGATGAATTATTTGATTTATTTGGCACTGTTTTTGTATATGACAAAGGTGCACCAAGAGTAAGACGTGCAAATGTTGTATATAAGTCAAAATTAAAGGATTGTTTTGTTCCAACTATAACAACAATCTTTATAGATAGAGATTTATTAAAAGTGTTGGACCATATGGGTTCAATTTTAAGTAATCCAAGTCCAGATGTTTTCATTCAAGACGAGAAAGTGATAGATAGAGTACAAAGTGCTAATCTTTATAGACATAAGTACAATGCAGTTGCACAGGCTGGCACTTTTCACGTTTGGACTTGCAAGAAAAACGGAGATTTTTTCCAATGACAATTAGTGTAGTAACAACATTCCACGCAAAAGGCTTACAACAGTACGGACAACGCATGATCGACAGTTTTATCGATAATTGGCCAGAAGAAGTGAAGCTACATGTATACGCAGAAGACTGTAATCCGCGAATTAAGGACCATAATAGAATTATATTGTACGATTTACACTCGTCAGTACCAAATCTTGTAGCATTTAAGAATACATGGAAAGATGTACCTAAAGCAAACGGTGATGTAAGCGGAGATCCTATAAGAAGTAAAAGAAGAGACTCAGGAAAAGGATTTAAATGGGACGCAATTCGCTTTGCACATAAAGTTTACAGTATTTTTCATTGTGCAACAGTATGTGACACACAAAGATTGATGTGGATGGATGCAGATACGTTTTGTCATAGTCCAATCACATACGAAAGACTAAATGAATTAACACCACCTAACTTTGATGTGTGTTTTCTTGGTAGAAAAGGCAAATTTAGTGAATGTGGGTTATATTCACTTACACTAGGTAACAAACAAACCAAGAGATTTATGAAAGAGTTTCAACGTGTATATGATGAAGCAGAAAATGACGGTATTTTTCAAATGCCAGAATGGCATGATAGTTTTGTGTTTGATGTTGTCCGTCAAAGAATTAAAATGTACGAATGGGATTGGGCAGCAGGACTTGTTACTGGTGAAGGACATCCATTAATTAACTCAATGTGGGGAGCATACCTTGATCATCTTAAAGGAGGACGTAAAGCCCTTGGAAAAAGCAAACGTACAGACCTACTTGTACCAAGAACGGAACCATACTGGAACCAATAATGAAATTCAAACTGTGGAAGCAATATGGCGCACTTAATTCTAAACCTATTTTTGCTGCTTTTGAACGTAGCATTGTATCTTGCGGGCACACTGTTACTGATTCCGATACTGACAGTGACGTTAATGTTATTTGGAGTGTACTGTTTAATGGTAGAATGGCGCCTAATCAAGGTATATGGAATCAATCCAAACCCACCATCGTACTTGAGGTCGGTGGAATCAAAAGAGGAACCACATGGAAGGTAGGAGTGAATGGAATTAATCGGGACGCTTATTTTGGGAGTGATAATAATGATAATACTCGTCGCAATGCTCTTGGGTTATTTTTAAAACCGTGGCGTAAAGAAGGTAGACACATTTTGTTATGTGGACAACATGATAAAAGTTTGCAATGGAAAGGCATGCCGCCAATGAGTTCGTGGGTAACAGACACTGTAACTGAAATTAGAAAGTATTCAGATAGAGTGATTATGTTTAGACCGCATCCTAGATGCCAGTTAGACTTAATTGAAGCATACTTACCCAACGTTACTAGACAGCACCCTGTGCATGTGTCTGGTACGTATGACGATTTCGACATGTCATTCGAAGATGTATGGGCAACTATAAGTTGGTCAAGCAATCCAGGTATTCACAGCGTCATAAATGGTGTACCAGCGTACACAGGACCTTCAAGTTTAGCATACAATGTTAGTATGTCTAGTCTATCTACTATTGAAGATCCTATTTTGCATGACAGAGAACAGTGGCTAAATGATTATGCATGGACTGAATTTACGGTAGAAGAAATAGAACAAGGACTGCCTCTAAAAAGATTAGAAAATTACCTAAAAACGCAAATTAACTCTTGATCTTTGCGGCATTCTATTATATAATAATAGTATGAGACACCATACATTTACAGAAGATCTATTCATAGATTTCTTGGACACGCTTGAGAGGAAATTTTACTCCATGCAATACCAAGACCGTTCTGCCGCACACAGTTTTTATGACTCTATTACACAAGGTAAGCATTTTACAGAAAAACAAGCCCAATATGTGCTAAAAATATTGTTTAAATATCGTAAAGCAGTTTCAGATGAAATTGATTACGGTAATCATATGGAAATGCCTCAATGGAAAAGAGAGTTTCGTGTTATTGATATTAGTAAGAAAGTTTGGGTTGAAGAGGTTGACAAAACACAAAGGATTGTACTAAGATTCCCTTTCCATTTTAAAACAGACTTTGACGATTTTATTAAAGAAATACGATATAATAGAGACAGTGAAAATCGTTGGGATCCAGAAAGAAAGGTTAGAACGCTTTCGTTATATGACTACAATCTTGTATTACTCAAAGAGTTCTTAAAAGTTAACGACTTCGAGTTTGACCACGAATTTGAAGATGTTATTGAAAGAGTTGAAGAAATTTACTGGGACGAAAAAGAGTATAGTAAAACTAGTAAAGTTAAAGAAGGTACTGTTGAGCTTAACAATGCTAGTCCTAGTGCTGAAGTATATTTCAGAAAAAACAAAACAAATAATGTTGATGCTGATCTAGTTTTAGCAAAAAGTATGGGTCATATTTTTACTGGTAAAAGTAAAAAGTATAATCAATGGACTAAAAAGATTGCAAGTTCACAAACTAATCAGTTTTGGATTAAAGATGTTGCAGACTTCCTAAAATTAAGTTACACAGTTGATGGCAGGGTTGCAGTTATACTAGATCGGACAAGTGATGTAAACAATTGGTTATATACATTATGCGATACCATTGATAATTGCGGGTTTGATAGGAGTGATTTTAGAGTATGCTTCAGAGCCAATAAACATGCAGATGGTGATCATTTGAATACATGGGTTAGAGATAATGGTTTTGGAGGAAAAATTGAAGGTGCTAAGTTTTTAATTTTTAATCAAAAACCTGCAAAGTGGTTGTTCAAAGAAGAAAAAGATGTTACAATATTAGCTAGTAATAATTTATTTGCCGGAGGGCAAACTATGATAAGACATTTGCTAAAGAATCATCCATGTGTTGTATACGTTGGTGATATAGCACCAACAGTCCAGGAGGAATTGATTGAACTGTAAACTGATTATTAAAGACGAAGTAAACATTAAGTGTGAAGGACTTGATGTTGCAACACGTCGAAAGATTTGTAATAAGTTGAAGTACGATTTACCTTATGCAAGGCACATGCCAGCATATAAATTAGGTAGATGGGACGGAACTGTTAGTTTCTTTGGTATTGGCGGATCAGGTTATCTTGCACACTTAGATGTAATTTTGCCTATCATAGACAACGCTGGATATGAAATAGAAGTTATTGATAATCGTCAACCAACTGAATTAAAGTTTGAAAAAATTACAGAAAATTACTGGGCTGATAAAGGTAAGGTTTGGCCTAAAGGACATCAACTCGAAGGACAGCCAATTGTACTGCGAGACTACCAATATGATGTTGTAAATAAATTTTTAGATAATCCACAAAGTTTACAAGAAGTAGCAACTGGTGCAGGTAAAACAATTACAACTGCAACATTAAGCCATTTGTGCGAACCCTATGGACGTACAATTATTATTGTGCCTAACAAGAGTCTTGTTGTACAAACAGAAGAAGATTATATTAACTTAGGACTTGATGTAGGCGTATACTTCGGCGACAGAAAAGAGCTAGGAAAAACGCATACTGTATGCACATGGCAGAGTCTTAATGTATTAGATAAAAAAGGCAAGTATGATGATGCTCTTACACTTGCAGAATTTCTAGAAGGCGTTAATGCTGTTATCATAGACGAGGTGCATCAAGCAAAAGCAGATGTGCTTAAAAAACTATTAACAATAAATTTAAAAAATGCTCCTATACGTTGGGGACTAACAGGTACCGTACCTAAACAAGCATGGGAATTTCAAGGTATACTTGCAGGCATAGGCCCAGTTATTAATCAGGTTACTGCGCATGACTTACAAGAAAAAGATGTACTTGCAAAACTAGATATACAAATTTTACAAACAAAAAACATCGAAGAATTTAGAAACTACCAAGAAGAGTATACTTGGTTAGTAACAGATCCTGATAGAATATCATGGATATCATCTAAAGTGAAAGAATTTTCACTGACTGGTAATACGTTGGTATTAGTAAACAGAATTGATACAGGTAAAAAAATAATAGAACAAATACCTGAAGCAGTTTTTGTTGCCGGCGAAATGAAACTTGCAGATAGGAAGGAAGAGTATGACGAAATTAAAACGTCGGATGGAAAAGTTATCATTGCTACATATGGTGTGGCTGCTGTCGGGATTAATATCCCTAGGATATTTAACTTGGTGCTTGTTGAACCTGGTAAAAGTTTTGTTAGGGTAATACAAAGTATCGGTAGGGGAATACGTAAAGCAGAAGATAAAGATTTCGTACAAATATGGGATATAACTTCAACTTGTAAATATGCAAAACGTCACTTAACAGAACGTAAGAAATTTTACAGAGAAGCAAAATATCCTTTTCAAATAACAAAAATAGATACATGACAAAATATAGAGAAGCAACACCAGAAGAAATAAAACAATGGCAAGAAACAGATGGCAAATGGTGGGCTGAAAGAGCCCTTCATTTTGTTGCCATTGCATCATTAGTACAAGTAGTAATGCTTGGGTTTATGATGTTATCATTCTTCTTAATACAACTAGGCGTACAGGGAGTACAATGAGTCAACAACAACAACATCAAAGTGATAAACTAAAGTTTCAGAAAAAGTCTATAAAAGATCAATCAGAAACAATTAAAGAACAACAAAAAAGAATAGCAGAGTGGATCAAGCAACAACAAGATCCAAGACACAATCAAGACTAATGAATATAGAAAAGGCTCAATTAGGCAACAAAGAACTAATATACGGTACCTACGAAGAATGCGAAGCATATGCTGATAAAGCAGAAAGCTGGGTAGTTAGGTATTTCGATCACGTTAATCCTTCCACAGTTTATAAAAACTTTAAATATGTGGGCAATGAATTATCTGATCCATATGCCGTATCTGTTCCTTTCGATTATAAAAAAAGTAAGACAAAAGGTACGTTTAACACAGCAGGAGTAAATTTAGACAAATGGTAGACGATGAAATACTAAAGTTACAAGAAAGTATAAGAGTATGCGAAGCTGAAAAAGTTAGCCGTAAGATTATAGACAAGCTAGAAGCAAAATTGAAAGTATTACAAAACGAAAAGAAAAGTTAAGTTCTTGACTTCAAGTACTAAACATGTTATAATACGTCAATACAACTAAGGAAAACTAAATGAGTAGAATTTTAACATTAGATAATAAGGCGTTCAATTTGAACGAACTGCCCGAAGAGGTAGAGGAGGACGCTAGGTTTAGTGTACTAGATAATAGTGATCCAAGTAATCCTGACTTCTTCTTCATGCCTTTAATATTTTTAGAAAGTTTTAACAGTCCAGCAATACTAATGAATATCGGAGGATACGAAATTCAAATGCCTTTGGATTGGTGTATGCTAATTGGAGATAGCGATTGTGCTACAGATCCAGAGGTGTTACCACTAACAAGTATTAACGAAAGAGGCTTCGAAGCGTTCTGTATGAATCCAATTAAAGGTTACAGATCCGACTTTCAACCAGTAGAAATAGTAAACATATACCAAGATGTAAGATGGTATTTTCCAAAGATGAAAAATGGACAATTATTGTCAGTACCATTACACGATGAAGAAAATCCTCCATGTGTTTACTTTGTTAAAGAGATTAGTAGACAGTCAGAACAAGTTGAATTGAGCATCTTACTCTGATAATTAAGTATGTATATTAAAATATCTAGGAGTATAAAATGGGTATCAAAGCAGGAAAGATTTGGGGTAACACAGAGTTAGTCCATGCAAACGGTGTACTAGAGTTTCACCGCATTGAATATAATAAAGGTTTTAAGTGTTCTGAACACGAACATCAATTTAAGTGGAATGGCTTCTTTGTTGAGTCAGGCAAGATGTTAATACGTGTTTGGCAGGACGGAGAACAAAAAGGATTAGTTGACGAAACTATTCTTGAAGCTGGAGACTTTACGCAAGTGAAGCCCGGCAAGATCCATCAGTTCGAAGGACTTGAAGATGGTGTAGCATTTGAGCTATACTGGGCAGAGTTCAACCACGACGACATTGTGCGTAGAACTGTTGGTACTAAGACATAATGAAAAAACTTGGCATCGTATCAACATTTAGTGATAACGGGTATCACGAGTATGGCAGACACTTTGTAGAAAGTGTAAGAAAGTTTGTTGATCCTAATATCACTGTTTACATCTATGTAGACAACGTTGAGATTGATAATCCTCCGGCTAACTTTGTTATTAGAAAGTTAGAACCGTCAGTACCAGAACTTACAGAATTTAAAAAACGTAATGCACATAGAGTGCCTGGTAAGTTTATCTATGATGGTGTAAGGTTCAGTCACAAAAGTTATTGTATTTGGCATTGTGCAAATAATGCCGATGTAGATACACTGTATTGGATTGATAGCGATGCTGAAATTTATAGTAGTATCAGTGAAGACTACTTAAAAGGATTTTTGCCAGAAGGGTTATTCACAAGTTATCTTGGAAGACCACACTATACAGAAACAGGATTCCTTGCATTTGATTTAAATCATAAACATGCAACAGAGTTCTTTGATGTATGGAAAGAATATTATACACACGATACAATTTACGATCTCGCAGGGCAATTAGATTGTCATGCATTTGATGCTGCAAGAGAAAGACTGGAAAAAGAAGGTAAGATACACAACTATGATATTGCACGTATACGCTTTCCAGAACTTGGCAAAAATCATTTCAATGCAGCACTTGAACACCATATTATACACTACAAAGGTGATCGTAAATTAAAGAGAGACGAGCAGTTAGCTCGTGCAATTAAAAGAATGAAGAAGGGAAAAAGGTGATTAAATTGGCGACGAAAGGACTTAACGGACTTAAGAATAAGTCTGAAAAACAATTCATACAAGAAATGGTTAGTAATCGTAGTGCTATCGTAAGAGAAGAATCTGTCTATGTTGTTGACATGTTTGAAAACGGCGAACTTATTGAGAGCAGAGCAGTTACTGGTCACAGCAAAGCATATGCTGAATCTTGTGCAGAGAATTGGAAAATTGGCGTAATTAAATGAAGATAGTATTGACTGGACACAAAGGCTTTATAGGAAGCCATTACTATGATTACATTAAAGATAGTAATGATGTAGTTGCATATGACTTAGTGTCTGGTCAGAATCTTTGTGATACTGATATTGTTAAACAAATGCCAGCATGTGATACAGTGATACACATGGCAGCAACAAATGGTACTAGACTATTTTACGAAACTCCTACACAAGTTGCATTTAATAATACACTTCCAACATTTAATTTAATTGAACATTACATTGGAACCGATACAAAGTTTGTGTTTACTAGCACATGTGAAATATTTAATGGAGCAATTGACAAAGAAATATATCCTGTTCCAACAGACGAAAATGTTCCTATTCATTTCGAAGACATTTTAAATCCAAGATGGAGTTACAGTATACCTAAAGCACTTGGTGAAAATTTAGTATCTAATTCAGGACTACAATGGTTAGTAATACGTTACTTTAACATTTACGGTCCTAGACAAAAAGATCATTTTATTAGTGAGTTTGTAGAGCGTGTTGCAAAAGGCGAGTACTATATTAAAGGCGATGATACACGTAGTTTCTGTTACATTGATGACGCTGTTAAACTTACACACGAAGTAGTAGAAAAGCATAGCAATGAAATTATAAATGTAGGCAGGCAAGAAGAGAATAAAATTTCAGATGTAGCAAAAATCATTATGGACATTATGGATGTAGATCCTAATAAACTTGAAATAATGCCAGGACCAATAGGCAGTGCAAAACGCCGTTGTCCCGATACATCTAAATTACTTAAATTAACGGATACCTTTAGTTACACACCATTAAAGGTAGGATTAAAACATACAGTGGAGTCATTATTATGAAACTAGGAATCATTGGACTTGGTACAGTAGGGTCAGCAAACAAAGCAGGATTTGAAAGCATTGGACATGAAATTGTTGGACACGACATTACACTTGATACACAAATTACAGATGTATTCAACACAGAAATTACATTTGTTTGTGTACCAACACCAAGCATGGATAACGGAGACTGCGACACAACTATTATTGAAAGTGTAATAGATGAACTTGCAGAAATTAATTACAAAGGTATTATTGCTATTAGAAGTACGGCAGTACCTGGCTTTACACAAAGCATGATTGACAAACATAAAAACTTAACAATTGCTTTTGTTCCAGAGTTTTTACGTGAACGTTGTGCATTAGATGATTTCCTTAACAATCATAAACTACTTGCAGTAGGTACACATGATATTTGGGTACATAGAAAAATGGTTGACTGTCACGGAGAATTACCACAGAATGTAGTACACTTAACACCTAATGAAGCAGAAGTACTTAAATACTATAATAACGTATATGCTGCTGTAAGGGTAACGTTTGCTAACGTAATGTACGAAATTTGTGAGAAGTTAGACTGTGATTACAATACAATTAAGAATGCATATATTAAAACAGGAAAAGCAATCGATATGTACTTAGACGTTTATCCTGAACTACGTGGCTATGGCGGAATGTGTTTACCTAAAGATACAAAAGCTCTTGCATCATTAATTAAAAAACTTGACTTACCATTTAATTTGTTAGACGTTGTTACGGAGGACAACAGCAAAGTAAAAAAGACTGTGTTTAATGGGATGAGAGAAAATTAATGTTTAGTAAAGTAACGCAATGGGCAGATGTATGTAAAATACATTGGAAAGAAATTGTATCCCTTGCTATTGCTTTACATTGGCTTATGGATTTATTAATCATTATACCATTGTCATTGGCATTAGGTTTTTTCTTTGGCATTCAGTTCGGAGAACATTAATGGATCATCCTATTGTTGAAAATATCCAAGATTTAGTAGTTTGGCCTAAGGGTACACACCCGCACATTCTAGACATAGGTGCAAACATAGGACAATTTGCAACAGAGATGAGAATGTTATTTGGTAACGCACACATATATTCTATCGAAGCAAATCCTTACTGTGAATTAAAACTAGGAAAAAAACAAGCCAATGGACATATTGACGAGTACCAAATAGTTGCGCTTGGCAAAGAAGAAGGCGAACTAGATTTTTATTATTCTGAAAGAAAGCCTGCAGGCAAAGGCGCAAGTTTTTACCCAGAGATACAAGGCAAAGATTTAATAACCATGCAAGTGCCTGTAAGAAGATTAGATGATATATTGTCAGACAGACATTTTCACTTAATTAAAATTGATGTACAAGGTGCAGAAAAAGATGTTATTGACGGAGGAAAAATATTGCTAGACAAAGCAAAGTATGTTATACTTGAACTTGCAATTAAGCCTTACAACGAAGGAGCACCAACAGGATTACAAATGATAGAACTAATGAACAGTATAGGATTTGGATTGACTAACTGTATCACTGAACACAATAACGGTGAACAAGTATTACAAATAGACGGATTGTTTGAAAAAGGAATAGACAACGCTACAAAACCCATGGAGTACTTTGATGTATAAATTACACTACGAAAAACAAGTCTATTCACAGCATGGAGAAGATGGCATTATAGAAATGATGACCAATTCTATTATAAATCCAGACAAAACATTTTTAGAGATTGGATGGGGCGATGGCGGCACTAACATGACCAATTACTTACAATATGATAAAGATTGGAGTGGTGTTGGTGTTGATGCAAGAGAAAATCCTAAAGGTAAAGAAAGATTTACAGACAAGTTTAAGCATATAGCATCTAAAGTTTACCCACACAATGCACAACAGTTTATGAAAGAAGTACCTTACAATTGCGACTTTTTTAGTTTAGATATTGATAGTTTCGACTACGCTATTGCACACGAATTGTTTTTAAACGGAGGTTTTAGACCCAAAACAGTTTGTGTAGAGTTTACAGATCAGTTCGGTCCTAACGTTACTGCAAGTTTTCCTCATGTGCCAAGTATGCCATGGAAAACAATTAGGAAAGGAAAGTTAACTACATCAGGTTGCAGTTTGCAGAAGTGGAAACTTTTCTTTGAACATTTTAATTACTCGTATTTTGGATTTGATACTAGTAGCACTAACTGTTTCTTTTACAATGCACAAGAACTAGTTCCAGCACATTTAGAAAATTTACCGATACTATCAAATGCAGATTTACAATATTCCGATGATAGCAAAATGATAGAACATATTAATCATTCGGCTGCTTGGAAACCGTTGATGGAAGAAATTTATACTAGCGATATAGGATTATGAAAACCAACCAGCAAAGGAAAACTATATGTTACACAAAATCAGTGATATGTGCAACAAGGTCGAAGTCATCTATAGAAAGTCTGAAGAGTTAAGAAAACTAAAGTATGACACACCTAAAGAAACACGAGATGAAACACAAGTCGAATTTCTTATACAGGACATTCAAACCCTGTGTAGAGAGATTAGTTTTGATCGTGGTGAGTACAGCAAATGATATCAGCTGAATATCAAGAAATGCTTTCGCTTATACATAGCGGAACAAAGTTTGGAAAGCGTTCTAAAATACCCGAATATCTAAAAAGATTTATTTCCAAACAATCAATTAGATCTATGATTGATTTTGGTTGTGGTAAAGGACAACTACTTGATGTTCTAAAACACAACTACCCCACTATCGATATTATGGGTTACGATCCTGCTAATCCAAAATTTAATGTTCCTCTAAAGAAAGTTGATTTGATATTCTCAACCGATGTTTTAGAACATATAGAGCCCAATCATTTAGATAAAACACTTGAAGAAATTAAAGAACATAGTACACACATATACCATTTAATTAGCTGTGCGCCAGCCAAACTTATACTTCCAGATGGACGAAATGCACACCTAATACAGCAAACACCAGATTGGTGGAGGCAGAAACATTTGGCTTTGGGATATGAAATAATCAAAGAAGAATACAGAGAATTTAACAAATATTCAAAACAACTTGGCAAAAATATACCAGTTAAGAACTATTTCATAATGGCTAGGTTATCATAAAAAACTCTTGCATTTATTTGCATAAGATAGTACAATATAACTATGATTAGACTTTTACTTGTAGCCATAATTCTATTACTTCCTGCATGTGGAACTACAGTAGCCGTTTTAGATGTTACTGCTAGTACAGCCATATATGCAGGTAAAACAGTAGTAAATACGATAGATATGATTACACCAGATATTGTTAATAAGGACTAGAATGTCAAAATTAAAACTAAATGAAATCCTTGCATCTGTTGATATGAATGCAAAACATATATGGGACGAGCTTACAGAAGAGCAACGTAAGAGTGTTGTATACTTCACGCTTAACCGCTATATAAGCAACGTACAAGGGTCTAGAGAACTAAAGGAGCATTATGTACTGCTAGGCAACGAACGCTTTAATAAGAACCTTTTCCTGCTGTTAAACAAGCATAATAAATTGCTATGGCAACTTGCATGTAGTTGCGGTCAAGAAGAAAAGAATATTCATAGACATGAATGGCTAGGACTCAAAAGAGAGAAGAACAAAAAAGAAGAATTTTTAAAGAAGATATTTCCAAACATGAAGAGTGCAGATATTTCTGCATTGGCAGCAATATCAGATAACAAAGAAATTAAAGATCACTGTAGAGGTCTTGGTTGGGATAAGAAACAGATAGATGCAATTAAGTTATAAATGTGATTACTGCGGCAAAGCATTTGCAAAGGAGAAAACTTTGTTTGTGCATGTATGCGAGCCTAAAAGAAGGCACATGGCAAAGAACGAAAAGCATGTGCAATATGGCCTATTGACATTTAGAAAGTTTTATGAATTTAATCAGCCGACAGCAAAGCCTAAAGATTTCGATGCATTTGTTAGTAGCCCATACTACAATGCATTTGTTAAGTTTGGTAGTTTTATGGTTAATACTAATCCTATCTACCCAGAAAGATTTTTAGAGTTTGTAGTTAAGAGCGGTATCAAATTAGATCATTGGTGTAGAGATGAATTGTATGACACATACATAAAAGAGTTATTAAAAATAGAACCAGCCGATGGCGCTATACAACGTAGTGTTAAAACAATGATGGACTGGGCAGATAACAACGAAGCAGAATGGAATCATTACTTTAGTTACTGTAATTTAAA
>Ga0181400_1000042_pt1 | contig 43476 bp, 18 predicted proteins | sample 23SPOviralmetaG_FD_130129 | JGI IMG/M metagenome (GOLD analysis project Ga0181400, IMG submission 130129) | Marine viral communities from the oligotrophic San Pedro Time Series (SPOT) site, San Pedro Channel, CA, USA - 23 SPOT_SRF_2011-06-22 | ecosystem: Environmental > Aquatic > Marine > Strait...
ACTCAACTGTAGCTAAGCTACCGATGTCGGCATCAAGAGCACTTTTATTAGTAGCATCTTGAGTGTTAAGGCTAGCGACATCACCTTCAATTGTAGCACGACTAATTAGTACATTGTCATTAGCGTCTGTAATTTCAAACGCTCCAGCTGTACTCGACTTAATGCGGATACTGTCCTCATTAATTGATAATTTCTCGGTTGAGAATATCTTTGCCATACCTTTATGTACAGCTAATTATCTATTTTGTGAAATTTTTTTTTTGACTATTTTGAGCCCCAGTACCGCATAAACACTGACTTTAAGGTGTTTCCGTAAGCCATAAAGTGCATGATAAAAGTTTCATTATCGACAAGCCTTGGGTCGGTATTAAATTTGCTCATCGGGAATATTTTTCTATTATTTCCATAAGTATCGGACTGCTTAACAATATCGCAAAAAACCTCCTGATCTCCTCCACTAGAATACAGTTCACTTTTATTTCCATGAAAATCTCTCCATCTTTTTATTAGGTTTTTTGTATACTTGTGATTTCTAAAAATTATAACTCCACTATTTAACATAGAATTAGCTCCAATATCCTCACAAGCAATTATTTTTTTAATTGGAACACACTCACTTAAAATATTTTCAAACTTTTGATTTGGGTTAAAAATGATAGTATCAGAATCCATCCATACAATTGTTTCGTGGTTATCGAAATGATTGAGGATAGCATGTGATTTAGACCAGTTTGGGTGAGATTCTTTATCTAGCCTGTCTCTATAAACGTGAAATGTATATCCTTGCTTGAAAGCATAATCGCGGATACTAATTTCGGATTCAATTGCGTATTCTGATATTTCAGGAGTATATAATGAAACGATACCTATTTTTTGTCCAGGGTTATAGCAAGTGTATTTCTCTTGAGGCACTTCTCTCTTTGGTAAATTTTTAGCTACAAAATCAAGAAAATTATATTTTTGAAATTTTTGCCATTCATTTTTTAATTTAATGAATTCATTTTGCTTTGTTTTTAAATCTGTATTAGATTCGATTGGTTTGTATGACCTAAATTCACCTCTTTCGGTATCTAGATACATCTGGAAATTAATTTCAGTAAAAAACTTATTGCAGTATTCTTTCTCTAAATCCCTACGGCAATCGTCAATAAATATAGTTGTTTTATATTTTTGAGCGATATGACTTGACCAATATATCGGTAAGGCTCTGCCTTGAGATAGCGGCTTGTCTCCTGGGGGGCCATCAATAAGCACAATATCCCATTGTGTTTTGGTAATAAAATCGGGGATCTCAAATTGATTTAAGAAGCGTTTATTTATAGGGAGACTATCTTGAACATTTGTAGGAAAAGTATATAAAATTTTATTTTTTATTTTTTGATTTAAATCTATCCATGCTTGATTTGTTTCTACGAATAATGTATATCCTTTGTTAACTGTGTCATATATAATACTATCTTTACCTAGTCCGAAAACGAGCATATTGCAATTACATTTTTTATCTTGAATTTCTTTAACGATATTACATAAGTTATTTTTTGTCAATTGACAATCTATATCGAAATAATCTATTATTTCTATCGGGGGCTGTTTGTGTAAATTTGTATTTTCATTTACAATACTAAACTTCCTCCAAAATTCAGAACCCAAACAATCACTATTCCAGGGTTTATCTTTTCCGATAAAATGTAATACTCCTTGAGTATGTTCCACTACACCATCCCTTTTTAATAAATGAACCCCATTTTCTTGGAGTGTAATGCAGTGCTCTAATTTAAAAAGGTTATTGGAGACACCCTTCAGTTGGTCAGAAACGAGTATATTTAATTCGTCGGGCAGTACATCGAAATTACATTTACAAAATATGTTAATTAAATCTTGATCGCCGCCAGTGAGTGGAATGTTGTAATTGTTTTCACTCTTTTCTTTTAAGCAAAACTGAGTAAAATTATTCTGCCTTAATTTAATTAAATCTAAAACCATTACTCCTGAGTTGCCTATAACTCTGTCGCCAAAAGGAATTGGGCTTTTATTTTCTGTTACGGTACCTTTAGATCCATTGAAAGTTCTCCATCCATTTTTAATTTCTTGACACATTGCAATTCCGCAAGATTGAGTAGAAACTTTATCAAAACAACTCAAATTAACATAAGGAATAGTATCTATGTCAAAATAAATCACACTACTTATATCTTTTAATATTTCTGGAATTTGTAATTTTAAATTTGTTGCATTAGATAAATGACCTATAGATCTCCATGTTTCATTTGTGGGTATATTTAACTCGTTAACTATATACTTATTGAGAGATATATTGGGTTTATTTGATATGAATGCTTCTATATATTTTAAATCAGATTCTTTTCCAGAGTAAATAAAATGAATATTAATGTTATTGTTTTTATTTTGTTGACATAATGCATTAATTGGATTTATTGCATACTCTATTAAATTAGAATCACAACAAAAGCAAACATCGTAACTAGAATTAGCTTCTTTAGTAAATCTATCTTCATCAAACCTAATATCGGAATTTTTATCTAATTCTATGTTATCATTCTCTTCATGTAATTGTCTGGCCATTAGTGGATTAAGGTGAAATAATTTATTTGACGCGGAGAATAATTTATTTTTATTTACAAAATTAATCATAAAGAAATCTAAGGCACCATTAAATCCTTTTTGTTCGACCCATTGACACATTAAAGAGGCACATTGTTTGGATATAACATAAGAAGAAGCATTCATGTGCCAATAATGATCATCTTTAGTAAAGAAGTCTTGCTTTTTTACATTATTAAAATAATTATTGTATGGCTGTAACGCTTTGTGATAACTAGGCTTATTATATGGTTGACAGCCGCCGAGATATATCAAGGAGTAATCGCTAGGCATAGAGTGCGACCATACACTATTCCAGAATTTAGTAAAACCTTCCTCAAATACTACATCATCTTCTAATATTAAATAATTATCTGCATTTTGATCTTCTACTAACTGCTTCCATAATCTATAATGACTAATTGCACATGCTATTTCTGATTTTTTCTTTTTTAAATATAAATCATCAGGAAATAGTTTTTTAATTTCCTCCGTGAGCTCTAGGGATTTAGAGTCAACAGCAGGAAACTTTTCTGTGAAAAATGGAGTGTTTTTATATATATGATCTAACCTATCCTTTCGACGATCAAGATTAATAAAAAACGATTTAGATATTTTATTTAATTTCACTTATTCTCAAGCAACAATTGATATTGATTTAATATAGAAGTTTGATAGGGGCTATATTTGGCTACAAACTCTCTACCTCTTTGCATGTATTCATTGTGAATATCTTTATGGTTAAGTATAGCATTATATAATTGTTTAGCTCCCATGCCCACATCGAAATCAGGATAATAATAACCTTCATCCATTAAAGTTTTAGAGTTGTGTACTAGTGGTAACCCCATATGAAGAGCCTCAAAATGAGCATAATTCAAATCATTATCATATTGATGAGAAACAATTACTCCTCCAAATTTAGATAAAGCATCAAGGGTACACCACCGGTTATTGAAAAAGGTTAAACCTTGTTTTTTAACGATGTCAAATTTTGACATATGAACTGCAAAAAAAGCATTATCCCTAAATCTTTGGGTAGAATATATATTTACTTTAGATAATTTATTAGGAAATAAAGTTTCAAATTTTTGAGTAATACAGAAAGGAATTAAGAAATGTTTGTTAATTAATTGGTTTGATTCAAATATTTGAACAACATTAACTGTTTCAGGTTTAAAAAATGGGTTGAACCCTTTTTTCTTTAATTCATCAATTTTATTTTCAATGAAGTGCGAGTCCCAAACATAAGGAGCCACTTTTACATTTTCATTGTTATATTCAACCTTGATATATTCTGCACCAAATTCATGATGAGGAGAAATCCAAATAGAATCTAATAACTTACCGAATTCAATTGTCTTAGTTGATACTTGATCACCCTCTGGCGGATGAAGTAGATCCCTCAAGTCGAACATAATTTTATTTCCTAACTGCAATAAAAATACTTTGCAATTTTTTCTTCTTTGTTTTATCTTATGAATCATTTTATGATGAATTTCAAATCCAGCTAAAATAAAAACATCAAAACTTTCAGATTCATCGTTAATTACATCAGAAAAAAACATATATTTGTGATTAAAACTTAGGTTATTATTAGGTTTTTCTTTAGTGATAAAATAAACTTCATGACCTAGTCTACGAAAAATATCGTAAATGAATTTTATGTTTTGATTTAGACCGTTCGCCCAAAAATTTTGGCTCAATTTAATAGTAATTCCAATTTTCATGAAAGCAACTTTCTATATTGCTCTCGAACACGGTCATTTTCAGGAGAAAATTTATGCAATACGTTTTTAGCTGCCGACCTATATGTATCTATATTTTCGTCGTGAAATTTTAAAGCTCTAATTAATTGTTGAGCCCCAATATTGATATCATAACCAGGGTAAAAATAACCAACCTCTTTAATGTCAAAAGAATTATGTATGAGAGGTATATCTAAATATAAAGCCTCAAGGTATACATAATTTAAAGAATTTAAAATTTGATGGGAAACGATAACATTAGATGTATCAAATATATCTTTCATTGAAATTCTATCGCCAAAAAATGATTTATTGTGCTTGACTATATCTAGTTTTGACATCAAACTTCTAAAGTATAACTTTTCTCTAAATTTAGCAGAACAATGAACTTGTAGATTATGTATTAAGTGGGGTTCTTGTTTGTAGGTCGCCTCGACTAGATAGATAGGAATTAAACAATTTTTAGTCATGTTAAGATTGGGCTCCATGATGCCAATGTTTTTGTCTTGACCGGGTTGATATCTTTGCGACGAATCCATGTATTTAGGGCTCCATATATAAGGAATAGTGAAGACTTTTTGTGTATTGTAAAAAGTTTGTAAATACGGTATAGAAAAAGAATAATGAGGAGACACCCAAACCTCGTCAACCTTATGTGTATATAGAGCCACATGTTCAGTTGAACTACACAACTCTACATCTGTCATTAACCTATTGCCATAATGTACATGAACATGTTTACATCTTGGATTTTTACTTTTTGCGATATCAATCGTTTCTTTTTTTAATAACGATCCAGTTTGTAATACATAATCAAATTCATAGTCACCAATTTCATGTTCCTCCATGATTAAAATATCCAAAGGAGGGTCAACACATTCTTCTACATCATGATTAACGCAAATAGAAACATTATAACCCATATCCTTGAGCATCTCCGCCAAGAATACTATATTTTGATTTAATCCATTTACGAACAAACTTCTATTAAAAGTTGCAGTTAATAATATATTCATTAGCATATATTACACCAATGAATGATGAGAGGAAAGATATTTTAGAAATTATTTATGTCTTCTGAATCTTGATATGCGTCGTATTTAGACTTTAACTTATGATATTTATTATAGATATCGGTTGGATTAAATGTATAACCTTTGTGGTGCATGGGGTCTTGGTCACTAATGTTGTCAATTAAGGTTTCAAAAAAACTTACGAATTGATCTTGATCTTCTGGGGACATCTTATCAAACATTTTAACATAATCTTCATCTTTAACCTGAGTATTATGAATTTCATCTTTAATTTCTTTAGGTAAATTTTCAGCAAAACCCTCAATGATATTAGATTGAAATTCTACTGACTGCTGTTCTTCTTTAGAGTGTTGATTATTAAACTTATGCGGAAGAGATAATAACTCTCGGATGAAATGTTTTTTATTCATATATATATAATATATATTTATCGAATAAATTCAAGAAGGAATTAAAATATAGTTATAATCTATAGAATCACTTATACCAAAATTATCATATAAATCACAAGAAATATAACCACTTTTTTTAGTAAAGTTATTTAAAGTTAAATTGTTTTGGTATTGAGAGAATGTAGAAAATATCTCATTTGTTCGAGATTTATCTGAGAATATTTTAACTTCAATTTTGGCCGGAGAATTCGATGAGTCGAAGCTTAGCATTAACTTTTTGTCTTTCAAACCAACATAGGAATGATTCATAAATTCAAACTTAGATCTGCAAAAAGAAAGATTAATATCCAGTCTGAGGTCAATATTTGATATAGTAAATATATAAACCTTAATGAGTAAATGATTTAAATTAATATTATTGTCGATTGAAAATTTTAACCTCGAGTCGAGATTGTGTTTTGCTATTAATTTATCTCCATCAAAAACTTCATAAAAGCCAGATTCAAAAGTTTTACTTAAATCTAATGTATGTAAATTAATTTTATTGCAAGAAGAGGCAGTATTTACATTTACAGTATTATTATTTATTTTGAAGCGATTACTATTTACATATATAGAAGATAAATTAAAACTTGTATCTAAAGGTATTCGATAGGAGCTCGATTGATGGGTGGGGTCATAGGGGGAACCTTCATTGATTGGCACAACCTTAATAAAAACAAGCTCACCAGGCTTCAAATTATTTAATTCAACTAGGTCATTAGTGTTGGAATGGTAAAAGCTATATGAAAATTGATTGTTTACGAAAACATCTATCCTTATTTCAGTGTATTCACAATAAATGTGGGGAATTTTGATTTTTAAGGGCATGAGGTTTTCTAAATACTATCCCCCAGTAAAGGCTGTTCTTGCATCTATGCCTCGAATTTCAAATTTTTGGTATACTGTATCGTATCCTGCTGGAGGGTTATTTGCGTTTGGGTTGTATGGACCAACAGTTTCCCCTGTGTCTCCAATTATGAATTCAATTTTTTCTCCATCGCCTAACGTAATATTAAATTGAATGGCATCTACTGACTTCCCAATATCACGAGCAACTTTGGCTGAAGTTGCATCGATTGGTAAATCTTCGATATCAAACTTTGACATATTACTACTAGGTAAATCTATATTTTTGCATTTAACTACAAAAGTAGTCTTAACAGTTCGACTCACAAGATCATAGTATTTTACGATAAATGAATCATCGTTTTTACTTAGCAAGGCAAAACCTGTATAAGGATCCGAGTGCACATCTATATTATGAGAATCAATCCGAAATACTTGATCAGGGAAAATGTATGGGGTATTATCTCTCACATTTTCTTGAAAGTCCATAGTCGATGAATACCTATTATTTAATTTAAATAAAGGTGGGTCAATCAAATTGCATTGAACTTGACTAGGGTCATCTAGATTAATGGCGTCTGGGTTTGTTCCATCATAACTATCACTCTGATAAAAGAAAAGTTTAATTTGTTTTTCCTTAAATGGATTCAAGTAAATTGAAGGAGCTAAATCGGAGAAGCTTGGTTGGTTTTCAATATTTTCATTGGACGTATTATTATTATCATGCTCGTCGCACAAAACTATGTTTTCATATTTTAATTTTACTGTTACAGTTTCTCCTTTGGGTAAGGGCAAAATATGCTCTGAAGGGCTACTATCATCATCGTCACAGTCAGGAGCAAGTATGGTATACTCACCTGTTTCTGTGTCGGTAATTGGATCATATATATATATCTCGGAATCTCTCATAGGGAAATTTTTCCTGACTCCAGACACTCCCACAACATTGGTAGCTATTTGACCTTTAGCTAAATAAAAATCAAAACTAGCGTTGTTGGAAGAGGGGTCTCTTTGAGGGTTTTGATCTTGATGAGTAATAAAAGAGTATGAGTTTTGTCCAGGTGGACTAAAATCGTCCGCAGAGTCACGTTGTGATCTTAATCGATATTGTTTAGATGTTGGTGATCTCCACCCTTGTTTTATAGGGTTGAGTGGTAGAGCGTCTTTTGAGTTATTGTATTTATCTAATTCTAATGGTTGCTCAAAATAGTCAATTAATTCGCCATCTTTTGTATATGTGTATGGGCTTCCTATATCGATATCAATATTATCAAATGTCATTTCGAAGTTAATTGTGCCGCTGATTGCACCATCATATAAGCGATCATTAATTTTAGGCCTATATACAATTAACTCTCTAGCTAAAGAAGCTCCAAGATCATTAAAAGAAAAGTCAAACGTCTGTTTTTGTTGTCCGCCAGCAACAATGAATGCGACCTCGGGATAATCTGAATCATTATAATTGTTTCCTTTATCGTACCAAGAATGAGCTAAATGATGACTCCAGTCTTTACCAATTAAATCTTCAGTGTTGTAAAAATATATATCGCTACCAACTTTTTCTTTCCCAAAAGTGCTAGTAGTTAAATCTAGAGAAACAAATTTATCATAAAAGTATTGATAAGCTAAAGATGGGGTAACTGTGGGTGTGAGTGTTGGCGTTACTGTTAAAGTGGGTGTGAGTGTTGATGTTGGTGTTACTGTTGAAGTTAAGGTAGGAGTAATGGTTGGAGTGGGTGTTGGTTCTAATATCAAACCAAAACCCGTAACTGTTTTATCTTTATTAATGTAAACTGCATCCCCAGGATGTGAAGATAATTTATCATAAGGCAAAGAAATCGAAAAGACTTCATTAAGTTCTTCTGGATACCATTGATCGTCTTTTATTGTCACAATAGCTTGGTCCGTCAAAGTTTTAGTTTCGTTCGATTCAAAGCTAAAATCAATTTCACCAACATGAATGTCATCTGGACCGGCAAACCCTAAACTACCAGAACTTTGTACATACACTGAATCTATCTGTCTAGATCCTACACCCTCAGAGGAAAAACCTAATGAGAATGAATCATATACATTCCCCATAAGAGCCCCTACCCTAATTTCATGGTTAGCGGAAAATATAAAATCACCCTGTTGTTCGGTTGATGCAATTTTTTTTCCATCAATAAACATATCAGTCGAGCCACCATTTGCATTAGTAATGAATGCTCTAATATTAATGATTTCTGTAGGTTTGTTTACAATATCATCATTGAAAGATATTGTTTGATGAATTTTAGGGAGGCTTTTGGGTGCTGATATGTTAAGCGAATGTATAACTGATTTTCCAGGGTCTTGCTGGAATGCCATCAAGGTTATTGATTTAGCTGCATTAAGATATTCGCCATCAGTATCATCTAAAACGTTAAACCGTAAACGATTTAATTTAGAATAATAAAAACCTTCTTTAATTTTAATATCACTAATGACAAGGCTATTAGTTTCATTATTGCCAATGGTAGGCATAGAAATTTTAAGGTTATTATTATTTAACAGACTAGATTTAATTGAAATTTCGGCACTTCTAAGTAAGATAGCCCCATGAACATTGTCTGTAGTAAAAGAAATTTTTGTAGAATCAGAATTAGCTTTAAATGTAACCGGTGTGATAAAATTAACAGTGCCAGCAGCAGGATTCAGTCGTTCGTGAGAATTAAATACAACTACATCATTAACTAACATCACTAATGCTATAGTTGAAGCGGGTGTTATTTTTTTAAAATCTAATAATATTGAATATTCTTGACCAATCGATGTGCCAAGTGTTTGAGATACTTTAGCCGTATCAGATAGGTTGGTCGAATCAATAGAAGAAGTTTCAAGTAAAACCCCATCCTCAGATGTATCTATAACAGTAGAATCATCTATAGTAGAGTTGTTTTGATCCGTAACTTCCCAATCATTCAACGAAGTTGATGCACCGTCCGAAAAATCACCGTTTAAAAAACTAATATTTGATACAGTGTCAGATTGAGCTTGAAAAATATGTGAAATAATATGTCGACCGTTGTTGCTTAAATCAATATCAGAACTCGTTATTTCTTTAATAGGCTGATCATTTAAAAATAACTCAAAGACAGTTGGTGGATTAGTGATATCAAAGCTAGTTTCGCTATGCTCTACAGAAACTTCAATCGAGTAACCTCTACCAGGAATTGTAGGAAATGTTATAATTGCTGGATCGAAATTATTTACAGAACTATCTCCAGATAAGTTATTACCGTTTAAAGTAAAACTGCCCAGAGTAAGATCAGGCCAAGAGTCTTGAGTTTCTTCCCAATCAACTGGATACTCTTTAGAGTAAATTAAAGGTTCAAAAAGAATTGCGTTAAGGACCGGGCCGGAATCATCATCTATAACTTCTCCCTCATAACTCGTATTATATATAGCTCCAGGAGTCAAACCATCAAATGACTTATAAGCTCCAACAATAAAAGGTCTATCCGCAGTCAGCTCTTTAGGTACGTTAGAAGGAAATTCATTACGATTTTCAAAGATTAAACTATAAGGAAAAGGAAAGCTCAGTCTTTCATCAAATATCACCAAATTTTCAGTTGGATCATAAAATGAATCACTCTCATCTACGATTCCAGAAAGTGCAAGAATATGAGTGTTTTTGTTTGGGTCGTCATAAAGTAAGCGATTATGAAAACCGTCACCAGTAATGTAAAAGCCCGACCAAGATTTAGAAATACTTGGGTCACTTACGTGACCCGGGTCACGTATTCCATCAACAATGCTAGGTCTAGTAGACGATAATGTTTCGGAACTTAACTTGATAAGTTTGTTGTTTTGATTTGTGTTATTTACGACTTCTAAATCTACATCTACAGAATCATTTATAGACCAATTATTCAAGCCATCCGTAAATTCATTATTTAAAAAGGAAGTAAACTCTAACGGCGGAGTAAATTCTTCCGACAAACTAACATCCACAACACCACTCACAGGGCCAGCGTAAAAACCTGGACCTAATGTTCTTCGAACGGTAAGATGGGCTGTAGACCCCTCATTTAACACCGCAACATCTGGATCAAGGTAAACCTGTATGCCTCCATCATGGTATGGTAAAGGTGTTCTTGGGGGAGTTGCAGTAGGATCGGGAGTACTTGTAGGAGTATCTGTTGGAAAGGGGGTTTGAGTTGGTGTTTGAGTCGGTGAAATGCTTGGTATTGGAGTATCAGTCGGAGGGGGAGTAGTAGAAACTGTTAAAGTTGGAGTATGAGTTGGAGTATGAGTTGGAGTAACAGTATTTGTTGGAGTGATACTTGGGGTGACGGAGTATGTTGGGGTGGGGGTTGTAGAGGGTAAATTGATTAATATAAGCTTTGGGTTGTCAAAGTTTTCGAAAACAGTATGTGTTTGATGAAAAACTGTATCCACTATATCAACATGCGAGTCTATCATAATTTGAAAAAACTCAGGGTAATCATCGACATCGTCTAGTAACGCACTAATTTCAACTGTTGTAGAATCTTCACCATCTTCAAAAGTAATCTCTCCTTGTTTTTCTAAAAAATCTTCATCTTTTTTAGCCACTAAATCTTTATTAACGGTATTAGAATCAACAGAAGAAAGCCAATACTTAACAGTAGCGCGACCCTTCCAGCATCTGTCATCCATTTTTCTATATATGGTAGATTCTACACTTTGACCCTCGGCTGTCTGTAATACAGTAACATTTGCTCCATAGTGCAAAAATAATGGATGAGCAACTTGAGTAGGTGTTACGGTCTCTGTAGGAGTAATAGTTTGTGTGAGAGTAGGTGTTGGGGTATTTGTATTAGTAGGGGTAACTGTTAGGGTGGGGGTAATTGTTGGGGTGTAAGTTGGTGTTAATGTATTGCTAGGTGTTACCGTAGGTGTTAAGGTATTACTTGGTGTTACCGTGGGTGTTAATGTATTACTTAGTGTTACTGTGGGAGTAATCGTAGGAGTAAGGGTAGGAGTCATGGAGCTACCAAAACTAGGAGTTATGGAAAATGTAGGTACAGGTGTATGAGTGATTGTGGCGGTAATTGTATTACTCGGAGTGGTTGTTGTAGTTGGGGTAATCGTTGGAGTGATTGTAGGTGTTGCTGTTAATGATGGTGTTACTGTAGGTGTTACCGTGGTAGTGTTGGTAGGAGTGATAGTCTGTGTAGGAGTATGTGTTGGTGTTAATGTTGGTGTTGCTGTTAATGTTGGTGTTAATGTTGGTGTTGCTGTTAATGATGGTGTTACTGTAGGTGTTGCTGTTAATGATGGTGTTACTGTAGGTGTTACCGTGGTAGTGTTGGTAGGAGTGATAGTCTGTGTAGCAGTGTACGTTGGGGTGATTGTGTTGGTAGGGGTATACGTCGGAGTAATGCTGCTTGTAGGGGTGTAGCTGGGAGTAACACTATTAGAGGGTGTAATGGTAGGTGTGGGTGTGCGTGTAGCAGGAGGACTTAATTTTATCTCATGACCGTAGTATTCAGTGGGGTTAAAATCAATTCCCCCAACGGAATCTGAACTGCTAGACAATTTATCAATTTGTATGTATTTATCAATATAATATTCTGAAGCTAGTATTTCATACTCTAGTGTAGATTTTTGTTTAATTTGTTGAACTCTATACTCTTTAGATTTTATTTTATTGTCAGTGTTATGATAAACAGTCCAAGTGTAACCGGTTTTAATATTTTTAAAGAGGTTTTCTGCAAAAGTAACAGAAAAATTAGATTTGCTTATTATAGTATACTTTGAGAACTTTTTACCTTTAAAATCTATTAGGGGTCTCCAGTTTGTTGGGTCTACATTTGGAGAATTTAATCCATTTTGACCAATCAACGCATAAAACAAGTTTTTGTGCTCGACAACAGTAGGAAATGTGTATTCTTTTTCAGCTTCCCAATTTTCATAATTGTGATCATTTATTTCTACATACAAGAAATCCGTATCACCAATAGCCTCAATGGGTACGTCTAATTCTATTGTGTTGTTATCAACAATCTTTGTTACTCGACCTCCTGAATGATGAGAGATTTTGTTATTATCAACCACTTCAATAATATCTCCTATACTAAGAAACGATCCTTTGAGGCCTGTTGAAAAAGAAATCACTTCTCTTTCGACCTCTCTAGACAACATTTTTTGCCAAGCCAACCTAAATGCTTCGCCTGTACGAGTTATTCCGTTTCCTGGAATACGTATATGTGAGTAGCCATGTATTCTTATTCCTCTAGAATTCTCCACATATTCACTTTTTGGAGTGTAGTTATCTCGCTCATCTAAATAATCAACGGTAACAGCCGTAATTTGGGAAGTAGCCGGAGTGCTTGAGTAGGCAAAACCCCCTTCGGATATATTCGAGTTGTTAAATAACATAACAGGACCAACCTCAGAAGGTGCATCTTGCACTATAGTAATTTTGCCATGTGTAAAGTTTAATGAGGCATTATATATTTGCATTAAGCCTTTAATATATTCAAAAGCTTCTTTTTCTGAATCGATGTAAAGGTTGCACATATGCCTTCTTTCATTCGTTTCTTGACCATCAACAATTGTATCAACCCGATCATCGCATCGTTGAGCAAATCTGTAAAAAGACCACTTATCAATATCTTCAGCAGTCACTCCATATTTACCCATCCCATATTTTTCGTTGGTTAGCAAATCATAAATAACCCAAGCTGGGTTGCTGGTCCATAAAAATTCATCACGAAAATAGCCGTTCCAACTACCAATATATAATCCGTTGATTGCATCGTAATTACTGGGTATCTTTATTAATTTACCTTTAATTAAAAACTCTCTTTTAGGGAGAGAAGGAAAGTCTTTTGAGTTGAGGCGTGTACCTACTAGAGCTGTAGTTGGATAAGAAAAATAACCTCCCACATATTCAGTGATAGATGCTACTTCTGCATCGATCTTAAATCTGGCCTCAGCTAAACCCCCAACCATAGGATCGATTTCTCTTGTAGAGCGATATATTCGAATAGTTCGATTTCGATTTATATATTCATCTTCTCGGTTGGGCAATGGTAAGGCATCTAAGTATACGTCTTTAACATAAGGAGATGTAGCGCAACCACTAAATGTTAGTAGTTGCTTAGTTAAGTTTTTACCTTCTAAGCCATACTCTACAATTAAGTTAATTTTAGCTGGCCAGATTTCACCACTATTTTTAATTAATTCTCCAACCTTGAAACAAAGCCAAGGTAATTTATCACAACCAAAATATTTTTTTGCAATGTCAATTCCAGCTAAAGCTCCCAATATTCCACCAGTCATCACAAATGCCTCAGCGATAGCATTAGCAGCCATCTTAATCGGCGCACTCAATAGCTTAGGGAAAGTAAAACCTATACTAGCACCAATACCAAAAGTTTTAGCTAGGTCTGGTATAAACTCCTTCAACTGTTCTGCTAAATATTTGCCAATCATCCAACCAAATACCATGCCTAATATGGGTATTAAATTCAAATATACAACAGATTCGTCCCCTTCGTAAATGTAATGTAATTTGTTAATTTTAATAGAAATAGATACATTAGTCACTTGTGGGTTTTTAATTGTGTGAGTAATGAAATAATCTTTATCGCCCTCATTTCTTGGTCCATATAGTGGAGAATTTAAAAATTTAGTATATGCAGGGATTTTAAATTCATCAGAAATTAAAGACGACCTCACATCATCATCTAATATTCTTGGGATATTATATTCTGTGTCGTAATTCTTAAAGTTACCCACTCTTAAGTCAAAATGAAACTTTGAGAAATTAAACCTATGGGTATGGTCCCTAATAGGAATGTCGTCGAGATAAATAGACCTAAACTTCGCATAAGGATCTGATCCAGGATTATTCGAAGACATATCTTCAACTAACAGTTTGGGGTTAGATATAGTGATTGAAACTTCAGTATCTTCAGGAGAAAAAGATGTTAGATTATTATCAAAATCTAAAAAAGCTGAAACCAAAGATCCATTATTAAAAGTAAGATTAAAAGCAGGTAAAAATTCAGATAAATTCTCAAAAGGATCAGGTATTCTATCAAAAGGAAGAAATCCTTTGCCTGATTGCTTTTGCTCAATAAATCTAATCGATCCATTTTCAGGAATAGCATTTAAAATAAGAGGTTGTTTTTGAAGATCATGATCGGGGTTTAGTGATATAGATTGATCGGATGCAAATATCTTAGGTTTTTGTGAACTTAATAAACTTCTGAGGTGGGCCATCCTAAGTCTCATTGTGGTATTAAACTCTTTTTCATCGTCACTCATATCATCATTTATTGGGTAATGATAATCTGCGTTTAGGAAAATAATTCGATCAGGCACCGAAAAGCCTATGCCTGGGTTTAAAATTGCATATCCATTTGGCAATGCTGAGTTAAAGTTTGATCGGTCATTCTCTATTTTACCTGTACTAGCAACTTGGAATTGAATCTTAACTTTAACATAAGAAACCAACTGTTGTGGAGTAAGATTAACATTTTCAAATTTACTGGCAGGCAAACCATATGCTAATGCAAGTAATCCAGGTTTATAACCTCTTTCGAGAGAGTCGGTTTGTAGGCTTTTTAGTACATTAACTAATGGCAATACATATCCGTTAACAAACACGGAGTTGTACCCAGACCCACTATCAATAATGTCAAACTCTTTTACTCTACCTGTATGAATCATTCGGGAGTTCTTGTTGCTAGCTAGATACCTACCTTTGTCTATGAATGTAATATTATTACTATCTAAAACCTCTCCGACAGCTTTCACTTTACCATTGCGAGAGCTATTTAAAACAGTTAGTGAAAGTATCGAACCGTCGTTATACAAACCTAAAGGAGTGCGAAAATCAGGACTATCATTTTCCACATGTGATTCCCAGCCATACTTTAAACCTGTATCACCGCTTTCAGGAGCATTATAGAAACCGTTTACAACAATAGAAGTAACTTCACCATCTGAAACTTCACATTTTATGGGGTAATTACCAATCGTAGAATCTATGGAAACGAAAAAGCCTATATCTTGATACAGGTCGCCACCCATAACAACACTAGGCTTTAGCGAGTCTTTAGATGTGGGAGATATATATGTCCAGCCAAAAGCAAATGGATCATATACACATCTTGTTGGAGTTTTTAACAAAAAAATGTCCTGAATAATGCCATGAGAATTATCAGTTTGAGCGAATGCTTCAATGCTAGTGGGCAGTATGGATACTGTATTATCCTCACGTTTACGTAAGACATAAATTGTAGCTCGTGGACTAAAGGTTGATTCATAAAACCCGGTACGGTCATCCGAAAAATCGCCAGGAGCATACCCTAAGTTAAGAAATTGTATATTCTTGAAAGTTTTTAACGAGCGACCAAAATACCCATTCCTACTACCATCAAATTCATGAGATTGTAGCATGTATGAAGGAAAACCTGATTTCTCAGATCCATACAAATAGTCTTGCACGAATTCTTGTTCTGGATTCGATGGATCAAAGGGCATATTTCGCCCTCCAACACCTATATTAAAAAGCAAAAAACGAGTACGTAAAGTTTGGTAACCTCTAGATTGCAATGCAGCTACTTGAGAAGAGCTAGATACTGTATGAGATGTAATTCTAGAATTAGCAACTCTAGCTTCTTTACTGGCCATTGCTTTATCAATAATAAATGTATCACCATTGGCCTCTATGGCTTTTTTAAATTGATTTAAAATATATTCATTAAATTTTTCTCCAGTACTAGCATAACAGGGTATACTGTTAAAGGTTTGGTACTCATATCCAGGCTTTTTTCTTCCAAAGGACTTGTAATACGTTACTGATTGTTCATATACTACGGCTCGAGATAGATATACTTCTCTAATTAATTTAGAAATTGAAACGTTTTTTGAGACACCGTTAGCTAACCTTGTCCATTCCGGTTCGGTGTACTTAACGAAGTGTTTAGGAGACTGGTATATGTCATTCACTTTTTTTCCTCCACCAAACAATCTACCAACAAAGCCAGGATTTTCTCCACCTGGGGGAGGGTCAGGCATTAACGCTGTGACATTTGTATCTACAGCAAAACCTTGAAAATCAAAATCTATATTGTAATCTCCTGGTTTGAAGCTGTCTTCTTCTTCCTCAATTTCAGCTTGTTTCCATGAAATATTTGATTCCCAATTATCTGGATCTCGATCAGGAGTTAAGCTTAATGGAATTTCGATCCATTTTGAGTTCAATGATCCATTACTATCTATCGGGGGATCAAAAGTGCGTCGAGTAACAGAAATGTCAGTTGAGAAAGTAGTGGTTTTTGAGAGTGAGGTAATTAATTCGTTATCACTAATATTAGAAGTTTGGGTAACTTGACCACCACCTTCAGTTTCAAATGTTACATCATCCAGCAGACTTCGTGCTACCGCTGATAATCCCGGACTTAAAGTGATATTTGCCACTTCATCTCCGTTAGCAATACGAGTAGGCTTGGTGCCTATTTTTTGAAATTCAAAAGTTTCACCCCCATTATAGAAAGCATCATTGCATGCAGTGGGACATTTAAGACGTATACCTTTGATGGTTTTATCTCCACTAAATAATGTTACCTCTTGATTTCCATTGTAGCCATTGTCTTTGTAAAAAGTTTTTCTGTATTCAGTGGGTTGATCTGTATCAAGGTCGTATAGAAAATTGTTTTCTTCTGGATCTACTGATTCTCCATCTTTTAATTTAAATAATCTACCATTATAACGAACCACAACATGAGATTTGTTGATTTGAACATTAGTATAATTTCTGCAGTAAGGTCGGTTACTACCTTGCCTTTGCCATGCGTTTTTTGAAGCAACTCTTTGTTGGTGTGCAAAATCCCATTGTGAATGTTCTCGCTTAACAACAACTAAACCATCATTTAAATATTGACCTTTCCATGTGGTACTATTAAATTGATTAAAGTAATTTAGGTTTATACTCTCAGCAATCCACCTTAAGTTTGCCAACCGGGGAGCATCGTCAAATTTACCTCGCTGATAGTCTATTAAATTTTTATCTGTATAATAATAATCTTCCATACCATCCCAAGCAGGTTGACCCCAGTCATCAGAATATGTTTGAGTAAAATAAGTTGAAATTTCTAAATTAACATCATCTTTTTCTTCTGGTGTAGTATCGCGTTGATACTGGAAGTAATCTGAGTTTTGCTTGGTTCTTCTGTGTAACCCATAAACATCTTCTCCGTCCTCCTCGTATACAACATCAAATAACCAATGATCTTCAAATTGAATAGCACTACTAGCTACAATTGCGGTAGTTTTGGTTTCGTGATAAGTAAAAAAATCTTGAAAATAGTAAAACCCTTGGTAAGCTATATTGTCTCGCCATTCTGGGTATGACTCTGCAGCTTTAAACGTAAAAGTATCAAGCATTGCAAGCTTTGCATGGCCTTGACTAAAATACTTATAGAATTGATCATTTGAAATATCTGAGGGATCGGATCGATCAAATGGTGAAAACCAGTGAGGTAATGATTCAGCTTCTTCAATGTTAAAATCTGAGCCTAATAAATCTGCAATCTCTTGTTGGGTTGGTTCATTTTGCTTATTAAGATAGTCGGATGAATAACCCAAAGCTTTATGCATGAGGTGATCTGGTAGTATGTGAGGTAATGAGGTGGCATATTCGGGTTTTTGCCATGGATTTTTAACATCATTTTTAGCTCGATAAAATTTACCACCATAAAGAACATATTCTCTTTTTTGATAACTCTCAGTTTTACTCCATTCGCTATATTGTTGAGGTGGAGCAACATTTTTCATGGGTAAAATTTTCCAAACTCCTGTATTAGTAACCTCTACTGCTTCAATAAGATAAGGTTCGAACTCGTCGGGCACTATCCATTCACCACGTCCATTTACTTGTCTATACTCGGAGGGATAAAAATCAAATTTGTTGGTATCCAGGAAGTCTATAGTATCACATTCATATGGCTGCCATGGTGAATTAGCATCTCCAGTGGTCGGATCATCCCCTATAAAGGTTTGTTTTGTTAATATATATATATTACAATTAGTATTAGAATTAGAGTCCTTGACGTAATTTGGTATAAATGGATTATAATTAAATTGAATATTAGGATTCCATTGTATTACTTGTTCACATCCCCAGCAAATATTTTCATATTTCGACTCAAAGAGCCAGCCAGCATAATCGTCATCATTATACATTCCTTGACCATTCAAACCATCTAATATCTTAAAGCTTTGACCGATGGCAAAAGTATAATTTCCAGTCCAGTCTCTCATGCTACCAGTAGGTACAACTGCACCAATCGTTCCTTCATCGAATGGTAAACCAACCTTGTTTCCTATAACTTTATAAAAGTCCAGACCCCTTTTCACTATGTCTCCTGGGAAGTAATCAGAGTATGAACTATAGTTAGTATAATAACTTGGATCTTTTATTGGTGAATTGTATCCAGATATACATTCAAATACCCAGGGGTAGGTTTTGAAACCAAGAGCACCATCATCCAATTCTTGCTGAAAGAATTTATAACCAGAAGGGCTACCCTCAATTATTAATTGATCATTTGGACCCCAGAAAACCTCTTCATATATATTGTTGTCTTCAGGAAATTCGCTAGAAATTTCTAGATTAGTTCCGAATTGTTTGAATGACCTAAGTGTAGATAAATCAAAAGTAACTATATCCCCCTCTTCGTAGGGAGCATCGAAATATTGATATTCGGGATAATTGTCTGGGTTTATATCAGGCAATTGGTCAACCAATGGATTGTAAATAGCAGAAGCTTCAACAATTTTTGCTCCGTTACTAACAACATCTTCATCAGAATTACCTTCACCATAATGCACGTATGATATAGGTAAAGAGTCTGGGCTTCCAGAGAAATAATTACCAAAACGACTCCACTCTTGCTTTTGCACACTGTCAGGCGCTGGATACTTTCTAACATGTCTATACTCTAAGGAGTTACCTTGATTATCTGTGCCTGCACCTATTGATTGGTAAATCCATTCTCCGTCTACTTTTTTTCTCACCTGCCAATTTGTCCAACCGTTCCATTTTTCGTCTATGTTTGCGCAGGAAATGTATTCATCTAAAGTTATATCCAAGAAAAGGGGAACTTCTTTCGTAAGATAATCGTAACCAATTGCGGTGAATTGACTGGCACCAGGCCTAGAGTTTACAGCTGGTTGGAAAAAATTGCCATCTTTTCTTGTTAGATTTGCTACATGCAGAGAAACATTTAAATTTTGATACTTGTAAAGTTGATCAGTGACGCCTTTTTTACTGGTGTCCAGGTATATCCTGGCCATTTTATTAAACTCCAAAGGGTTACCAAATGCATCAACTTTGTTGGTTGGTCTAAACGAATCTACGAATTCAGAATTTTCAATAACAACAGGTAGATCCTCATATGTTCGGGTATCGCCATTTTGCCTTAAATCTGAACCATAAGAATCAATAGAAGAGTCTACTTGAGATTGAGGGTTGCCAATATCAAGAATTGACGCTAAATCAGAAACGGTAGCTTTACATTGACCTATTTCATCAGTCGGCAAAATAGGTGAGGTATTAGCTGAGAAATTAACGGGTCTGGAATAAGGGTTGATTTGCAACTCCAAGATTTTATTGTTATAACCTTCGCCGTCAAAATATTCTGATTCATCTCTATTTCTAAAGCCATCAAAAGCCCTTAGGTTCATATCTAGGGTAACGTTATCAGTTAATAGAGATAAATCAATTTTACCTACATCTCTATAGTCAGAACTAATACCTCCTTGGCTTGGATCTGTGTTTGTATTTAAAAATAACTCATATTTATGATAAGCATCCAGAGTAAACATTCGGTTGGTTGATGTGTATTCAGGGTATACTCCGTCTACACCATCTTCTCTAGCGCGATGTAGTGGGTCGGCGTCAAAAGTACTGGAACCTAATGCTGCTCTATAAGACACAGTCGGTTGGTCGACGATTATAGATAATCCATGGTCATTAATTTCTTCTGAGTTAGCTTGAATATTAAAAATTCCATTTAATAAAACATTATTTAGGTCCCTGTATTTTTGGCCTGGACTAATAATAGTGAGCTCTCCATTTTCTTGAGGATCGGTTTTGTCGTTTAAGGTATACTTTCGGCCATCAAGGTAATCATAATAAGATAACGGACCCAGTGCAGCCTTAAAGCCTTGCAACAAGCTACTCGTAGCTCGTTCAGGAAAAGTAACTTGACCATTATCCTTAGAATCTTCTCCTATGGGTAACGCAAGTCCAGCAATAGGACCTTCTGATAAAATTTCTAAGCTTTTATATAAACCAATAGATTCTAATTTTTGATAATTGCCTCTATTACCGACTTTTAAAGGCGAGCTACCTTTAAAAGCTATAGGTTCTCCGTTCAAGGTAACACAGTTAACCCTGCTAGAGTTGGGACGCATCGAGCCATCCATTCCTCCTCGAGGAAAAACAAAGGGCCTAACTGTATTGCTTTCTGGCACTGTGGATCCACTATTGTGTCTACGTAAGGCTTTTTTAGCAGAAGGTCCATAAACTTTACGTCCTCCAGACCAGTAACCTTGATTTTCGTAACCCTCGCTATAAGACTCGTTATTTATGTCTGGGTTAAAGCTTTTTGATCCGTTTTCCCCGCCAAAGCTCAGTATACGTTTATCAGTTAAATTGTACGAATTAACTTGATCTTCTACACTAAAATTTCTTAAATCATCATTAGATGGTGTGCTGTTAATAACTAGGTCGGCACTAACAATGTTATCAGAATTGTATATAACCATGTTTTTGTAATCAAAATCATAATTTTCAACACTAGAATGAATCACTTTAGTTCCTACTCTAAGCTGTCCATATACTATTGGGACTGGCGTACCTTGCTCTGCTCGATTTTCGTTATCTGTATACAAGAATGAATTTGTTTGTATGATTTCATACTCTGGTACATTTTCTTCTTCTGTGAAATTTAATTTATCAGCTAATTTTTGCAAACCATACGACATGCCAAAATTCATAGCAAAATTTCCCAAAAATCCCGCCGCTCCAGCCGCTCCAGCTTTTCCTTGGGGTGAGGGTATGATGTGGTATTCTTTTTCTTTTAATAAAATGTTTCCGCAAAAGCGCTCGTAAGTTTTATCTTTTGAATCAACGAATTGAAAATCTACACCAATTTCAGATTTTTGAATAAAATATTGTTTAAACTTAGGGAAGTTTACACACAACCCCATAATTGCATCATTGGGAGTTAACGCATCTAAATAAATGTTTTCGGCAAATAAATCACTTAACTCACCATGCAATATAAATTTCTTCATAAATCCTTATACCTATATACTTTATACACTTTATTCAAGTGTTCAGGTAGAAATAATTCTTTCTTAGGGTAGCCGTAAATAGGGTGGTGGTACATAGTATTATCGCCCAGGTATATCCCCAAATGAAATACTCTATCTAAAGTAGGCTTAAACACAATGATATCATAATCTTTTATGCATGAAAAATCAATATTTATAAAGTTATTTTCTATGTTTTTTATTAAAAATTTATTAGAGTCTTTTCCTTGTCTCGCCCAATTTTTAATTGAGTTAGTAAATTTAATATTAAGTTCTAGTTGAAAAAAATCTTTCACGAATGTAATACAATCTTGAAAGTAAGGTATGAAAATTCTTTTTTGTAGAGGTTTGGGTTTGTATGAGTTGGGGTAGTATAAGTACTGACTCTTATCTTGTATCGAAAAAATAAATGAAGGTAAAGATAAAGATTCTGAAACATTTAAATCTAGTGAACTTGGATTGGAGTTGTACTCTATATGGCTATGATACAGAGATAAAATGTTTTTTTGTAAATAATATTTATAAAATCGTTTATCGTGAGAGATAAAATGGTTCACATCATAACTATCCTCATTCACAAAAGGTAGAAATTTAATAGTGCATCCATCTGACTCTAGAATAAAAACTCCACAAGTCTCCCTATTTTTGTGCTTTAGGGAATACTGTAAAGCCTCATGTACTACATTAGTATTTCCAAGATCCAGGGAAGCCTCCAAACGGTAATCCATTATCTAATTCACTATCTCCAAACCGAGCACGACAACCTTTTAAGTTTTTACTACATGCATCCTCAACCCAGTTACTCTTATTGGTCTCGGGGTCAATACCAACTGTTCCGTCTTTTAGGCAGACGTAAAGTTTGGGAGCTAGGTTGGGTTGAGTTTCATCTAAAATTAAAACATATTCGCCTTTTTTATATGTTGCTTCTGGATCAAAAATAAAAGGGTCGCCCCTTACGATAGGTGTACTATCTGAAAAATGGATAGGGTTGCCCTTGCTGTCTGTTTTGGGCGGACCATCGTAACCGCAACCGATATGATGCCGGTAACGCCATTGACATGTATTGTAAACAATTTTACGATTAGGTAAAAAAGAATTTTCTTTTTCAAGGGGTGAGGATAATTCGAATGCTATGGAGCTTGCATTTTCATGAGTTTTTTTATTAATAATATACTTTTCAACGGGAAAAGAGTCTTCATTACCTGTACCAAATGGATTAAGATTATTGGGGAAATTATTATTGCTTAAAAATTTTACAAAAGTACGAATGCGAAAAATTTCATAACCCATAAAATCATCAAAAAACCTTGTTTTTAAACCGAAAAATCCATCACTATTATCAAACACTAATGTTGGACGAGGAAATTCATTGTCAGCATAATCAAACCCATTGACAGAAAAGGGTATATAAAAATATTCATTCCTGCCTCCCCCTTCGCCATAAAAAATACTTTGCTTGTATCCGTTTTCGCCGTTATGAAAGTAATAGTTATTACCTCGAACTTTTTTAGTCAAAGACAATCGAAACAAAGTAATTAAAGTGGAAGGTTCAAAATCTAAAATTTCATCAATAATGGACTGCTTCATGGTATATATAATAACCTATTTACCTCGGACTTTCAATAAAAGTAGCAGTAATAGTATGATTGTTAAAGTAAATAAAATTATGTGTCCATTCGGGGCAGTAAAAATAACTCATATTACGTCGGTGTGGGGTAGTATTATTGTCGTTTGAAATTTCAACACCATAATCTTTTTGAATATGGAAGCCAAACCTTTTATAACCTAAGTGGCTCTCTAGAAACAATAATATTCTTTTTGCCTCGAGGTTGCTTCTAGCAGAAAATGTAACATTTAAATTAGTTAAGTTTGGATTAAATCCATACTTATTGTATTTAGAGTAAGCTTCCGATAGATTTGATTTTTTATATTTAGGAGCATGATCAATACTAATAATGTCATCCGCCCTAAAGTCAAACATGCGTACATCAAGATAGCCCGCATTAGTTAAGGGAGGGTAGGGGTAATAGGAACACTCGTGAGGTTTATTTATGAAAATAGAATTCCTATATAGGGTATTCGAATTGCGACCATTATCGTAAGGCTCAAACACATTAAGGGGATCAAGTAAGGATATAAAATTTGTTGAATTATTACTGAATTCTAAAATACTTGAGTTAACAGGAAAACTTTTATAACTATCGGGTTTATAGAGAACATTTTTATCGCTAAGGTTTACATCTTTGTTTGAATTGTTAGCGAATTGAGCAGAGAAGTTTCCAGCATATCCCACTTCAGATAAAGCATATTTTGTTTCAATGTTGTCGTTAAAATGAACATTAGGTTCAACACTTTTCAGTATAGATGCAGCTGTAGAAGTTAAGGTTGCCTTAATTGAATTAACATCATAATAAGATTTTTCATGAGTATAATTTAAACAATTAAAAGCATTAACTTTGTAAGGGTAAAAAGGTTGGTAATCAAAAGCTGGTATTCTCTTGTTATCAAAATGACCTTCTATATTGTATTGTTGAGGCTCGTAATAAAACTGTTTTTGAAAAAAAGAAATTAAGTCATGTGACTGTGTGTCTATTAATTCTTCAAAATTTAAATTTAATGTCATTGTTAGAGAATTAATACCTTGAGGTAAAACTTGAGAATAATTATCTCCATAACGAACGGAATGATTTAAAGAAGTGAAAGATGCAGACGAGCCAAAAGCTGGCTGCATATCTAAATTGTTATACTCTGTATTCTTGAGGTCCATTATTGTAAAACTTGAGAAATAGTTACAGAGCCATTCAAATAACCTCTAGAATTGACACTTAAAGACTCGCTTTGGACAGCTCCATTACAATGAAATGAAGACAGTAAGCCAGCAGAGTTATTGCGATAATTATCGTAAGATAAATCTCTTAACTCACATACAACTTCAACGTTTTCTTGATTCATAACTTTATGTAAAACAGAGGGATCTAGATTATCGCCTTCTACGGTGACACTTACATTTGTTTGACGTTTGGATGCTCGAGTGGGTAGAAATCCAATTTCTGGAACATAGTCTCCAGTGGGAACTTCATATTTAGGGTATCGAGAGATCGAGGCTGAATAAGAAAAACCAAGACCATAATTAAAACCAATAGAACTCAAGCCTACAAGTTTACTAGTTTCTCCATGAGGTATTGATTGCTGTTGGTATAAATCAGAAGAGTAATAGTTTAAACTTAAGCTTTCATCTTTAGTTAGGTTTCCATAAATATCAAAAGAAGCCTTAGCTTGAGAAATAGAGTTTGGGGAAATACTAAATTCAAACTGAGTTAAGTAGGCACCGTAAAATGCAAAATCTCCTAAAAAACCAGTTACTCTGTCGTTATTAATAGGAGGAAATTCAGTTGGATCTACTAAACCTGTAATGCTAAAAAAATGAGGTAAATTACCTTCGTTAACATAAAAATCTACATCTAAAGTTCCTTTGATTGGTGAGTCTGCGACATAATTAAAAGAAGGTTCGAAGTAACCATTTTGAGCTTCCTCTTCAGTTAATGACCAACCTCCACTTTTTGCATAAACTTTAGTCAAAAAATCATGACCACCAGGGTTTACTTCTTCTGAGAAAAATAAATTTTTACCGTTTGGAAAAGTTATTTTAGAGTCTTTTTTTATCTTATTAATTGAAGATGATATTGGTCTAGGTGGCCCACCGATAGGACCCATGACAACTAACTCATTAGAACCTTCTTCGAAAACAAACATATCATCAAAAATCATATTAGATCCATCTCCGAATGCACATATTTGTAAAATATTATCGTCTAGCTGGCGACTAGCTTTAATATCTTGACTCAATGTTAAGGATGCACTTTCTGCAAATATGTATTCCCCCGTGTTACTACCTTCAACAGATAAAAACAGCGGGACATCATCGTAAGGTTTAAGTTTCATGCTTTAGAACTATCGTTAATATATGCGTTGTACGTCAAGTTTACAACTAAAACATCATCAACTGAGGATTTAATTGATTGCGATACAACAGTAGCATCGTCAAGAGTAAATTTTTCGATCAAGTTATCATTAATAGGGTTATTGAAACTAATAGATAGATCTTGATGTTTAGGTTTAATTAGAAAATCACTAATCTTGTCAATTTCATAATCAAAAACTTCTAAATTGAAAGTTACCTCTTTCATGATAGGCATAACCCTATGAATGTGAATAGGGAAGGGTTCGCCAATCGCATAAACAGGCTCCCTGTCGATTCTCATGGTATATTGAAAGTCTGAAATTCTATTGCTCGAATAACCATCTACATCAATTTTAATTGATCCTTGGTTGGGTATTTGTATTGGTGGATGAGTTTCATCTCCAGACACACTAATGCCACCACCTAAATCACCATATACAACTACACTAGCATTAGCTTGGGGTATCTGCCCGATGCCTGCAGATAAAGAATATTCCGTTAAATAACCATCTATAAAACCAAAGCTTTGATCACCATAATTTATGCTACCACTCATCGGTTCTACACCAGTGTATCGCAAAAAAACATCTTCACCTATATAATACTTTGATATATTAAAATTACCAACAATAGGCCCTTGCCTAACAGAATATGTGTACCCTTTTCCTAATATATCAATAGGTGTGTCTGGTATACTAAATCCTCCATCAATATCTGTAACACCAGAAACTCGTATGCCTGACAAATAGAACTGTTGCTCATAATTTAGAATGCCGCCTTTATTTGCCACGTAAGCTACCTCCTACTCTTTGCTCCTGAGATATAACATGAGTAACTGCTTCTTTGATTTTGCCAGCTAAAACTTCTTGATTTACCGACCCCGAAGTGTCTCCAGAAGAGTTATTTGGTGGCACAGTAACATTAACACTAATGTTATTTGATTGGCTGGATGTATTAGTAGCATTAGAAACATTTGATGACATATTGGGAGTATTAGTTACTGGGCCACCTTGATTCATCTTCATGGAGTTTAATCTATTAAAGAAGCCTGGGTATTTTTTTTCAACATTTTTAACACTGGAAGCTTTGATTACATACTCACCTTTATCGAGCATAATAGGTCCAACCTTATCAATTCCTCCGGGACCATGAACCCTTCCGCCAGCACTCATTTGGAGTGGCTTTTCGTCTCTCGTTCTACTAAAGATTTCATTTGGAGTTTCTGTGTTATTGCTTGAGGTGCCAGTATATAGATATTTATTATTAATAGTAGTATTTTTACCAGGCTGACTCAAGCGTGTCGCCGATTTACTATATGAATTAGTGTGGTTTGATGAAGGTGAACCTTGAGCGATTGAGGAGCCTGGGGACATGTTAGTATTTGATTCATTGGCTTTTTGTAATCCAAGATCGATACGTCCTGATTCACTTTTTGGTTTCATTTCTACCTTTTTAAACCCTGAACTATCAGCTTCAACTTTTTCTTCCAAAGACTTTAAGTTTTTAGCGTCTTTTTTGTCAGCTCGAGCATTTTTAATATTTTTAAATTCGTTGTTAAGACCATGAGCGGCAATTGCACCAGTTATATTGCCTGCAATTGCTTGGAGTTGATTAGCGTTATTCATTACATGTTCATTTTGTTTTTGAACTTCGTATTCATATTTATCCAAAAGGTATTGAGCATAATCTTTGCGATAACTGTCGTTTGCTTTGTATCTAGCGCTCATCATGGGACTAGTGGAATCAATATCTAATGCTGAAGAACTATTTAATCTTTGAGGTTTCGATGGAGGTTTTGGAGAAGTGTCTTCATTTTGTCCTGACTCTTTTTCTCTGGAGGCTACTACATTACCTACTAATGTACCTGAGCCTTTAGCAATTTTACTCATAGCACTATCATCAGCATTACTAGTTAACGCTTTCTTACCTTTATCCCATGTAGATTCAAGCCAATTTTTCTTATCTCCTGGATCTCCACCTTCATCAAAACCTGGAACTTCAAAGTTTGCAGATTCAAGCTGTTTCTCTAGAGATTTCCTGGTAGCAGGAATGCTTGAGGTATTCATTAAAGATTGTTGTATGTTGCTTGGGCTATCTGAACCAATAGACATTGTTTGGTCATAAAATTTAGAGGCAGCTGTGGATTCATTAGCGGGAACATGAGAATATTTAGCGTTTTCATCACCCACCCTAAATTTTTCAATTGGAGCCCTAGAGTTTACACTCTCCATATTTAAAGCTGCAGATTTTATATTAGCAGCTTTTTCGTGCAAGGAACGATTGAATAAGTTAGGTTCAGGACTTTCTACACTAGCAGGCTTACTGGAAGACCTAGCAGTTAATTCACCTTTTAAATTCTTTTGACTCATAGCCACTCCAGTTTGGGCGCTCGGATTAAAACCAAAGCTTGACCAATCACTATGATCGCTCATGCCGCCACGGTTTAATTTTTGAACAGGAAGTAAAGTTTTAGATAAATTAGCTAATCCACCCTGAAACAAGCCAACGATACCACCATGAAATTTATTTAGGGCATCAGATAATGCATTCATTCTAATCATTTCGCTATCTTCATCACTTAAGCTTCCGACCGATGGTTTTTCTTCGGATATCATTGGGCGTTGATTGAGTAAATTTTTCTCCATCATTGATCGATCTGCACTTTGAACAACTGAAGGTAATGGCGCTGCACCCTCTGTAGAGATATCAAATAAATCTTCATTATTTTTATTGTATAAGTCATCCAGGGAGCCAGATTCATTAATTGACTCAAGAGATTTAGACCCTAACTTATCTACTATTTTTTTGCGAACGACATATTCGCCAGAAGTTAACATAGCTGGAACCTTGTCGGGAGAGCCAACACTACCCCCAGAGGCAAAACCTTGAATTAAACCACCTCTGTTTTTAGCTTCAATACCAGTGTCGCCCATACCAAACAACTCAAATATACCACTCGTTAATTGTTTTGTTGCTCGCTGTTTAAATGCATCAGATATTGATTGAGCAATACCTCCCGCAAAACTCTTAAGTGAGTCGCTCATTGATTTTGTGCTATCGCCCATGTTTGTCACTAAATCATTAAGACCATTTTCGACGGCATCAAAACTAGTATTGGCAAGAGTTTCACCAAATCGCTCTAGAGCTACATTATTTTGTGCAATCCTCTCAGTGATTGTATCTCTAAAAAGAGCTTCCTTACCAAGCTCTAAATTCATTTCTTTTCGAGCTTGAGCTACGGCTAGGTCGGATTCTGCAGCTCTAACGGTAGCTCCTTTTTCGGAGTAAGCATCTCGGGTTCCTTCAGCTTTTTGAACTTTATATTGAGATCGCTTTTCATCCAGTTCAACCTCTCTAGCTCCATCTCTAAAACCCTCACCATTGGCAATTTTTTCCTTGAGTTTAATTAACTCTTTAGTGAAGTCTCTTTGGGCTTGATTCATTTCTTCATGAGCATCAAAAGTGAATTGTCCTGCTTTTAATTGAGCAGTGAACTGTTCTTCAGCCTCTTTAGCTTTTATTTTTGCTTGCTTTAAACTTTCTTCGGCTTCGATAGAAAAATATCCAGATTTAACTCTTTGATTAAAAACATCAGTTAGCCTGTTTGTTTCTGTAGTTAATTTTGTTGTGCTAGTGTCGACATCAATTTCGTTTCCAGTTTTACCAAAAAAATCAGATGTAGGGTCAGTCACTTTATTTCTTTTTCCTGAAACTGATTGAGCTTCACCCCTTGCCGAAAGAGCATTAGTTTGAGATTGCTCTAAAGCTTTCTTGCCAAAATCATTACTGTCCAACCTACTTCGAGCCTCAATTAAACTTGAGGAAAAACTAATAGACTCTTCTGTCATTTTTCTTGAAGCCTCAGCTTCATATCTTTTAAATTCAATATTAGCTTTGTGTTGATCGGTCAAATTATTAGTTTCAGTAATTAAATCTTTGGTAGCTGTTTTTGATTTTGCTTGAAAACCGGTTAGTCCAACAAGTTCGTTTTGTATATCTGGCGAACTGGTACCAGAGAAATCTTTTCTGGTGATTTTGTTAAGCATGCCTTCTCTAGCTTGAGATTTACCTACAACATTACCATATTCCGTGATTGTGGATTGCTTGGCTTTTGTTGCAAAATCATTATCATTCAGTCTTTGCTGGAAATCGTTTACAGACTTAACCCAAGATCTACCTTCTTCGGCCATTGTATTTAAAGTTTCCTGCAAATGAACTCCAGCTGTTTTATCAGCTGCAAATTGTGCGGCAAGCTCTTTGCCGGCATTGGTAACCTCTGTAAGATTTAAATCTGCTTTACCTTCAAAAAATGTTTTTCCGGTATCTGGGTCGACTTCAAGTTTTGCATTAGTCTCTGTGTTTGAATCTCGCATTTTTTTACCAAAGCCAGATCGCTCGTTGCGTATCCTTTCTTGTATTGTTTGTGCGGCAAGCTCTTGTAATTTTGTATTTTTTTCTTCCGCTGCAATTCGAGCTCTTTGCTTTGCGAGAGCTTCAAGTTCGTTTGTGTATTCTTCGTCGAGAGTTACGGCTAAAGATTCTGTAAGTTTAGAGATGTAATCTGAGTTTTGTAAGTAACTTCTTTTAAACCCATTAACTTCTTTTGAAATTTGCCCATTAATTATAACAGCATCAACTTCTTCTAACATAGCTTTATTTACTTCTTGTTGCATGCCTCCTTGAATAGCAAGAAATTTTTTCAATTCATTATATCTATCTACTCGCTGCCTAGCTGCACCTACCCCATTTTTATTAAGCTGAAATTCTTTACGTAATTGACCAAGATTGTTTTCTGCCATGGATTTTTCTTCATTCGCTACCCTTAATTGTTCATCTTTAGATTGGTTAATGGATTCAAGTTTGCTATTTAAGCCTTCACTAGAAACAACATTCATTTCTTGAAGTTTAGATAACTGCTTGGATTTCTCTGCTGAGTCGTTTAAATTTTTAAGGTAATCTAAAGATCTAGCGTTAGCTTCTTCTGCAGATCTAACACCTTTAAGCTTAGCGGATAGCTCTGACATGCCCGCATCTGTGAGTTGTTTTTGTAATTTTTTGAGATTACCCTGAAATGCTTCTTCGGGATTTTCGCTAGCTTTAATCGTTTCAGTTGCAGTAGATGGATTGCTCTGTGATAAGCTGCCAGGGCCAGAGGGTTTTAATACTTTTTTTTCGTAATCTCCCTTTAAAATAGAGAAGTTCATTCCGGTTTTATCTTTACTTCCGGCAAAAAGATCTGCAGCTAATTTGTTTTGAGCAGCAATAGCATCGTCATTTGCTTTTTGTTTTTTATTTAAATATTCGTTATCTATTTTTTTCTGTTCTATTGCAATTTTTTCGTTATTCTCTGTTTCTTCCGAAAGAAAACCTAGGGACTCTGTGAGTTTGGCTTGGTGGTTCATTCTTTGCGTGGCATAATTTTGCTCGTCTTTAAGTAACTTGAGGTTGTTGTTTGCCATGGTAGCCTGTAGAGATATAGCGTTTAATAGCTTTCTTTTTTGAGCATTAACTTCTTTAGATATGGAGGCTTGTATTTCATTCTCTTTAGAAATCTTTTCTCCTTCATTGGCTATTTTCTGATATATGGGATTGATTAAAGATAAAGTAGTTCTAATATGTTCAGCACTTTTTCCTGATGCCATTAATTGTAAAACAAACTCAGATAATGGTTGATTGATATCAGCTATTTCTTTCGCATAAGATTCCATCAAATCAAGATCTTTTCCATTATCTCCATTGTTCATTCTTTGAAATTTACTCATTTGACCGAGAGCATCTTGCTTTTCTACCCCAGCAATATTCATAGTGTTAGATAGGTTCAATGCTCCGCTTTCGAAGGTTAACCTTTTTTCTCTATCATCCCCAAATATTCTTTGAGATAAATTTTGGTTTCGGTAAGCTGGCGCAACCTGGCCACTGGAAGTTTGTGACTTCATGAGTACATGTTTAAAATCTATATCCTGCCCAAGAGCTCCTTCATACCCCATGTTTTGAGCTGAAGATGTCACCGATTGACGTATTGTAAGTTTAGTCATAGCTTCTTGCAGCTTACTCATTCCTTGAGCTGTACCCGAAGTCATAGCTTGCAACTCGTCTCCAGATAGATTTAGTTCTTTAGCTAAAGATAAAGCTGATTGTTGAAGTGCATTTTGATTTTTTATTAATGTGCTATTGAGAGACATTAATTTCATTTGCCCTTGATATGTATTAGCTTGACCAGAGTTGGTTAAGTCTGTTATTTGTTTTTGTGTTTCCTGAACAGATGTTGTAGCTTCCATTGCACTTCCAACGGCCTCAATACTTTTTGCTGTCTTTTTTGCGGATTTATTGAGTGTATCTAAACCACTATCAAAAAGGCCTGTATTTTCTTTTAAAGCTGAAAATATGGGAATAACTCCAGCTACAACGCTACCAATTAAAGGTAAACTCTTTGCCGCTCCACCTAAACTCTTTACAAAAGTACCCATTACACCTTTACTTTTCCCAAGAAACCCAGAGGTTCCTTGCAAGCTGCTTCCCCATTTTGTAAGCTTATCAGATAAACCTGAAGCCATTGGACTTAAAGCCTCAAAAGTTAAAGCTGCTTGGCTAGCGCCTTGAGCAACACCAGTAAAGGTTTTTAATACTTGGCCGGTAGTGCCTTCCACCTCAGAAAATGCTCCTTCTAGCATATATGTAACGGTGGTCAAACCAAACAAACGGCCTGTTAGATCAGTAGTTGCGTCACTTGCTTTTTGATTAGAGTCGGCAAGATCTTTAGATGTCGCATTAATTCTCTTCAAATATCCCTCATCAATTGCACCACGTCCAGCCTCCGTTGTGAAATTAGGAATCAACCCATTACTAGCACCATGAGTTTTAGGATCTATGCCCATTTCCCTAGCTCTCTGGATGCCTTGCTTTACTCCAGCAGGCTCATCACGAGTATTGGTAACAGCCAATCCCATAGGGTTTAACCGAGACTTTAAACTATCGTCTTGATCGACACGAATCATTGATTCAGATATACCAGCAGATTTTTCACGAGCAATCGATTCAGCTAAAGGATTAGCGAAATTAGGAATTAACCCTCTATTCAAAAACATTAAGTCGGACCTAACTTCGGGGCTATTTTTCCATTCATTTATCAGAGCCTCCATTTTATCTTTTTTGATAAAAAGTTTTGTGTTGGGGTCTGTAATGTTTAAGTTCATTTTCTGTTCACCAGGTAAAGATCTGCCGCTGGTGGCTTTAGTACCATAAAAACCTCTACGAGACGATGATGAACTGTTGCCTGATTTTACTGATTTGTATTGATCTCGATAACTTTTTTCGTAAGAATCTTTATCTTTAGTAAATTGACCCTTAAGTTTTTGCATCTGTTGTGGTGGCAGTTTTTTATTGGTCTCTAACCACTTTACAAATTGATTCATATGTTTACCAGTGCCTCCAAGGCTGGTATACCAGTCTTTTCCTCCATCGCGTCGATAAGCGAAACTTCTTTTAGCGAAAACGTTTGGGGCAAAGTTAGGAATTAATCCCCTGTTAAAAATTTGCATAACCTCCGCTTCGCGAGGACTAATTTGATTTGTTCCATTAGGATTACGTCCAATATCTGATTGAGGCACCATTGAGTTCATTGATTTATCATAGAAATCATATTCTTTTCTACCATATTCTGTTTTATAATGTTTTAATAATGAAGGGTCATTTCTTCTGCCAGCAACATTAAGGTAGACACCGCCATTTTTTTTGGCCCACTCTTGTATGGCTCCGCTAGCCATAGCTTTTTTAAATTCTTCTACTTTAGGATAGTATCCTTTTTTAGGGTCAGCTCCCTTACTTAGTATTCTCAATAACTTCTTTTTATTGAATACATTTTTTTCTGGAACAGTTTTAGACAGCACCTGGCCATCAGTCACTGGTTGTCCAGGAGTAATACTACCAGCAAAATCTTTAGCTACTGTTTTCGAAGTGCTAAAAGATGTAGCCCCAGAAGGCATTACATTGTCAGATTCACCTATATCCCTATAACCAGACATAGGCCCACTCACATGAGACTTAGTAAAATTTTGTATAATTTTAACAACATCTTCAGGAGTCTTAACTCCAGAAAAAGATGGCATATTTTTGCCAATCGTAGGCTTATCAATTGTTGACCTTGATTTGCTTTGGCCTCTATATAAATTTAAGTTCGCAAAGTTAGGAATTAATCCTCCAGAAGCATTTAATTCTTTAAGTTTTTCTTTAATATTTGTCTCAGCTCCTCCATCTTTAATTTGATCAAGAATCGAAGCAGCTTGGTCACCCACATTAACATAATCTCTAGCGTAGGTGAAAGCAATTTTAGAACCGTCGGGAATTTGCTCCCCAAGTGCGGACTTAATTTTAGCTGAGGAGCCTTCTCGACTATCTGAGGTGAGCTTATTTTTGTTTTCCGTAACAACATGACTTTTAATCGATTTACCCTTTCTTTGGTCTGGCATCCCTATCATATCGGCTACCTTGGCCCCAAAATTAAACCGGTAAGTCTTAACTGAATTAGATGCGGATTTACCTTTCATTGCAACTGGACGTGCCTTGCTCTTGGGCTGTTTGAATCTAGAAAAGTTAAATAAACCTTGATTCATTATTTTCTTTAGTATTTTGGCGGGCCCATGACCATAATCATTTTGAGACCATATAGTATCTCCGTATGTATATGGACCCTGTATGTCAAACAATTTGCGAAGTTTTGGGTCAGAAGATTGACTAGATATACCCTCTAAATCAAAAGGCTTGCTATCTTTACTGTATGATTTATTAAAAGCTTCCTCAACAATATACTTTTCAAAAGCATTTCCCTTGATAAATTGTTTACCTTGACCTGAACCTAGATTATTAAGTTCATTAATTTTCTTTTGGAAATTTTTTATTTCTTTTTCGTTTAAATGATACGTTAGACCTGGATGAAGAGGTGCATTTTTATTAAATAATTTAGTTTCATTTAAATAATTCTTTGGAATATTTACATCCTTGGCATATTCATCAATAGACTTGTATTGTTTAGATTGAAGTTTTGAGTATGCATTTTTATAATTGTAACTAGTAGTAAGTGGTTTATATTTTTGCTTTAATTTTTCATGCTCAGACTTACCTGCATCAAGAGCTATTTTATCTAAGTCTTTCCTGAAGGGGGTAATTAATTGTTTTTCTTTTGGGTTTGTTTTTTGCTTTTGAATTTGATTAAAAAATTTAGTAGCACTACTTAAGGATGGATCGATTGTATATTTACCTGATTCCTTCATGGAATCAAATGCTAAATTTCGAATAAATGAATTTGACTCTTTAGAGCCTGATAAAAATATATGAGAAGCTTGCGCCTTAGTTAGCCCACTACCCTTGAGAAAATCATCAATAGTACTCGCCTTATTTAATGAAGATTTAATTTTTCGATAATCTTTAACAAAGTTAGGAATCAAGCCTGAAGATAAATTATATTGTTTTATTAGTTTAGCTTGCTCTTTTAAAGATAAAGATTCTGTATCGATACCAGATTGAGATAAAACATTTAAGGAGTCAGAAAAGTTTTCCTGTTGAAAAGATTGACCTTCTTTGGTTAAACCTCTTCTACGTAGAAAATCAGAAATGCTTTTATCGCTATATAACCTAATACTCTTTGCGATTAAATTAGCTTGTTCAATTTTATTGTATTTAGATTCAATTGGAGTTAAACCTTTGCCTATTTGATCAACCTTAGCTTGATCGTGGGTCATTTTGTAACCCAGGGCTCCTGTGTATTTTTTATTAATTGCTTTGTCGTACTTATCACCCACAGCTTTAGTGCTAGGAGCTCGCCTACCTTTTTTTCCTTTAGAGAAATTTTCAGTTTCTCCAATTGCACTAACCTTCCTATCTTTTCTGTTTTGTGGATTATCATAGCTAGAGAAAAATACATCTCTAGATAAAACATTGACTCCTGATTGCTGTAATGCAAGAAGCTCTTTTTGTTGGGACTTGATATGACCAGCTACAGTACTAACTGGAGCTTCTAATTTATGCAAGCCAGTTTTCTTGTTGCCTCTATAATCAGCGACACTAGTTTCTACTTGCATTTTAGCTTTTGGCAATTGAAGAATGTTGGTGCCAGGTATAATAGTAGCTTCATTGGCAAAGTTGGGAATGTAACCGCCATAATATACTGGAGTTCCATTTAGAGAAACAGAATGGCCTGATTGATACTTTGATCTTAAGGTTCTTAATTTGTCTAGCTGATCTTGACTGTAACCGTTTACCTTGCTAAGTCGATCTAAATATAAACTTCCACTACCTAGCTTTTGTTTTAAAAATGTTTCAACAAACCTTCTTTCGTTAGAATTATTAAGTTGAAAGTTTATGTTTTGTCCTGATTTTTTGTTTTTAAATTTAATACCTTTATTGGCTGGATCGTTTAATGTGTCATTAATTTTTTGAGATCGAGTCCTGGGATCAATAAAATTCGGAATTAAGCCATCGAATTTATATGGGTCGAAGCCATGTTTATCTTGAAAAGTTGATTGGTATTGCTTGCCAGCTTGACTTTTTTGTGGAGGCAAAATAGCTTCTTGAGAAAACCCATCGAATTTTTTAACTGTTTCTGCATCGTTATACACGACATCGCCAACTCCTTTTATTTTAGTTTTCTTAATCTTACCAGGTTTATAACCTGCCTGTTTGGCTCCACCGGACTCAACTACAGCTTCCATATTAGAGACTGAGGAATCTTTAGGGATAAGTCCAGAAGATGCAGTTTTAGGTTTACCTTGAGTTAGGCCAGGTGTAACTCCAGACCTTAATAATCCAGGAGCTAATGAAGCAGCTAATTGAGATTGCCTTTCTAGGAATTTAGTTTGATCTGCAATTACTCCAAGCATAATTTGCTCTTGTTTAAGTTTGTCACCAGCATACTTATTTAATTCTAGAGCTAATTGTTTATTGTTACCTAAAGCCATAACAATAGATTCTTGAATTTTCCGTTCTTTGTCTTTAGCTGAAACTATTCCAAGAATATCTTTAAGAGAACTTTTAGCGAATTTTAAGGCATTAAAAAACAACTTACCAAATATACCGAATGCAACAACTAAACCTGGACCAGTTAAAACACTTCCTATTCCTCGAACCAAACCTTTAGCGAAATCCGAGCCCAAGGATTCTGAATCTGAGCCAAATAAATCATTTAAAGCTCCACCAGCCGAATTAATAGCATCCAATATATTTGAAATGCCTGGAGCTAAAGCTAACTCTCCTATGTTGGCAGATAATTCTTGAATGGTGAGTGAGGTTTGTTTCGCTAAAGAGGATATTGTTTGCTGGAGCTGAGCGTTTTTTTGCTGTGCTTGGTCGGTAGCACTAGCTGATATATCAGTCGCTTGCGCATACAGAGAATTCTCTCTGTTTAAATCTTTCAAAGCAGCCTTTAAGACATTAATTTGAAAAACACCACCGACTTGCTCTGCAACTGCAGCTTTCGTTGAAGATCCTAAAGTATCATAAGTTTTAGATAAACTAGTCAAGACTGTTAAGGCTGGTAGAGTGTTGCCTCTAATATCTCGAACGGCCACCCCGAGTTCTTCTAATCTATCCAAAGTACTACTTCGTTGTATACGAGTAAATATTGTTTTAAAACTATTACCAATAACAGCACCACCACGAGCTGTAATTTGTTGCGCAGAAGTTACTGCTCCTACCAACTGATCAAAGCTTACCCCGGCATCTTGAGCTACAGCTCCAGATCGAGCTAGAGCATTAATTAAATCGTCCGCACTAACAGCAAACTTAACGTCTACTGCAGCCAATTTATTAATTATAGAGGTAGTAGTTAGGCCAGCATCAGCAAAACCATTGACGGCAGCAGTCAAACCAGAAACTGCAGCCGCTGCATCGATTCCAGTTAGTCGAGTTAATATCAATGCATCATTGGTTCGACGTAATGTTTCCTCCATGGATAGACCTTGACGAGAGAATTCTAAAGCTGCTTCCGCAGCTATTTCTAAGCCTTGAGATGTGTTGCGAGCTACATCAAATAAGTCTCGACCAAATTTTTCTAAATTAGGCAAACTCGTACCTAATACAACATTAATGTCTGTTAAAAGTTTTTCAACTTTAACCGCTTGTATTACGACTTGAGAGAATGCTGTTGCTACACTACCTATAATGGCCGCTGATGCTCCAAATGCAATCACACGAGCGTTAGATGCTTCTAAAGATTTAGAGAACTCATCAGCTTTTTGAGTTATTCTACCCAAAGGTTGTGTGTAATCTGATGCACGAATTTTAACGCTTAATCCTCTGCGGTTCACTCGATTGACGATATCTTGAATAGATTCATCTAATCCTACTACTCTTCCTTTAATGTTTAATGCCATACCTTATAATTCCTCTCGATATAAGTACACATTATTTTGTTTTATATCCACTTAATTCCATTAGGTCTTCCATGGAAAGAGATCCTCCTTTCTTTTCTGCAGCTTCGTGAAGAGAAACTTGAGATCCAGAACTCGATTCATTTAAGCCAGCATATTCATAATCTTCTTTAGTTGCACCCATGAGGGTTGTGCCAGCACTATCACTAGAAAGCTTTTGCTTCATTTTATCTTTTGCCTCGGTTGATATACTACCATAATCAAGTAAAGCTTTTGGGTCTTTTTTAATTTTTTCTGGAATATGTTGATTCTGCTCAAATATATTTTTAAAAATTTTAGTATAAACAATTAACTTCAATTGATTATATGTTAAGTGACAAACTGGATTACCAAAAAAACCAACTGTATCATCACTAAATGGAAAGTAAATATAATAAAAATCTTGGAGAATCATTTCTTGTATTTTTAATTCTTCAAACATAGCAAACGTTTTATTGTATGCTTGAATAAATTTTGCTACATCATCTGAGTATAAATCATTAAATTTATCTTCATCAGGAAAGACAAGCTTGGTTAAATTAGAATCCTCATAAAAACTTTTAATTACATAATGATCATTTGATCTTTTGTCAGCATAATCTTCAGCATTTAATCCAATTAAGTCATTTTTTTTGTTTAATAACTCAATTAATTCAGATTCAGCAGCTTCAATGTTTTTGTTTTGATTATCAATTTGAGATTTTAGCAACAACTGAGGTTTTGCTAGTCTTAATTGCTCAATGTATAACTCTTGTTTTGTGATAGCTTCTTCGTCGGAATCTGACCAAACACCATCTTCTCGAAGAATAGATAATAAATCTTCTTTTAAAGGGATACCTCTTTGTTTTGCTTTCTCGACGTATTCCAGGCGAATATCATCTATATCTACTTGATCTAAAGAACTGAGGTGTTTAACATAAAATGTAGTCCCATCAATTTTAACTTCAGATCGACCAGTTACAATATCTCTGAATATTTTTCTGTATGAAGTTGCATCCAATTATAAACTACCCTCATCAATATCTTTTTCAAGATCTTTAAAGTCATCATGGGATGCAGCAGCACTAAAATACCAAAAGCTGATAAACGCAGTAAGCTTGTCGTAAACAATGGAAAGTAATTCATCTTCATTTTCTTCCATAGTGTACAAAGACATTTGTTTATCCGCAAAAGAATTACCTGAGAAAAACGGTTCTAACTCTCCATCTTTTTCTTGGTTAGTGAGATTTAATAAATACCAAGCAATTACTTTGTTTTGAGCTTTACTGTCTGCGGTATGATTGAGTAATGCACTGAAATTAGTTTCTGCTACAGCAATAGCTTTTCTTAAAGTGGCCATATTTTCACCAATAGATTTTCGCTTTGCTTCGTTAGCTTCATTATTCGCTGATTGCATGGTGAGTTGAGTAACTTCTGTTTGAAGTTCGCCAAGCTCTCCATACATAGCTGAAAGCTTGTTGGCGTCAGACTCGCTCAACATACCGCCAGTATCAGAATACTTATTCATTAACATAGCTTTAGTGAGAACTCCTTGCTTCACACATTTACTCATCTCGATGCTGTATTCCATGTCAGCCTCTTCCATTTGGCGACGAGTGGGCTGTTTAATTACAAAAGTATGTTCTAACTTTTTAGTTTCGGTACGCTTTTCCTTTACTATTTGTTTCTCTTTTACTTTTCGTTTCTCTTTATCTTTATACTTTTCTTCAGTACCATCTTCTTTTTTGCGAGTTTTTTCTACCTCGATTTCTTTTTCGACATCTACTTCTTTTTCAACATCTACTTCTTTTTCTTCTTCAATTTCTTGAAAAACTTTAAAACGATATATTTCTTTATTTGATTTTGTATACATTACCTTGTTCCTTTGGTTGTTAAATATTATAAATTTATTTGAAATTAAATTCAACAATAAATTTTTCTAAATCATTTTCAGACCCTCTGATTGATTCGTTTCCCATATCTAGTATTTTTTTGCGAAGATATTGCATTTTGTCTTCATCAAAATAATTAGCTTGATCTAATAAGCTAGCATGTTCTGGGAGATGTTTTTTTAATTTATGAAAACAGATTTGGTTTTCAGTATATAGATCCTCCATTAGGACCAAGAAGTTTTTAAATAAACTTTTAGTACTACCGTTAAACCTTTCAGAGAGAAAATCTTTTGCTTCCATAAAACCTTTTACCAACAAATAGTACACAAATTATTGGTTTGTGTGTAAAAAAAAGCATGGGTTCGTTAATTAATGATAGTGAGAAGGGAAGGTTTCAGTCTGTATTTCAAGACATTCATGATACTTTCGCAAGAGATATTAAGTTTATACAGGATGCTAAAAGAGTTATTTTAAGTACAGATCCAAATTACAATTATTTGTATAATAATGTAAGAGGTCAAGTAGCATCTGTTAAATACAAAATTGTAGAAAAAACATTTAAAGCTAGAATATTATATATAGGCAGGCAAAATGAAGATATATTTGATGGAGAAGCTGGCGCTCAAATTAAAGTAGATAAACATGTGGGTGAAGTAAGAATAAAAGTAGACTCAGAAGGTTACTCTTATTTAAAAGGAACCAAAAGATGTGAATTTGATGGCAGGAAATTTTCTGTAATTAGTGATGAAATGCCACACGGATTATTTACCCCACACTTTTACACATTTTATTTAAAAGCGGTAGACGAAGGCTAATACAATGATCCCAAAATTAACAAAAAATAAATTATCCAAGTTAATAGATTTAAGGAAATCGCCAGAATATATAGCTGGAGTAAAAAAGATAGTGTATCAAGAATTTGAAAAAGCAAGATTGAAATTAATAGCAGAATTTAATAGACATCCAGTAACTAGAGAAATTGAAGGTGGGCCTAATGCTAGTAACCTTTCAGACACTTTGGGTGGATATGGAAATCTTTTTTCTTTCATTGGCTTTGAAGTCAACTCTAAACCTACGAATGCTATTAGGTCAAAATTAAATGATGTAAGATTAGCTAATGTCAATTTCGATAGACGTGGATTATTTAATGTAGTAGCTTTATATCCACAACCAGAAGAAATATTTCGAGTCACCCCTTTACCTTGGGCAGAAGGTAGGAGTTGGGCAGAAGGTATTGAGAAAGGGTTGTCTGGGTTTGGTATGTATTTAAATAAATCATATGATGGAAGTAAATCTGGAAAAGGGCTACAGTCAGACTCTAAAGTGAGGTCGGGTAAATTTAGAAATACTAGCTATATATCTAAATTGATCAGAGATTTTGAGAGAGATTTAAATTTAATTAATAGCACAAAACTATTATGAAACCCCAATTTCAACATCAAATTATAACTAGCTTTGCTTTATGGCTGGATTACGTTATATTAAGTAAGGGAGAGGCTTTTCAAAATATAGAAGCTACATTTTATCATCAAGATGATGATCGACTAGATCCTGATTTTATAGCTTTCGCATCTCCACACAAGCAATGGGTGACCGATTCATCAATTAAAAACGCTAAAATTATAGAGAGTATTATTTTAGACGGTAGAGAAATTGCAAACAATACAAATGGCATTAGATACGATTATAATAATGGCAGAGTTATTGTACCAAGATTAATAGCTAATGAAAATTCAATCGTAGAAGGCACATATGCGGTTAAGGATTTCAATATTTACATTACTGACCAAACAGAAGAAGAGTTATTAATTGAAACTAAATTTGATAAAAATAGCAGGTTTGATCAGGAGGTTTTAGGGGGAGTTAAGCCATACGACCAAGTAGTTCCGGCTATTTTTTGTTCTTACGAGCAAGGTTTCAATGTTCCATTTGCTTTTGGGGGAGAAGATATCACTCAATCGAATATTAGGTGTGTTGTGTTTGCGGAAAATTCATACCAATTGGATGGAGCATTTTCTATATTAAAAGATTTAAATTCAACCACTGTGGCGAATGTCGGATTTAATGAACATCCTCTTAATGAGTTTGGGGGTTTGAAATACGGACATTACGACTATCAAGACTTGAGTGAAAGATATTATAATATCAAAAACAGTTCAAGTGTTTTCTATATAGATAGAGTTACTGTTTCTAAACTTAACGACAAAGTAGCAAAAAAATCTCATCCAGGATTATATATAGGATTTATTGATGTAGAAGTTAGAGCTCACAGATTTCCTCGAGCAGAATTAGTTGAGCCAGTAGCCATTAGGCCTCCAAAGACTGGGTTGGAACCTTTACCTCCATATCAATTAACAATCGGACCATTACTGCCAATGGCACCATATAGTTTGGAGTTGCAAACGATAGAAAAACCCAATAGCCCATACAATTTATTATTGAACCCGAATAATTCACCTCACGCTCCAGAAAATTTAACTTTAAAATAAGAATTTTGTATTTATTATAAATAATAAGTGTAATGAAATAGATTGTTATGTCGGAAAATCAGGAATATAAAGTATACTATAGCTTTTTGCATAGAAATGAAGATCCATATAGAGCTGAAGGGTACAAAGTATATCGGCAAGATGGAATTAATGCTGAGTATAATTTAATAAAAAGCTTAGATCCAATAGAAGGCATAGATGGAGAGCCAATAAAAATTACTGGGGTAGATACAGTTTTGGATTGTGGAATAGTTTACAACTATAGAGTGTCAGCTTATAATTCTAGGGGTGAAGTAGACTGTATTAACCCTACTTTTTCAGGAATTAATTTTCCATGTCCTACAGCATCACCTACTCCCACGATGTCAATTACTCCGACAATATCAATTAGCCCTACGATTACCCCTCAAACAACCGTTACTACTACTCCTTTACCGACACCTTCAGTTACAAAAACTCCAGTAGCTACCGTATCATTAACACCCACATTAACACCATCAATCACTTTAAGCTCTAGTCCACCACCTAGTCCATCGGTAAGTAAAACTCCAGTAGCTACACCTTTGGCAACTCCATCAGTTACTCCATCAATTACTTTGAGTGCTAGTCCACCACCTAGTCCATCGGTAAGTAAAACTCCAGTAGCTACACCTTCGGTAACTCCATCGATTACTCCATCAATTACTTTGAGTGCTAGTCCACCACCTAGTCCATCGGTGAGTAAAACTCCAGTAGCTACACCTTCGGTA